>JACXTT010003824.1_pt1 | contig 22781 bp, 25 predicted proteins | sample 9270951 | NCBI WGS metagenome assembly JACXTT01 (sample SAMN15532306, study PRJNA645909) | rock metagenome | isolation source: weathered quartz diorite | place: Puerto Rico | collected 2017-06-21
TTTCGTCTAGCTTTCCGGATGGCAGAGATCACCGTCACGTTCGAGGACGGCGCGAGCGAGCGCTTTCCGGCGGGAACCACCGCGCGGGAGGTCCTGGTCGCGCACGCCCGCAACGGTGGTGGTAACCGCAAGCAGGTGGAACGCGCGGTCGCGGCCCGCGTCGACGGGCCCGCGCCCGCGGTCGTGGACCTCTCGCGGACGATCCTCCGCGACTGTCGCGTCGCGGCGGTGCCTCCCGAGTCGCCCGACGGGCTCGACGTCATCCGCCATTCGGCCGCGCACCTGATGGCGCAGGCGGTGAAGCGACTCTGGCCGGAGACGGAGATCACGATCGGCCCGGTGATCGAGAACGGCTTCTACTACGACTTCAGCCGTCCGGGCGGCTTCACCGCAGAGGACCTCCCACGCATCGAGGAGACGATGCGCGCGATCGTGAAAGAGGACCTCCCGGTCCGGCGCGAGGAGGTGACGAAGGCCGAGGCGATCGATCGCTTCCGCGGCATGGGCGAGCACTACAAGGTCGAGATCATCGAGAGCATCCCCGACGACACCGTCTCCCTCTATCACCAGGGCGAGTTCGTCGACCTCTGCCGCGGGCCACACGTCCCCTCGACGGGGCGCATTCCGGCCTTCCGGCTGACCGCGCTCGCGGGTGCATACTGGCGGGGCGACGCGAAGAACGCTCAGCTTCAGCGCATCTACGGCACCGCGTGGGCGAACGGGAAGGATCTCGAAGCGTACCTTGCTCGCGTCGAGGAGGCGAAGCAGCGCGATCACCGGCGTCTCGGGCAGGCGCTCGACCTCTTCTCGCTCCACCCGATCGCTCCCGGGTCGCCGTTCTTCCACCCGAAAGGCGCCGTCGTCTACAACCTGCTGGTCGAGTTCGTGCGCTCGCTCTACGCCCGCTACGGCTACAGCGAGGTCATCACCCCGCTCGTCTACAAGACCGAGCTCTACCAGACCTCCGGACACTACGAGCTCTTCAAGGACGACATGTTCCTCCTTGCGCTCGAGGAGGACGAGTACGGCGTCAAGCCGATGAACTGCCCGGGGCACTGCTACCTCTACGCGACGCGCAAGCACTCCTACCGCGACCTGCCGATCCGCTACGCCGACTTCAGCCGGCTCCATCGTTTCGAGCCCTCCGGGACGCTCGCCGGGCTGACGCGCGTCCGCTCGATGGCGCAGGACGACGCACACATCTACTGCACGCCGGAACAGCTCGACGACGAGCTCGCGCGCTTCATCGCGATGACGGGCGAGGTCTACGGTGCCTTCGCGTTCGCGACGGACCGGATCAGCGTCACCCTCCAGACCCGCCCCGAAAAGTTCCTCGGCCGGGTCGAGCTGTGGGACGCGGCGGAAGCGGCGCTCCAGCGCGCGGTCGAGCGTGCGGGCTATGCGGTGACGCCGCTCCCCGGGCAGGGCGCGTTCTACGGGCCGAAGATCGGCTTCGACTTCAAGGACGTCCTCGAGCGGACGTGGACGCTCGCGACCGTCCAGATCGACTGCGCCATGCCGGAGCGCTTCGCGCTCCGCTACGTCACCGCCGAGGGCGGCGAGGCGACGCCGTACATGATCCATCGCGCCGTCCTCGGGTCGATCGAGCGGTTCATCGCGATCCTGCTCGAGCACACCGGCGGCAAGCTCCCCCTCTGGCTCGCGCCCATCCAGGTGCGCGTGCTGCCGGTGTCCGAGAAGGCGGCGGAGTGGGCGGGCCGCGTCGCCGATGCGTGTCGCGCCGCCGGCCTCCGCGCCGAGGCGGATCTGCGGAACGAGAAACTCGGCTACAAGGTGCGCGAGGCGCAAGTGGAGAAGGTCCCGGTGATCGCGGTGGTCGGCGAGCGAGAGGCAGCAGCAGGAACGGTGGCACCGCGCACCGCGGGACCTGCCGAGACCTTGCCGCTCGACGCGTTCGTCGCCCGCACCGCCGCCGAGGCGCGCATGCCAGGAGGTGTCGCATAGCCAAGGTAGAGGACAAGACCCGCATCAACACGCAGATCCGCGCCCGCCAGGTGCGGGTGATCGACGCCGACGGTGCGCAGCTCGGTGTCATGACGCCGGAGGACGCCTACCGGGTCGCCCAGCAGCGCGACCTCGATCTGGTGGAGGTGGCGCCGACGGCGAGCCCCCCGGTCTGCCGCATCATGGACTACGGGAAGTTCCGGTACGCGCAGAAGAAGAAGGCGCAGGAGTCGCGCAAGAAGTCGGCCGCGACGGTGCTGAAAGAGGTGAAGGTCGGTTCGCAGACGAGCGCACACGACGTCGACTTCAAGGTCGGCCACATCCGGGGCTTCCTCTCCGACGGCCATCGCGTGAAGGTCTCGGTGTTCTTCCGCGGCCGGTCGATCACCCACCCCGAGCTCGGCAAGGCGATGCTCGACAAGATCGCCGAGAAGGTCGCCGACGTCGCCACCGTCGAGCAACAGGCCCGCATGGAAGGGCGCAGCATGTCGATGATGCTGATCGGCAAGTAGCGAGGAGACGAGCATCATGCCGAAGATCAAGACGAGCCGGGGCGCGGCCAAGCGCTTCAAGATGACGGGCACCGGCAAGGTGAAGCGCCGCCGCGGCTATCTCCGCCACATCCTCTCCACCAAGACCCGCAAGCAGAAGCGCCGGCTCGGGAAAGCGGCGCTGGTCGACAAGGCGAACGAGAGGGCGATCAAGCGCCTCCTCCCGTACCTGTAAGGAGCGAACGCGATGCCACGCGCGAAGGGCGGCCCGAAGACACGCCGCCGGCACAAGAAGACGATGAAGCTGGCCAAGGGTTACGTCGGTGGCCGGCGGAAGACGTACCGGCAGGCGCGCGAGACCGTCGAGCGCGGGCTCACCTACGCCTACCGCGACCGCAAGCAGAAGAAGCGCGACATCCGTGGTCTCTGGATCGTGCGCATCAACGCCGCGGCACGCGCGAACGGGCTATCCTACAGCCGGCTCGTCGCGGGTCTCCGGGCGGCGGGCGTCGAGGTCGACCGCAAGATCCTCGCCGCGCTCGCGATCGACGACCCGAAGGCATTCGCAGAGATCGCGGGGATCGCGCGGAACCAAGCGCCCGCGCCGGCGTAAGGCGTTGCGGGCCGAGCTCGCAGCGCTCCGGCAGGCGGCGCTCGCCGACGTCGCGAGCTCTCCCACCGAGGCGGAGCTCGAGGCGGTCCGCGTCCGGTACCTCGGTCGCAAGGGGTCGCTGAACGCGATCCTGCGCGGCCTCGGGACGCTCTCGGCCGACGAGCGTCCGGCGATCGGCGCGCTCGCCAACGACGTGAAGGAAGCGATCGTCGCCGCCCTGGAGAGCCGGCAGGCGGCGCTCGGCGCCGAGCTCCTCCGCCGCTCGCTCGCGGAGGAGCGGATCGACATCACGCTCCCCGGGCGTGCCCGCCCGCGGGGGCACGTGCACCCGCTGCGACACGTCGAGGAGGAGATCGTCGATATCTTCATCTCGATGGGGTTCCGCGTCGCCGAGGGGCCCGAAATCGAGGACGACGAGCACAACTTCGGGGCGCTCAACTTCCCGCCCGACCACCCCGCGCGCGACACGCAGGATACCCTCTTCGTCGGCGCCAGGGGCGACGAGCTGTTGCTGCGGACGCACACGTCGCCGGTCCAGATCCGGGTCATGCGCGCGACGCGGCCACCGCTCCGGGTCGTCGTGCCCGGCGCCGTCTACCGCCGGGACGAGCTCGACCCGACACACTCGCCGATGTTCCACCAGGTCGAGGGCTTCATGGTGGACGAGCACGTGACGTTCGCGGACCTGAAGGGCGTGCTGGTGCAGTTCCTCCGCCGGCTCTTCGGGCCGGCGACGCGGGTTCGCTTCCGACCGAGCTTCTTCCCCTTCACCGAGCCGAGCGCGGAGATCGACATCGGGTGCACGGCGTGCGGGGAAGCCCCGAACCCGGCCTGCCGGGTCTGCCATGGGAACGGCTGGCTCGAGATCCTCGGTGCGGGGATGATCCATCCGAACGTCCTCCGCGCCTGCGGCCACGACCCCGAGGCGGTGCGCGGCTTCGCGTTCGGCCTCGGCACCGACCGCGTCGCGCTCCTGCGCCACGGCTTCGACGACCTCCGCCTGCTGTTCGAGAACGACGTCCGCTTCCTCACGCAGTTTCCCTTCTGAGCCATGCGCATCCCGCTCTCGTGGCTCGCCGACTTCGTCAGCTGGAGCGGTATGGCCAGCGCGCTGGCCGACCGGCTCACGATGGCCGGCCTCGCCGTCGAGTCGATCGAGGAGGTCGGCGCGGTCGATCCGCGCGTGCGCGTCGGACGACTGGTCGCGCTCGAGCCGCATCCGGGGGCCGACGACCTGCTCGTCTGCCAGGTCGACCTCGGGACGAAGGGACGGGTGACCGTCGTGTCGGGCGCACCCCGCCTCGCCGTCGGGCAGCTCGTCCCGGTGGCGTTGCCCGGGGCGCGCCTCCCGGGTGGTCGCGAGACGGCGGCGGCACAGATCCGCGGGGTCGAGTCGGGCGGCATGCTGTGCTCCGAGGCGGAGCTCGGCCTGGGTGACGATGCGAGCCAGGTGCTCGTGCTCCCGGGCGACGCAGCACCCGGTACTTCGCTCGTCGAGTTGCCCGGCGTGGCGGACATCGTCCTCGAGGTGGAAGTGACCCCGAACCGCGGCGACTGGCTGTCGATCCTCGGCGTGGCGCGGGAGGTCGCGGCGCTCACCGGCACCCGCCTCCGCCATCCGCGTCCGCGTCCGCGGGAGTCCGGCCCGCCAGCGGCGCAGGGCGTCGCCGTCCGCGTCGAGGCTCCGGACCTCTGCCCGCGGTATTGCACGCGCCTCGTCCGGGGCGTTCGTAGCCTCGCCTCGCCGCTCTGGGTGCGCCTTCGACTCCGGCGCGCGGGCATGCGGGCGATCGACGCCGTCGTCGACGCGACGAACTACGTCATGCTCGAGCGCGGTCAGCCGCTGCACGCCTTCGACTGGGACCGGCTCGCCGAGCATCGCATCGTGGTGCGGCGGGCGGCGGCGCACGAGCGGCTGGTGACGCTCGACGGGATCGAGCGGAGCCTCGAGGCGAGCGACCTCGTGATCGCCGACGGTGCCGGCGCGGTGGCGCTTGCGGGAGTCATGGGCGGGCGAGGCTCCGAGGTCGGTGCGAACACGACCAATCTGCTTCTCGAGAGCGCCTTCTTCGCGCCGGCCACCGTGCGCCGGACGAGCCGTCGCCTCGGCCTCCCGTCGCAGGCGGCGTATCGCTTCGAGCGCCGCGTCGATCCCGCCATGGTGCCCGAGGCGCTCGATGCCGTGGCGGCGCTCATCGTGCGGCTCGCGGGCGGGAAGGTCGCGCCCGGGATCGTCGAGGACGCGCGCGGACTCGGCCGCCTCGCGGCCCAGACGATCCGGCTGCGGCCCCGGCGAACCGTCGCGGTGCTCGGCATGCAGCTCGGACGCGGCGAGATCGCGCGACATCTGCGCGGGCTCGGGGCGACCGTCCGTCCCGAGGGTGAGGCGCTCGCGGTGACGCCGCCCTCGTTCCGCGGCGATCTTGCCCTCGAGGAGGACCTCATCGAGGAGATCGCACGCGTCGCCGGCTACGACCGGGTTCCGGTCGCGCTCCCCGAGGTGGCGATCGCCGGGGGTGAGGAGACGGAAGAGCGCCTGCTCGCGCGCCGGGTGCGACAGCTGCTCGCCGCCGAGGGACTGCTCGAGATGGTGACGATCGCGTTCACCGATCCCCACACGAACCGCCGGCTGCCCGGCTTCGTCGGCCGCGCGCTCGCGCCGATCGTGGTCCGCAATCCCCTCTCGTCCGAGATGGGCGAGCTCCGCCGCTCGCCGCTCTCCGGCCTCATCCGCGCGCTCCGGCTGAACCTCGATCGCGGCGCGCCGTTCGTCGGCGCGTTCGAGATCGGCAAGGGGTATGGCGTCGGAGCGCAGGGTGGGCGTCGCGAGCCGCGTGCGGTGGCGCTCCTCCTCGCGGGGCGGTGGCCGGCCCGCGGCGTGGAACGGGAGGGACCAGCGGTCGACTTCCTCGATCTGAAGGGTGTGTGCCAGAACCTGGTGGCCGGGCTCGGCCTCGATGGCGCCTGGCGGCCCGCGGGCGAGATCGACTTCTTGCACCCCGGCAAGGCAGCCGTGGTGGAGGTCTGCGGAACGGCCCTCGGCGTGGCCGGCGCGCTTCACCCGGAACTCGTGCAATCATTCGATCTTCCAGGGGAAGTATGGCTCGCCGAGCTTGACTTCGCGGAACTCGGCCACTATCGTCCGCGCCGCGTCGGGCTACGGCCCGTGCCGCGGTTCCCCGCCGTCATTCGCGACATTGCCGTGATCGTCGCGGAAGAATTCCGCGCCGGTGAGATCGTCGAGGAGATCCACGCCCTGGCCAACGCGGAGATCGAGAGCGTCCGGTTGTTCGATTGTTACCGCGGCGAACCGGTCCCGGCGGGGAAGAAGAGCCTCGCCTACACCATCTCGTATCGAGCCTCCGATCGGACTCTCACCGACGACGAGGTGAATTCGCTCCACGCGATGCTCGTCGAGCGGCTGAGTCGACGCTTCGGGATCTGGCTGCGCACCTAAGGAGCAGCGTTCCCATGACCATGACGAAGGCCGACATCGTCGAGCGCATCTACGAGAAGGTAGGCTTCTCGAAGAAGGAGGCGACGGAGGTGGTCGAGGCGATCTTCGAGCTGCTGAAGCGCCGGCTCGCGCGCGCCGAGAAGGTGAAGATCTCCGGCTTCGGGAACTTCGTCGTCAACGAGAAGCGGCCGCGCAAGGGACGGAACCCGCAGACCGGCGAGGAGATCGTCATCTCCGGGCGGCGGGTGCTCACCTTCAAGGCGAGCCAGGTGCTGAAGAAAACGATGAACGGCAACTCGGCCTCCGGCACGGACGACGCCGCGTGAGCGACGATCAACGACCGCCGATCGACCTGCCCGACAAGCTCTACTTCAAGATCGGCGAGGTCGCGCGCCTGGTCGGCGTGAAGCCGTACGTGCTCCGTTACTGGGAGACCGAGTTCAGCGTCATCCGTCCGGGCAAGACCCGCTCGAAGCACCGCCTCTACCGTCGCAAGGACGTCGAGACGCTCCTCGAGATCCGCCGTCTCCTCTACGCCGAGCGCTACACCATCGAAGGCGCCAAACGCCGCCTCCGCGACAACAACCGCCCCGTCGAAGAGCCCGATCCCGACGCATCGGCAACCCTGGTCGCCGTCCGCGACGAGCTCCAGGCCCTCTGCCGTCTACTCGACGACCGTGACCCGCCCGAACCCCTGACGATCGGCAATCACCCCCGCGACCGCAAATAGCCGCCGAAGAGCGAGAGGCGGCGACCCACCCTCGCCGTGCGGCGCGACTTCGTTGGGCGATCGCCTCAGCGGACGGCGGTGGCCCGCTTGGTGCGCAGGTGGAGCCGGTAGACCTTCTTCGACGTCGGCGTCGGCCCGCGGTCCTCGTGCTCGGCGAGCCGCTTCGCCTTCCAGTCGAGGAGAGCCGCGCGCAGGGCGGCCGGATCGATGCGCAGCGTCTCGCACACGTTGTTGAACGAGAACGGCCAGTCGTAGTCGACGGAACGGATCCACGACTCGGCCTGCTGCGAGAGCAGGCGAGGATTCGAGCGCGGGTTCCGGAGATGCTCCTGGAAGCAGCGGATGCCGTCCTCGAGCACGGCGAGCATGAGGGCCTTCTCGCCGGAGGCCTGGCTGTCGTGCCGGGCGCCCTCGAAGAACTGCTCCGGGAGCACGATGTCCGGGGCGAAGAGTTCGGCGAGGCTCTCGGGGCTCGTGCGGTCGGTTCGTACGCGCTCCCCGATCTCGACTTCCTGACGCCTCAGCTCGATCGCGGCGGTCTCGCTCGACGAGTTCGACATGGCTCCCCTCCGGCTGCCGGGGAGGAGATGCAACCGGTGCGCCAGCGCCCGCGCCGGCGCCGCCGCTCGGAATCTGTGCCGTTCGGGGTGCCGCGGCCGGCGCGGTGCGCGGCCAAATTGACACTCGGCTGCGAACCGTCAAAAAGCTGGCAAGCTACCGCGGCGCCGAGGTGCGTCATGCGATTGACGTGCGCCTTGACTCCCTCGGGCCCCACTCCTATGTGTCGCCCGACGCCGGGGCGTGGCGCAGCCAGGTAGCGCACTCGCTTGGGGTGCGAGTGGTCGGCCGTTCAAATCGGCTCGCCCCGATTCTCGGGCTTCACGCGCGGCGGCGCCGCGTCGCCGCCGCGCGCTCCGAGATTCGCTTGCAGGGGGGCGGCCTTGGTGGCACCCTGCCGGCGCTGCATGGATCCCGCCCGGCTCATTCTCGTCTCGAACGATGACGGGATCCACTCGGAGGGGATCGTGGCGCTGGCGGAGGCGCTGGACGGCCTCGGCGAGATCGTCGTCGTCGCTCCCGACCGGGAGCGGAGCGCCGTCAGCCACTCCCTGACCCTCCACCGCCCGCTCCGCGTCGAGCAGCTCGGACCCCGCCGCTACGCGGTCGACGGCACGCCGACGGACTGCGTCAACCTCGCCGTGAACGGCATACTCGGCCGCCGCCCGACGCTCGTCGTGTCGGGGATCAACAAGGGGGCGAATCTCGGCGACGACGTCACGTATTCGGGAACCGTCTCGGCCGCCATGGAGGGAACGCTCCTCGGCATCCCCTCGATCGCCATCTCGCTCATCGGTCGCGAACGGTTCCGCTTCGACATCGCGTCGCGCTTCGCGCGCCGTCTCGCGGGCTGGGTGCTCGAGCGTGGCCTTCCGCCGGACACGCTCCTCAACGTGAACATACCGGCGCCCGCCGACGACGGGTCGGGGGACGGCTCGCGCGGCGTCGCCCTCACCCGCATGGGCCGGCGTCGCTACGGTGACGCGATCGTCGAGAAGGTCGATCCGCGGGGCAAGAAGTATTACTGGATCGGCGGTGAGGAGCTCGAGTTCGACGACGCGGAGGGGACCGATTTCCACGCTGTGACCCAGGGGCTCGTGTCGGTGACGCCCATCCACCTCGATCTCACGAACTACAAGTCGTTCGAGGCCCTGCGCGCACTGCAGTTGCCATGGCCGTAGCGCAGGATCCCGAGGAGGCGCGGAACCGCATGGTCGCCGAGCAGCTCGAGGCGCGCGGTTGCCACGACACGGCCGTCCTCGCTGCCATGCGCCGGGTGCCGCGCCATCTGTTCGTCGAGCCGGCGCTCCGCGAGCGCGCCTACGAGGACACCCCGCTGCCGATCGGCGAACGCCAGACGATCTCGCAGCCCTACATGGTCGCGATCATGAGCGAGGCGCTCGAGATCGGCGGCGGCGAGCGGGTGCTCGAGGTCGGGACGGGCTCGGGTTACCAGGCGGCGGTGCTGGCGGAGATGGGCGCGCGCGTCCTCTCGCTCGAGCGCATCCCGGCGCTCGCCGAGCGCGCCCGCGGCGTGCTCCATTCGCTCGGCTACGGTCATCGGGTCCGCGTCGAGGTGTCCGACGGCACGCTCGGCTGGCCGCCCGAGGCACCGTACGATGCCATTCTCGTGACGGCCGGGGCACCGAAGATCCCGCGTCCCCTCGTCGAGCAGCTCGCGGCGCAGGGTCGCCTCGTGCTGCCGATGGGCGACGACGAGCTCCAGACGCTGGTCCGTCTCCGGCGCGACGCCGGCGGGCTGGCGGAGGAGTACCTCGGGGAATGCCGCTTCGTGAAGCTGCTCGGCAGCTACGGATGGGAGGAGCGCTAGAGCGCCGGGAGGCGACGCGTGCGGCGGTGGGGCTGGGTGGCGGTGGTGGTCGCGAGCGGGCTCGCGGCGTGCGGGGGGCCGGCGGGGTTGCGCCACCGCGTCGAGCGCGGCGAGACGCTCTACCGGATCGGCCAGGCGTACGGCGTCGCGCCCGAGACGCTCGCGCGCCTGAACGGCATCAAGGACAAGGACCGCATCGAGGTCGGCCAGCTGATCGTGATCCCGCACGCACAGCGCGAGCTGCCGGTCGGGGTCATCACGCCGGAGCGCGCGCGCGACGACCGGCCCGCGCCGCCCGAGCTACCGCGCGGCGCATCGCCGTTCGTCTGGCCGGTCGAGTCCGGAGTCCTCACCTCGCCGTTCGGCCGCCGCGGCGACACGCACCACGACGGGATCGACATCAGCACGCCGGAGGGAACACCCGTCCGAGCATCCCGCGCCGGGCGGGTCCTCTACAGTGACCGCCTCCGGGGCTACGGGAACCTCGTGATCGTCGCGCACGACGACGGCTACGCGACCGTCTACGCCCACAATCGTGAGAACCGGGCGTCCGCGGGCGCGACCGTGCGACAGGGCGACGTCATCGGGGTGGTGGGGAGCACGGGGAAGACCTCGGGGCCGAACCTCCATTTCGAGATCCGCAAGGACAACGTCGCCCGCAATCCGCTCTACTACCTCCCGCCGCTCCCCGACCGTCGGGCGGCAGCCGGTAACGTGAATGTGGTACAGGGGCCGCATGATTGACCTCCGGAGCCGCATCCGGGACATCCCCGACTTCCCGAAACCCGGGATCGTCTTCAAGGACATCACGCCGCTCCTCGCCGACGGACCGGCGTTTCGGGCGATGGTCGACCGGTTCGTCGAGCGCTACCGTGGACGCGCCGACATGGTCCTCGGGATCGAATCGCGCGGCTTCCTCGTCGGCGCCGCGGTCGCGTACGGGCTCGGCACGGGGCTCGCGGTCGTGCGCAAGCCCGGGAAGCTCCCGTGGCAGACGTACGCCGCGCGTTACGACCTCGAGTACGGCAGCGACGCCCTCGAGATCCACCACGATGCCGTCGGCGACCACCACCGTGTGCTGATCGTGGACGACCTGCTCGCGACCGGCGGCACCGCGTCGGCGGCCGTCGAGCTGGTGCGCCGATGCGGCGGTACGGTCGTGGCGTGCGCCTTCGTGATCGAGCTCGCCTTCCTCGGCGGCCGCCGCCGCCTGGCGGATTGCGAGGTGTTCTCGCTCGTCACCTACGACCGTCCGTAGGGCGTATCCCGTGCACGCGCGCGACCACACCCGCGAGCTCGGCGCCGTGCGGAGCGGCCTCGCCGTGACCGGGGTCCTGTGCGTGATCGAGCTCGCCGGCGGCTGGTTCACGAACAGTCTCGCCCTGATGAGCGACGCGGCGCACCTGTTGACCGACGTCGCGGCGCTCGCGATGACGCTCTTCGCCATCTGGATCGGGACGCGTCAGGCGAGCGACACGAAGACCTTCGGCTACTTCCGCGCCGAGATCCTGGCCGCGCTCGTGAACGGCGTCGCGCTCTGGGTGATCGTCCTGTTCATCGGCGCCGAGGCGTGGCGGCGGGTGCACCATCCGCCCACGGTGGCGGGCGCGGGGATGGTGGCGCTCGCGGTGCTCGGGCTCGGTGCGAACGTCGTGGTGGCCCTCCGGCTCCGGGAGCACAGCGCGCATAGCCTCAACCTGCGCGGCGCCTACCTGCACGTGCTCTCCGACCTGCTCGGCTCGATCGGCGCGGTCATCGCCGGGCTCGTCATCCTCGCGACGGGGTGGACGGTGGCCGACGCGATCGCGAGTGCGCTGATCGCCCTCCTCATCCTGATCGGCTCGTGGAGCCTCGTCCGCGAGGCGGTCGACGTGCTCATGGAGGCGGTGCCGGCGCACATCGACGTCGACGCCCTCCGCCGTTCGCTCGAGGGGGTGCCGGGCACCGACGAGGTGCACGACCTGCACGTGTGGAGCCTCACCACGGGCCGCTACGCGCTCTCCGCACACGCCGTGGTCGCCAACGACCACGACCACGCCGCCGACGACGCGATCCTGGCCGCGATGGCGACGGTCTGCGCGCGCGACTTCCACATCGACCACGTGACCATCCAGCTCGAGCACGAGAGCCGCCGCGCCGCCGAGCCGTCGCATTAAGGAGAAGACGCCCATGACTCGCGTCGCCACAATGGTCCTCGTCGTCCGCAGCCTCGACCGTGCCGTCGCGATCTACGAGCGGGCGCTCGGCTTCCAGCGCCTCGAGGAGCCGGCCGACGTGCCGAGTCTCGGGGCGCGCCAGCTGGTGCTGCGGAGCGCGAACCTGCTCCTCGAGATCCTCGAGCCGTACGACGAGGCGAAGCCGCCGGGACTCTTCCTGCAGGCGCGCGGCGAGGGGCTGTTCTCGCTCGCGCTCGAGCTGGACGAGCCGGCCGAGGCCCGCGCGGAGCTCGCGGCCGCGTTCGTCGACGCCCGCGGCGCGGGCGACGATCCGCAGCGCTGGTACCTCCGCCCCGCCGACGCGCACGGGCTCCTCCTCCAGGTGGGCCCGAAGCTCGACGCCTGAACGATGGTGACGCGCGCTCGCGATGCCGGACCGCTCGCGCGCGAGATCGAGCACACTGCCGACGTGGGCCTCGAGGTCGAGGCACCGACGCTCGCGACGCTGTTCGAGCGCGCCGGCCTCGCCGTGCTCGAGGTCATGGTCGACCTCGATGCCGTCGAGGCGCGGGACCGCGTGCCGCTCGGGGTGGAGGCAGAGGATCGTGCTGCCCTGCTTCACGACTGGCTCCAGGCGCTCCTCGTGCTCGTCCAGGCGCGCGGGATCGTGCTCGCGGAGGTGGCGGTCGAGGAGGTGTCGTCGACCGCGGTCCGCGGCTGGGGAGTGGGCGAGCGCATCGACCGGGCGCGCCACCGGCTCCGCACGGAGGTGAAGGGCGTGAGCTACCACGAGCTCGCGGTAGGCGAGACGGCCGCGGGGTGGCAGGCGCGCGTCATCCTGGACGTCTGATGGAGCTCCGGCAGATCGGCGAGCAGGTCTGGGAGATTCCCCGCCACGGCGGGATGCGCGTCCCGGGACGGGTCTACGCGAGCGAGAAGCTCATGCGCGAGCTCCACGACGACCCCGCCCTCGGCCAGGTGGCGAACGTGGCGCATCTCCCGGGCATCGTCGGCTGGGCCCTCGCGATGCCCGACATCCACTGGGGCTACGGCTTCCCGATCGGCGGGGTGGCTGCGGTCGATGCGGAGGACGGCGTCATCTCGCCGGGCGGCATCGGCTACGACATCAACTGCGGCGTGCGTCTGATCCGGACCGGCCTCGAGGTGGACGCGTTCGGGCCGCACGCCGAGCGCCTCGCTGACGCGCTCTACCAGGCGATCCCTGCCGGCGTCGGCTCGGAGGGCGCGATCCCGAAGCTGACCGCCGCGGAGCAGAAGCAGATGCTCGTCCGCGGCGCCGCGTGGGCGGTCGCGCGCGACTTCGGCCGCGCGAGCGATCTCGAGTCGACGGAGGAGGACGGCTGCCTCGCCGGCGCCGACCCCGACGCGGTGTCCGAGACGGCGCTCGCCCGCGGCCGGACCCAGGTCGGCACGCTCGGCTCCGGGAACCACTTTCTCGAGGTGCAGCGCGTGGAGGAGGTGCACGACGCGCGCACGGCGGCGGCCCTCGGTCTGCACCGCGGACAGGTGACCGTCATGATCCACTCCGGTTCCCGCGGCCTCGGCTACCAGGTCTGCGACGACGCGCTCCGCACGATGGGCCGCGCCATGGCCCGTCACGGGATCACGGTTCCCGACCGCCAGCTCGCCTGCGTCCCGCTCGCCGCGCCCGAGGGCCGGAGCTACCTCGCCGCCATGGCGGCCGCCGCCAACTTCGCGTGGACGAACCGTCAGGTGATGACCGGTCTCGCCGAGCGCGCCTTCGCCACTGCGCTGGGCCTCGGGCCGGCGTCGCTCCGCTTCTCGCTGGTGTACGACGTCTGTCACAACATCGCGAAGTTCGAGGAGCACGTCGTCGACGGCCGCCGCCGCCGTCTGTGCGTGCATCGCAAGGGTGCGACCCGCGCCTTCGGCCCGGGCCATCCCGCGCTCGCGCCCCACCTCCGACCCCTCGGCCAGCCGGTGATCATCCCGGGCGACATGGGCCGCTACTCCTTCGTCCTCGTCGGGACCGAGCGCGCCATGGCGGAGACGTTCGGCACGACATGCCACGGCGCGGGCCGGGTCATGAGCCGCGCGCAGGCGAAGAAGGCCGGGCGCGGGCTCGACCTCGTCGCCGAGCTCGGCCGACGCGGCGTCGTGGTGCGCGCGCAATCGCTCCGGGGGCTCGCCGAGGAGATGCCGTGGGCCTACAAGGACGTTGTCGACGTGGTGGACGTCGTCGAGCGGGCAGGGATCGCGCGACGGGTGGCGAAGCTCCGGCCGATGATCGTCGTGAAAGGTTGAGGACCGGGCGTCCATCGGGGATTGCGCCGCCGCGTCCGTGCCCCGTACCAGTCGGACATGGGCGCCATCGTGCTGGTCGTCGCGTTCTTCGCCGCCGTCGTGCCCGCCGGCGCGGCCCCGCTCAGCGGCAAGGCACTCGTGGAGAAGATGCATGCCGCGCTCGAGCCGGCGCGCACCAGTACCCGCAAGCTGACGATCGTCGTCAAGGCGGTCGCGCCCGAGACCGAGTCGACCGAGTGGACGGCCGGCCAGGCGCGCAAGAAGCTACCGGACGGCGCGCGGATCCTGACGGTCGTTCTCGCCCCCGAGAGCGTGAAGGGCATGGCCCTCCTCGTCCAGCAGCAAGAGAAGGGACCGGATCGGCAGTGGGTGTACGTGCCCGCGATTCGGCGCGTGCGGGAACTCGTGCCGGTCGAATCGCACGAGTCGTTCCTGAGCACCGATTTCACCTACGCGGATCTCGGATTCGTCCGCCGGGACGCGAGCTACAAGGTGCTCGGCAGCGAGACCCGGGACGGCGTCCGGACGAGCAAGATCGAAGCCGTGCCGCGCGACCAGTGGTACTATTCGCGAATCGACACCTGGATCGCGTCCGACTCCTCGCTGCCGATCCGCCGAGAGTTCCACGACCCCGCGGGCCTCCTCCGGAAGGTCGAGACGTGGGGCCAGGTGACGCGGGTCGACGGGACGTCGCTCCCACTTCTCGTCCGCATGGAGGACGTGCGGCAGGGCGGTAGCACCGACCTCCGCGTCGGCGACGTGGTCTGGGATCGCGAGCCGCCCGACGATCTCTTCGAGCCACGGAATCTCCCGAAGGCGGCGGCGTCGCCAGTGTGGAACGCCTCCGCGATCCGGTAGCCGAGTCCGCGGCAGCGACCTTGCCTTCGCGTTCCGGGGTGATAGGGAAACCGCCCATGGCCGAGACCCGGATCGAACGCGACAGCATGGGGGACATGATCGTGCCGCAGAACGCGTACTACGGCGCCCAGACGGCGCGCGCGGTCGAGAACTTCCCGATCTCGGGCCTGCGTTTTCCGCGCAGTTTCATCGCCGCGCTCGGGACGATCAAGGCGGCGTGCGCGCGCGTGAACGCCGAGCTCGGCCTCCTCGAGCGCCGCCTCGCCGACGCCATCGCCCGCGCCGCCGGCGAGGTCGCCGAAGGGCGCTTCGACGCCGAGTTCGTCGTCGACGTGTTCCAGACGGGATCCGGGACCTCGACCAACATGAACGCGAACGAGGTGATCGCGAACCGGGCGCTCGAGCACCTCGGCGCGAAGCGCGGCGAGAAGTCCGTCGTGCATCCGAACGACCACGTCAACATGGGGCAGAGCACGAACGACGTCTTCCCGACCGCCATCCACGTCGCCGCGTACGGGGCGATCGCCGGGGAGTTGCTGCCGGCGCTCGACGAGCTGGCGGCGGCGTTCGAGGACCGCGCGCGCGCCTTCGCCGAGGTGGTGAAGGCGGGCCGCACGCACCTCCAGGACGCCGTGCCGATGACCCTCGGGCAGGAGTTCGGCGGCTACGCGAACGTCGTGCGGCACGGCATCGCGCGGGTGCGGGCGACGCTGCCGCACCTGGCCGAGCTGCCGATCGGGGGGACCGCGCTCGGCACCGGCATCAACGCGCCGCCCGGGTTCGGCGAGCGCGTCGCGGCGGAGCTCGCGCGCGCGACCGGCCAGCCGTTCGTCGTCGCGCCGAACCGCTTCGAGGCGATGCAGAACCGCGACGCGGCGGTCGAGACCTCGGGCGCGCTCCGGACCCTCGCCGTCGGACTCATGAAGATCGCGAACGACCTCCGCCTCCTCACCTCCGGCGGGCGCACGGGGCTCAACGAGATCGAGCTGCCGGCGACGCAGCCCGGTTCGAGCATCATGCCCGGCAAGGTGAATCCCGTGATCCCCGAGGCCGTGAACCAGGTGGCCGCGCTGGTGATCGGCCACGACGCGACGATCGCGATCGCGGGCATGAACGGCAACCTCGACCTGAACGTGATGATGCCGGTCATCGCCCACGCGCTCCTCGAGTCGATCGCGGTGACCGCGGCGGCCGCGCGTGTCTTCGCCCAGAAATGCGTGCGCGGCATCCGCGCCAACGAGGAGCGTTGCCGGCAGTACGCCGAGCTGACCGGCCAGCTGGTCACCGCGATCGCGCCGGTCGTCGGCTACGACCGCGCCGCCGAGCTCTACAAGGAGGCGCTGGCGCGCGACGTCCCCATCCGCCAGATCCTGCTCGACGAGAAGGTGCTGCCGCGCGACGAGATCGACCGCCTCCTCGACCTGCGAAAGCTCGCCGAGGGCGGGCGGGCAGGAGGCTCGCGGTGAGCCGCGCGTTCCTTCTCCTCGCACTGCTCGGCACACCCGGCTGCCTGGTCTCGCTCGGCGCGCGCGACTTCCTCGGTGGCCGCCGTCCACTCGAGGAGACGACGGTCGAGGGCGAGGGGCGCGCGAAGATCCTCCTGCTCAAGGTCGCGGAGGTGATCACCGACGAGCCCACGAAGCGCGCCTTCGGGCTGATCGAGGAGGAGGGCACGGTCGCGCGTGTGCGCTCCGAGCTCGAGAAGGCCGGCGACGACGATCGCGTGAAGGCGGTCGTGCTCCGCATCGACAGCCCGGGCGGCGGCGTGACGGCCAGCGACGAGGTGTGGACCGAGCTCATGCGGTTCAAGAAGAAGCGCGCGATTCCCGTCATCGCCTCGCTCGGTGACGTCGCTGCCTCGGGCGGCTACTACATCGCCTGCGCGGCGGACCGCATCGTCGCGCACCCGACGACGATGACCGGCTCGATCGGCGTCATCATGCTGAACTTCAACCTCGAGGGTCTGCTCGGGAAGATCGGCGTCCGCAACGAAACGTTCAAGGCGGGTGCGCACAAGGACCTGCTCTCGCCGTTCCGCGGTGCCACGCGGGAGGAACGCCGGATCGTCCAGTCGATCCTCGACTCGCTGCACGCGCGCTTCGTGACCGTCGTGCGCGAGGGCCGGCCGCAGCTCGACCCGGCCCGCATCGGGGAGCTGACCGACGGCCGGATCTTCGATGCGACGCAGGCGGTCCAGGCCGGGCTCGTCGACCAGATCGGCGACCTGGAGGCCGCGATCGACGTCGCCAAAGCCGCCGCGCAGGTCGAGAAGGCGCGCGTCGTCGCCTACCATCGCTCGGACGAGACGCGGGAGAACGTCTACTCGGCGGCGCGCGACTTGCCGATGCAGGTGAACGTGCTTCCCGTCGACCTCGGCGGACTCGTCCGCCCGGGGCCGCGATTCATGTACCTGTGGGCGCCGGGGCTCGGGGAGTAGCGGCCGCGGCCTCTCAGGCCGGAGCGACGCGGTACCCGACGCGGGGGAAGTGGACGACGATGTCGCCCACGCCGGGTTCGGTGCGTCGGACGGCGACCTCGTGGACGGATGCGTTGGCGAGCTCGCCGGCGACCGGATCGAAGGCGTAGTCGTCGGGCGTCACCGTGACCCGGGCGCCGGCGGTGAGTCCGTTCGGTTCGCCGGGCTCGACGCCGGTCGCGACGGCGGGGCGGCTCTCCTTCGCGATCGCGAGGGCCTCGGCCGCTGTCGCGTCGGAGCGCTCGCCGTGGCCCATCTGGTCGACGCGATCGAACCAGGCCCGGAGCCGCGGGAAGCCGGCGAGGAGCGCGGGGCCGCCGGGGGCGACGCGAAGGAACCAGAAGGGGTGGAAGCAGGCGGCGTCCGCGAGGCTGAACTCCGTGCCGAGGAGCCAGCGTCGGCCGTCGGCGAGCTGCGCGTCCAGGAGCGCGGCGAGGGCGCGGACCTGCTCGCGTGCGTGCGGCGCCTGCTTCGGCAGCGCGGCGAAGTCGCGCCCCGGCATCATCTTCTGGCGGTCCTCGACGAACGCCGGCGGCACCGCGTGCCCGATCTCGGCGAACACGACGGCCACCACCGGAAAGAACACGATGCGATCGGCCCACAGGCTCCAGGCGTTGCACGTGCCCTCGCTGCCGGCCGGATAGAGCGTCGGCTCGGGCGCGAGTCGCTGGATGACCCGCACGATCAGCTGCGTGTCGCAGTACACGTCGGCCCCGATCTGGAGCACGGGGATGCGCCGGTAGCCGCCGGTCAGCGGCACGAGGTCGGGCTTCGGCATGATGCTCGGCTGCTCCACCGCCCGCCAGGCGATCTTCTTGTGCGCAAGGACCTTGCGCACCTTCTCCGAGAACGGCGAGGCCTCGTAGTGGTGGAGCAGGAGGGTGGGCGGCATGCCGCCGTGTACCGCGGAAGAGGAGCGCACGTCTACGGCAATGCGCGGGCGACCTGTTTCAGGTCCCGGACGAAATGTTCCATCTCGACGCGCCGGGTCTCGTCGTCCGGCGCGCGCAGGATCGATCAGAGCCGAGTCGCCCGTCTGGAGGCATCCCGGCGAGGAGGGGGCGCGCTCCGTCTCAGCGCGTCTCGGTGCCGGCGCCGGTCTCGACCGGCAGGCCGGCGTCGCGCCAGCCGGGCACGACGACGCGTCCCATCTGATCCCGCAGCCCGCCGAACCCGCCGCGGACGTTCGTCAGGTCGGTGAAGCCGACCTCGGCGAGGAGCTCACACGCGCGTTGCGAGCGCATGCCGCTCTGGCAGCCCACCAGGAGCTTCGCGCTGCGCGGCGCCGTCCGTTCGACCGCGGCGACGAACTCGGGGTTCGGCCGCGGCTGCCGCGTCGCCGGGTCGAAGACCATCACCGGGACGTTGCGCGCACCGGCGGGATGACCGGCCGCGAACTCCTCCACGGTGCGGACGTCAAGGTAAATCGCTTCACGGTGCGTCAAGAGGACGTCGTGCGCCTCGGGTGGCGTCGTCTCGGCAATCGGCATCGTTCACGGGTAGCAGAGGCCGGCCGACCGCGCGAGACGGCTCGGCGCGGACGTGTATTGACGTTGCCTCCGGCCGGTGCCTATCAGCGAACGCAGGAGGGCCGACAATGACTATCCGGGCAGTGGGCACTCTTGGCCTCGTGAGTCTGGTCCTGCTCGTGTCACCGGGCTTCGCCGCCAGCACCTCCCCGGGAAAGAGCTCGGCCTACGAGTCCTCGAACGGGAACGTGCTGTCGACGAGCGACGCGACGCTGCTGACCGCCACCATCGCCATGGGCAGAAGCAAGAGCGTGGTCGAGGTGACGGCGACCGTGCACTACGACGTCGGCGTCGTCACCACGGAGCCGACCCTGACCGTGACGGTGAACGGGGTGACCGCCCAGCCGACGACCGGCGGATTCTATACCAACATCAACCAGCGGTGCAGCGCCGCCTGCACTGTCAGCGGAAACTGGTGGCTGGATCTCGATGCCGCCGAGGCGGCGAATCCGGGCATGTTCGTCGGCAAGACGCTCTCCGTTCACCTGATCGGACGGGAGGGTCTCGGGGGCGGAGGCGAGACCTACATGGCCACCCTCGCGGCCCGCATGCAGAAGAAGTAACCCTAGCGCACGTATCCCACGCTGGCGCGCGCGTTCGCCGCGAAGACGGGTACGCCGTCCCGCCAGTCGATCTCGAGCATCTTGCGCGTGTTGGCGAGCGCGGAAAGGTTCGTCACCGCCCGGCGGGTCGCCGTGTCGATCACGTCGCCCTGATCGCCGACGTAGACGAAGCGCCCGTCCCGGCTGTGCTGTAGCCAGCCGTCGGCGAGGCAATCATAGAGGCAGGGCGATTCCTGGTGGTTCATGGACGGCGTCAGGGCGATGTCGGCGACCTGCTCGGGCGCCGCGGCGGGAACGCCCGACACGTCGAAGACGTGCACGTAATCGGGCCAGTCGACCACGTACAGCTCCCGCTCGTCGGGAGAGAGGGAGATGCCGTGGCTCGGCGCGCTTGGGCCGTCGGTGTGCGACACGTTTGGGCCGCTGAAGCCGACCGACCGCAGCACCTGCCCGCTCGCGAGGTCGCCGATCTGGAAGCCGCGGACCCCGGTCAGGGTGACGTAGGCGACACGCTCGCGTCCGTCGATCGTGAACGGCCGCACGGTATTGGCGAGCGGCCCGATCCGGCGGATCACCTGGTTGGTCGCCGTGTCGGCGACGTCGAGGTAGGTGTCACCGCGCCCGCCAAGATACACGCGCGCGCCGTCGGGGCCGACGATCGTGTTGTGCGGGGAGAGGGGCCCGTCGATGCGCCCGGCGACGTCGCCGCCGACCGCGTCCACCACCCACCAGACGCCGCCGCTCGCGAGCTCGCCCGTCGGAAGGTACAGGCGGGCGCCGTCCGGGCTGATCGCCATGCTGTCGACACCGACATCGTACGTTCGCGTCCACACGACCACGTCGTCAAGCAGGTCGTAGCGGAACATGGTGGGCGGGCCGTTCTGGCCGTTCCCGTCGCCGCCGTAGCTGACGTAGAGCGCGTGCGTCGGCGCGTTGGCCACGACGCCGCGCACTCCCCGGACGTCGGGGAGCGTGACCGTCTTCACCAGCGCGTGGCCGGCATCCATGTCGTAGACGGTGAAGCCACCGTCGGGGAAGACATATTCGAAGTGCGAACTGGCGGCTGGCGGCGGTGTCGGTGTCGGTCCCGTGGGTCCGGGCAAGTACGCCTGGTCGCACTTCGTCGGGCCTCCCGCTCGACAGAGGCGGATGAGCCTCCGCCGGCAGGCTCGTCGACCGAGCTTGCTCCGCGCCTCGCAGCGGGCGACCGCCGGACTGCACGCCTTCCGACAGCAGACATGGCCACAGCGCGCTGCCGAAGCGCACCGTACCGATCCCGAGAGCAGAAGCGCCAGCGCGACGAGAATGCGCGGCAGCGGCGCAGCGATCACCGGACGACCGACTATGCTGCCGGGTCGACGAGGGCAATGGTGCGCTCACGCCCCGCGCGCTCACGACTTGCCCGGGGCGACCGAGCGGGAGTATGGGCGCCGGATGGTGGTCACGATCGCGTTCGAGGACACCGTCACGACGCTCGACGCGGAGCCGGACGGCGACGACCTCTGGGTGTCACCCGCTGCGCTCGCGCGTACGCTCGGCTGGAAAGTGAAGATCGAAGGGCTCTGTCGCGGGCCGCTGTGCGTCCCCGTGCCCCCCGGGCGTCGCGCGGAGCTCGTGCGGTCGGACGGCGCGGTCAACCTCGCCGGGCTCGCGCGCCATCGCGGTCAGGCGGCCGTCCACGATGCCGAGCGGACGGTCTGGGTCTTCGGTGCGGGGGGCATGATCGCGACGGCGCGCTCCGCCGTCGCGCCGGACTTCACGCTCCCCGACCTCGACGGCCGCCTGCACACGCTCTCCACCTTCCGCGGCAAGAAGGTGCTGCTCGACTCCTGGGCCTCCTGGTGAGGCTGCCGCATGGACCTGCCGGTCTGGCAGGCACTCTACGAGGAGCTGCGTGATCAGGGGTTCGTCGTCATCACCGTGGCGATGGACAGCGGGGGCGCGGACGACGTCCGGCAGTGGATCGAGCCCGCCAGGCCGACCCACCCGAGCCTGATCGACGTCCGCCACCTCGTCGCCGAGCTGTACGGCTGGGTGAACGTCCCATCGAACGCGTGGATCGACGAGGAGGGCCGGATCGTCCGCCCGAACGATCCCGGGTTCGCGGGCGAGTACTTCCGCAACATGATGGAGCCGGACTTCGACTTCAAGGCGATGATGGCCGATTACGGCCGCACGCGGGACCGCTACCTCGACGCCGTACGCGACTGGGTGGCGAATGGACCGGCGAGCCGATGGGCGCTGTCGGAGGACGAAGTGCGTACGCGGCTCGGAACGCAGGACGCGGATCACGCGCGCGCGTCGGCGTGGTTCCGGCTCGGCACGCTGCTTCACGAGCAGGCGCGCCGCGACGATGCGCAGGCCGCCTTCGCCGAGGCAAAGCGGCTCCGCCCGGAGAGCTGGAACTTCAAACGGCAGGCGTGGCACCTCGAGGAGGCGGGGAAATCCGGCGGCTCCGAGTTCTGGGCGGAGGTGAAAGCGCTCGGCGATCGCCCGTACTATCCACGGCGTGAGCTGTAGCGCACGACCGAACTTGACAGCACGCGCGGAGCCGCGTACGTAGAGTCGACTCCCGAAACGGCCCGCAACACCTTTTAACTTGACCCGGCGAGGTCAGGAAAGGTTCGCATGACGTTCGTCACAGCTCGGGGTTCGACCAACGCCTCCCGGCCCAGCCGCGGAGGCGTTTTCGTATCGGGTGGGGAGCGCCGCGCGTGACCGCGAACGGCACGCGCCAGGTGATGGATGCGCTCGCGATCCAGCGCGCCCTCACGCGCATCGCGCACGAGATCCTCGAGCGCAACAAAGGAACCGACGAGCTGGCGCTCGTCGGGATCCGATCCCGTGGCGTCTATCTCGCCGAACGGATTCGCAAGAAGGTCCAGGAGATCGAAGGCGGCAACGCGCCGCCGTTCGGCGTCGTCGACATCACGCTCTACCGCGACGACCTCGATCGCGGCGTCCAGAATCCGGTGGTGAAGGGGACGGACATCCCGTTCCCGGTCGACGGCCGGCGCATCCTGCTGGTCGACGACGTGCTGTTCACGGGGCGGACCGTGCGAGCGGCGATGGACGCGCTCGTCGACTTCGGCCGGCCACAGTCGATCCAGCTCGCCGTGCTCGTCGATCGCGGGCATCGCGAGCTCCCGATCCGGGCGGACTACGTCGGCAAGAACCTGCCGACCTCGCGCCGGGAGCAGGTGCACGTCCGGCTCGCCGAGGCGGACGGGCAGGACGAGGTCGTGATCGCGGTCGTGGGCCAGGGATG
>JACXTT010003826.1_pt1 | contig 22775 bp, 11 predicted proteins | sample 9270951 | NCBI WGS metagenome assembly JACXTT01 (sample SAMN15532306, study PRJNA645909) | rock metagenome | isolation source: weathered quartz diorite | place: Puerto Rico | collected 2017-06-21
GGGGTAGAACAGCTTCTCCTGGCGGGGCGGTTGCTGTCCCATCATGGCCATCCCTCCGTGGATGGCCCACGATACCATAATCCCGACAAGGAATCAATCGATTTGAGCAACAGCCCGACAAGATATGACCCCGGTGGAATACTGGAAAGGTGCTGGAATTAAGTTCCTCGACCCGGCCAACGAAGATGAAGAAGTCAAAGGTGGTGTGACCGATGGTGTAACAAGGATAAAGATAGAAATTAACGGTCTTCTTTCACTTGATCAAAAAGAAGCTTTGGTGACTCTCGAAGATAAAGGAACGCCGCCATCGAAGGAAGGTCTTGGCCAGCTTTGCCAGGCAACAACGTTGCCGTCGGAATCTTGCAATGGGGGGCTCAATCTGCCGGCCCAATCTCTAAGAGTGAGAGTTAACAGAGAAATAGAGGATCCTGAGAGGTTTAAGGCAGAGTTGATCTATCAGGTTCCAGAAACATTTGTTCGGGAAGGCAGGAAAGAAATTGATAAGGAGCAAACTGAGCGGTTTGTAATGGTTAAAGTATCTAGCATCGATGGCGCTATTGGAGTTTCTTCCAGGTCATTACAGTTAAAGCGCCCACCTGTGTTGCTGGTCCATGGAATATGGGCCAGCGGAGCAGGCGAGGATGACTCTTGGAGATTATTTGCACAATTATTAAATGCCAAACAACAGTTTTTTATAAAAAAGGCAGATTATAAACGGACAAATAGCGATCATTTTTCTACAAACGTTTTAGTCATTCCGGGTTATATCAAGAGAGTGATGGATGCAATGCGAAGCCAGCATCTCGCTGCTACTAAAGTGGACATCGTGGCGCACAGTATGGGAGCGCTTATTACGCTCGAGTATTGTAAAGGTAATGCCGAGGCATGCCGTAAGCAAGTTCATAAGATGATCACCATTGATACTCCATACCGCGGAACCGAACTAGCTGATGTACTGATTATTTACCGCGACCATAAAGATCTATTCCCGAATCAGTATTTCAATGCAGGGCTTCCTGTCAGCTGTTATGCGGGAGTCGAGGCTTTTGTTACAGGATATGTCAAAGTGTTCAATGTTTTTCCGCACACCAATCTACCCCACCCAATAGATTTGGGCGCAGTCGACGACCTCGCAAGCGGCCGGTGGACTGAGTACCCATTTGTCTTAGTCCCTGGTGGGGCCTGGCAGGGGCTGCCGGATCCGGCGACGCTTTTCCCTGTTCACACAATCGTGGGAGTGTCGTCTGGTGGCCTTGATGGATATGATGACGACATTAAAGCACTGTGGGAAAAGGTTTTAAGCCACTGTGGTTTCACGCGTCAGCGAGTGTTCGGCGTGCAAGCGGATGAGAATGATCGTATCGTACCACGTACCAGTCAGGGAGGGAGGCTTGTCGAACCAGCGACTGAACAGATCGATGGGGTGGATCACAGCAGCGTATTGAGGGATCTCAGGGTCATCGACCGTGTGAAGGCTTTGCTAGACGACGTCGCCGGGTCACCAAATTTTAGTACAAGTCCGTGACACGTGCAGAGAAATAGCGGAGTCCATGCCATGAGAGATATGAAGCGAGTTTGTATCATCAGTATCATGATGTTGATCTGGGCCGGTTCAAGCGCCGCCTTTGAAATCATAGAGCCTGTTGAAGGACAACGCGTCGAGGTGGGTTCTGCTATGCGAGTTGTGGTGAAGCCACAGCCCGGAGAAAGTTTGAAAATCGTGGGGATAGCATTTGAGCCCTTAACATTCGACGGTAACCTAGGGGTCTATATCGGGGTTTTTCCGGTACCGTCAGAGACCCGTCTTGGGCCGCGTGAGTTGTTAATTACGGCGCTCTCTGAAGGTGACCAGGAAATAGTATCTAAACGTACGGTCATCGTGGCCCTGCCACCTTCTTTGAGGCTCCAAAGTATTCAGGCCGACCCCAAAGAGATGTTTCTTCGGAAGCTTCCGTCCGGGAGCGACCCCAATAAGGTGCGATTTGAGGAGAGAGAACGTCTAGTTGTAATGGGTCAGTTCTCTGACGGAGTAGAGCGCGAGGTCTCGTTTCCTGAAGCGGGTACGACCTATCAAACCTCCAACCCTGAAATTGCACTAGTTAACTCGGACGGTATGGTTACAGCGGTTTCACCTGGAAAGACGATTATTAAGGTTATGAATGGAGACTATGCAGTCCAAGTTTCGGTGGCTGTAAGAGCCTCGCAATAGCCACAATCTGTATTTAGTGTCGTAGAGCCACAATGAAGGTTGTGCTAAATATGTCATACGCCAAATCTACGATATTTTCCTTTACGATGGTGGCCTTATTGGTTGTTTTATCTGCATCCTTCGCCAAGGCACAGAATTCATCCGTCTCCCTCACCACCCTCCAGTTCTACCTCGTCGGCGGGGAGTTGACGCCGCAGCCTTCGTACCAGGCCGTGCCGCGGACCTTCACCACGCAGGTCGACGCGCCGTTCAAGCTTCCCGAGTCGGTCGGCGGGGCGGGGATCACGTTCGAGGAGCTTTTGCCTTATCTGCCGAAAGACCTCATCGTGAAGGCCGAGTTGCGCGGGCCGGCGTTCGCGTCGCCGGTTCAACTGACGGCGCTTCCGAACCATCCGATCGAGTTGCCGACCCTGCCGATCCTGGGTGTCTATACCGTCGAGAACATCCGGATGGAGAGCGGCGGGCGGGTGGTGGCGGCTTCACCCGGCGTGGTCCAGGTGGAGGCGATCGACAAGGTGCTGATCACGCAGGTGACGACGCGGCCCCTTTCGTTGGAGGAGATCCAACAGCGCGGGATCCCGATTACGTCGGAGAACTTCACCGTCCTCAATTTCACCGCGGCCCTCTCGTTTCAATCGAGGGATGTCCACCTCCAGATCCCGATTACTCTTCCCCCCGACGAGACGCTGAACGTCGAGGGCGTTGGGGGTGGTAGGGAGCCCGGGGTGGGGACTCCGATCTGTGGGTTCCAACGATTCGCCGAGGCGGGGGAGACGGCACCACGAGATGAGTTCATTCCGTCCGATTGCGACGTTATTCCAGACCTTGAGATCCAGCCATTCGTCCTTAAAGAGATCAGCGAAACCCTAAAGAAGGAGGAGTTTCCCAAGATCTCGGGGATCATCGTGTTTCCGGGGAGCATCGGGTTTCTCCATCAGTTCTTCGACGCCACGCTGATCGTCAACAACGGCGCCCCCGCGGCGAGTGTTCTGTCGATCCACGACGTCAAGGCGAAGATGGTTCTCCCGACCGGCTTGGACCGGGTTTCCGGGACCGACGCTGTGCCGGGGGACGATCCGCTCCGGGCCGCGGGGACCACGGCGACGGGTGGCGTTCCGATGCGGGAGCTGTTCGTGGTGGGGCCCGGCCCCGACGGGCAGTTCGGGACGCCGGATGACGCCGGGACATTGGGGCCGCAGCAGACCGGCCAGGCCAACTTCACCCTGGAAGGGTTGAAGGAGGGGAGTCATCAGATAGACTTTGAGATCACGGCGACCCTGGAGGGACTGCCGAGGGGACCCGTTCAGATCACCGGGAGGGCGAGCGGGATCATCGTGGTGAGAAACCCCAACTTCGCCCTTACCCTCTCCCATCCCGCCACGGTCCGCGCCGGAGTGGAGTACACCCTCTATGCCACGGTCACCAACACCTCGGAGGTGACGGCGAACCTGATTTCGGTGAAGCTCGATCCCTTCGGGGTAAGCGGCGCGACGCTCCTGTCGTCCCCCGACACCCAGATCGAGACCCTTCCTCCGGGCGCGGCGGGGACCGTTTCGTTCCGCCTCAAGTCGCGCGTGACCGGGAAGGTCAACGCCACCGTCTTTCCATCGGACGATCAGATCAAGGGAAGCTTCATCCTCCGGACCGGGGTCGGGGTGGGGAACATCCCCCTTTCACCCGACACGCTCATCCTGTCGAGTTTCGCCGACTATCTTCCTGAAGACGTTCGGACGCCGGCGATCGGTTTCTTAGGTGAGGCCTATAGCGTCGCCACCGCTCCGCCGGGAGCGCTCCCCAAGGGGATCGCCAGGATTTCCCGAAAGACCGTTGAGTCACAAGGGGCGAACATCGGCGAGGCGGGGCTGCGCCTCTTCATCGGACAGTCGTTGGAGCACTCCCTGCATACGATGCTCCTGGATCTTTTGGGGAGCGACACCCCCAACGCGGCCCTGGATCGGCTGCGCCGGATCTCCTACCTGGCGATCGAAATGAATACGGCGATCGGAACGGAGCTCCTTCCCTTCCTGCACGACCAGGGGGCCGCGGCCCTTCAGGCTTCGCTGGCCAGCCGGGCGACCGACCGCGGCCCGTACCTCTCGATCCTGACGTCGGGAGTCGGCGGGACGCTTTCAGTGGCGAGCCAGATGAGGGATCCCTTGGGGCGAGTCTTAGGTGGAAGCTCCTTCTCTCCCATCACCCGCGATATTCCGTATGCGGATCTGGTCAACATTGGAGCAGCCGGCACCCCCGAGGCCCAGATGCTCCTGCATTCGGCCCCGATGGACGGGACCTATACCCTGGAGTGGACAGCCATTGAAGCCGGACAGATCGATATCGGGATCGTCCTGCCGGGGGCCGCTGGATTGGAGCAGGCGACGTTCGACGGGGTAGAGGTCTTTGCGGGAGACCACCTCTCCTTAACCTTGACCGTCCCCCGTTCGGGCAGTCTAAACCTCTTGATAGATCGCAACGGGGATGGCGTCACCGACGCCTTGGTCGCGCCGACGGGTGTGACTCCGGTCCCGGATCCAGGACCGGTCCTCGATGGGGCCGCCCAGATCTTCGACTTCGACGGGAAGGAGGTCGATCTCCCGGGGCGGGTGGTAGCGGTCCTGATGAGTCGGAGGCTGGTCAAGGAACAGGTCGAATCGGTTGCGCCGTACGCCCCCGAGGCGAACGGGGTGATCGGCGCCAGTCTTCAGCCGAGCGGGAGGATGGTCTTCGTCCGGCTGCGCGATCCGTTTGGGCCTTATATCGAGCGAAAGATCACCATCGCCGGACTGACCGACCGCCGCGGGGTCCTGATGAGCCCGCTTTCTCAGACGACGATCATGCGGGCGACCGGTACGGGGGTCGTGGTCCGGGGAAGGGTTTTGACCCCCGAGGGCCAGCCGATTACCGATGCTCAGGTCCTGTTCTACTATCTCCATGACGATGGGATGGGGGGCCTTGTGCCCGTTCGGATCGCCGTCAAGCCGGTGGAGGAGGACGGGGGCTATCAGTACGATTATTTCGGGAGCCACCTCATCGGGAGGCGTGTCGAGGCCTTCGTGACCAAGGCCAATGGAACGCGAACGTTCGTGGGCCTCCCGGTCCAGGAGCGGTTCCCGGGGCAGCAGCTCAACCTCGACCTGTTCTTCCCCGGCCAGGGGACCGTCACCGGAACGGTCAGGGACACGCAGGGGAGGCCCCTGCCGAACGTCTACGTCGATCTCCAGACCTTCTCCCCGGTGGCCCTCTCCGACCCGCCCCCCGTGAAAAGCGACGCGAGCGGCCGGTACGTCTTCAACGAGATCCCGGTAGGGAATTTCCTCCTCACCGCGACGACAGCGGCGGATTTCGCGACTGCCCCGAACCTTTACGGCGCGGTCAACGGGACCCTGCTGGCCGACGGGGAGACGGCGCATCTCGACCTCCCCCTCTATCCGATCTCCAACGTAACCGGCAAAGTCATTGGTCAGGTCCTTGCCAATGACGGGGTCACCCCCCGGGAGGGGATTCCCGTCTTCATCAGAACGGTGGGCTATGGGTTTTATCGTCTGACGGATGCGGAAGGCCGCTTCGCCTTCTCCCGCGTCCCCCCGGGGGAGTTCACCGTGGAGGCGGAGGATCAGAGCACGTCTGAAAAAGGAAAGGCCGTTTCCAACCTGGTGCCGAATGGAACGGAGAACGTTGTCATCCTCCTCAACGGCACGGGGTCGGTGGTCGGGACGGTGACCCGGCCCGGCGGCGAGCCGATATCCGGCGCCCTGATCACGGCGGGCCGGAGCTTTGCCTACACTGACGCGACCGGTTCATACCGGCTCGAAGGGGTTTCCTTAGGGCTGGTCCCGGTACTCGCCAGGGATGCTCTCGGCCGGACCGCGTCCCTTTCGGTCTCCCTAACCTTCGCCGGACAGGAGGTCCGAGCGGACATGGAGCTCACCCCCCTGGGCAGCGTTGAGGGGAAGGTCTTCAAGACCGACGGCGTGACGCCCGTCGCCAATGTGACGGTCCGGATCATTATCGATACAACGTCTTGTCCGCTTGCGGACAACTGTATTATCTATAAAGTGGTCGAGGGGAAGAGCGATGCAGAGGGAAATTACCGGATCGACCGGGTCCCGATCCCGCCGAAGTTCCCGACCGTTATCGCTGAACAAGATCTAAGAACCTCGGTAGGGAACGCCTCTTTTCGCCTGATCGTTGACGGCCAGGTAGCCCATGCCGATGTCATCCTGATCTCGCCGGGGACCGTGACCGGGACGGTCATTGACACCGCCTCGCACGACCTCCCAACCGGGGCCAATATTTCTATCACGGCGGTCGAGCCGAACAACGCCGGTCTGTTCGAGTACCGGCTGATCGGGACGACGCAGTCCGATCCCCAGACGGGGAGATTTACGATGAAGGGGGCTTGGCCGATGCCGCCCAATCCGGGGCCGCTTCCCAATCCCGGTCCATTCCAGGTCAAGGCCTTCAACGTCTTCCGTCCCGTCCCGGCCTACGCCTCCGGAGCCATCCGCTTCGGCGGGGATGTGCAGGATGTGACCCTGAGGCTGATCGATAACGCCGGGTCGATCAGCGGAATTGTCTATCAGCCCGACGGGGTGACGCATGTCGGGCTGGGGGTAGCGGTGACCCTAAAACTTGCGGGCGCGCCGGTGACGGTCACGACCCATCCCGATGGGACCTTCCAGTTTGCGCCGATCCTCCCCCAGGCAACCTACCGCCTGGTGGCCGAGGATTCAGCCACCGGGCATGTCGGCGAGGGATTGGCCAAGGTCTTTGCGGGGCAAGACACCTCGGTGACGTTGCGTCTCTTGGGTCTGGGAACGGTGAACGTGGCGGTGAACAACGCCGACGGAACCCCGGTTCAGAACGCCACCGTCAAGTTAACCCAGCACACCTTCCCTAGCGAGAAGCGGACGGCGACTCTCTTTCCTTCCGACAACGGACAGATTTCCTTCACCTTCCTTTCAGAAGGGGTCTTCTCGGTCGAGGCCAGCGATCCGAGTGGTCTTGGGGGACGGGCGACGGGGAAGGTGTCGAGGGAGGGAGAGACCGTCACTGTGACGGTGACGTTGGCCCCCTCCGGTGTGGTGACGGGACGCTTCCTCGCGGTCGACGGAAGGACGCCGATCCCCAACGCCCAGATCCAGCTTTTCCGGGGGACGGCGCCCTACATACAGTCGATCGGGTATCTGACCACGTCGAGTGACCCGGCCGATCTTGGCGCGTTCCGCTTCGAGCATGTCCCGCTCGGCTCGATGACGGTGGAAGGCTTCGATCCGGTGACCACCCGAAAGGGAAAAGGGTTCGGTCAGCTTTCGGCCAACGACCAGGTCCTGGTCATCGACGTGATCCAAACCCCGCGCGGGACCGTGACGGGGCGGGCCCTCGTGGCCGACGGGTCCCGGCCGGTCGAGGGGGGCATTGTCAAAATAAGCGTGAGCGGAATCTCGGATGATCCGCTCGAAAGCCTGACGGCCCCCGATGGAAGTTTTACCTTCCCAGGCGTCTCGGCGGGGATTTTCACGGTGGAGGTCAAGGAGACCTTGACCGGCCTGGTGGGGAAGGCGACCGGCCGGATCACGCAGGAAGGGGAGACGGTTACCGTTGAGGTCCGCCTGGAGCCGACCGGCACGATCCATGTAACCGTCCTGAAGGCCGATGGAGTCACCCCGGCCGCGGGGGCTCAGGTCGAGATCCGGTCGAGGAGTAGTCTTTACGCGACCCTCCAGACCGATGCCTCCGGACAAGGCAGCCGGTCGCTCCTTTCGCTGTTGCACTACGACCTCCTTGCGAGAGCCCCCAATTCCCTCGACGCCGGAACCGCCGCGGCCGACCTGAAAGCTGAAGGGGACATCGCCGACGTGGTGCTCCACCTCAACGGGACGGGGACGGTCAGAGGAACGGTCTCCGAGTCGAATGGCACGACCCCTGCGGACGGGGCCCTGGTGACCGTTTCATACCGTGGCGCGCTCTCGGGATCGCTCTCGTACCAGACGGGGCCGAATGGGTCGTATGTGTTCCAGGGTGTTCCGGCCGGGACCCTCTCCCTTTCGGCGAAAAACCCGGACCACACGCTGGCAGCCTCGGCCACCGGGACCTTGGCCCACGACGGCGACACGGTGGTGATTGACCTGACCTATCAGCCCTCCGGCACGGTGACCGGAGTCTTGATCGCGCCCGATGGGACGACTCCCTCGGCGGGGGGCCTGGTCACCCTTCGAAGAGGGCTTGCCGTCTTCAACGTGATTACCGACAACGCCGGGGCCTTCCGGTTCGAGGGGGTTCCGCTGGGAACCTTCACCCTCGAGATGTCCGAAGCGGCCGGCAAGGGGGTCGCCTATCGATCGGGGAATCTGGCGACCAACGGCCAGACGATCGACTTCGGCAATATGGTCTTGGATGATCGGCCTCCCCACGTGTCCGTCATCGCGCCGGCGGACGGGACCGTCAATGTCTCGGTTTCGACACCGGTGACGGTGACCTTTGACGAGCCCGTCGATCCCGCAACCGTCAACGGCAATACGATCAAGCTCCTGAAGGGAACCACCGCCGTTTCGGTCACCCTGGCGCTCTCCGCCGACGGCATCCAGGCGACCCTGACGCCGAGCTCCGCGCTCGTGGGCTCGACCCGCTACACGGTCGTCGTCGCGACGGCCGTCCAGGACCGCGAGCGCCATTTCCTTCCGGAGGAGGTCAAGGCCGGGTTCACGACCGTCGACAACATTCCGCCGACCGTAGTCTCGATCTCCCCGGCGGACGGGACCCTGCAGGTCGATCCGATCGTGGTGGTCCGGGTCGCCTTCTCGGAGCCGATCGATCCGACCACGGTCGCAATAACCCTCACCCGCGCCGGTCTTGAGGTCCCGGGGCGCGTCGATATCGCTCTCAACCAAACCGTGGCGATCTTCACCCCGACCGAGCCCCTGTCGGCGAACGCCTCGTACGTCGCCTCCCTCTCCGGGGTGAAGGATCTCGCCGGGAATCTCCTGGCCGCGCCGCCCACCGTTCGATTCGACACCTTCGACACGATTCCCCCCACCGTGACCGGTCTTTCACTCCCTTCCGGTCTTCGGTTGATCCTCGGTCGGGTGGTGACCGCCACCGCAACGGTGGCCGACAGCGACGTCGTGTCGGTCGAGTTCTCGGTGGACGATCGCCTAGCGGGCACGGCGACCGTCGTCCCCTTCGCAGCCCCGGTGACCCTAACCCCCGCCAGCGGGAATGTCCTGCTCCTCAAGGCGATCGCGGTCGACCGGGTGGGGAACCGGAGCGTTCCACGCTTTATGTCGGTCACGGTGGAGCCCAACGCGCCCCCAACCGTCGCGATCCAAAATGCGCCGGCCACGGTGGAGGTCGGGACCACGCTGTCGGTCTCCGTGCGGGGCCAGGATGACCTGGGTGTGACCTCGTTGCGACTGGAAGCCTCCGGCGCGGTGAGCGCCGCGCAGACCAAGACCTACGCGGTCCAACCCGATGTGACCGCGACCTTCTCCATCCTGATTCCGGCGGGGGCGACACCCGGTGGAGTCATGACCTTGAAGACGACCGTCAACGATGGAACCGGCGGCGTCGCCGAGGTCAGCGCCGATGTGACGGTCGTCGATACCACGGCGCCGAAGGCGACGATCACCGCTCCGGCGAGCGGTCCCGTGATCAAAGGATCGACCGTGACCGTGAACGTGTCGGCCACCGATGTTGCGGGGATCAGCCAGATCGAGCTGTCGTCGTCGGCGGGAACGATTACGTCGGCGAACCCCGTGTATTTCGTTCCCGCGTCGATCGCCTCGGCCAGCTTCACGTTGATTGCCGACCCCGCCGCCGTCGACCAGGTGATCACCCTCACGGCGAAGGCGGTGGACCGTGCCGGGAATCTGGGGAATTCAACCGGCGTTTCGTTGACCGTGATCCCCGTTCCGGCTTCGCTGACCGCGATCGAGGTGGCAGCCACCACCGGAACGCCGGCCAATACCGGGGCCTCGGCCAATCTCGGTCAGACGGCGAGCGTGGTCGGCGCCGATCTGCGCGCCGACGTCAAGGTTCGATTCACCACGAAGGGCGACACCGGCGTGGCCGGGACCCTGGATGCCGCGATCGTTGCCGGCAGCGTGGCCGCCGACGGGACGCGCGCCCAGGTCGTGATTCCGCCGTCAAGTGCCGTCGTCACGGGGCCGGTTACCCTCTTCGATCCCCGGTCGAACCATCTCTCATCGTCGACGGTGCTCCAGGTCATTCCCACGATCACGACCCTGGACGTCCCGATCTTTGCCGCCGGACAACCGATGAAGATCAAGGGGACCGGCTTCGTCGAGAATAAGGGAACCGTGACCTTCACCCAGACCTCGGGCGATTCCGTTTCGGTGTCGGATCTTGGAAATGAAATCGATGTTCAGAGCGGGAACACCGTCATGGTCCTGGCCACCCCCGCCGGTGCCGGCACGGGGAGCCTGGTCGTCCGGACCGACGGTGGAACCAGCGCGCCGTTCGTGTTCGCCGTTCCCAAGATCACCGCCCTGATTTCTACTGCGGCGTTCGGGACCCCGGCTGATTCGGCCAAGCCGTCGGCCAATACGGGTCAGACGGTAGCTATTTCGGGAGAGGGACTGGGGTCGTCCGTCGTCCTCCGCGTGGTCACAATGTCCGACACGAAGGTGGCAGGGACGCTCGATCTGCCGCTCATCGGGGTCTCGACCGACGGGACCACGGCCCAGGCGTTGATCGACCCGCAAGGTTCGGTCACCACCGGGGCGGTCCGGCTGATGAATCCGGCCACCGGAATCGGATCGGCCGAGGCCGTTGTTCTGCAGATCGTCCCGACGCTCGATCCCCCGACGGCCACCAGCTTCGGCGCCGCCCAACCGATCACCCTGACCGGAAGCGGGTTCGTGGAAGATGGGACGACCATTTCCTTCCCGGCGGTGGGTGGTGGAACGGTCGACGTGGTGGACACCGGAGCTAATGCCGATGTGACCAACAAGAACCGGACGATGAGCCTCCTGGTTCCCTCCGGCGTGGGGCCGGGCTCGCTGACCGTGGCGACCGCCGGCGGAAGAAGCGCCCCGGTGACCTTGAGCGGGATTCCGACCCCGGTGTCGGAACTCACTCTCCGTCCCAATCCGTTTACGGTGGCGCCCGCTCAGACCGCGCCGGTGACGATCAGCGTCCCGACGGCCGATCCGTTCGATCGGACGATTTCACTCACAACGGGAGATGTCTCGATTGCCACGGCCCCGCCGAGTATCGTCCTTCCGGGAGGCGTGCTGAGTGTGACCGCGTCGATCGCGGGGGTGGCCCAGGGGGCGACGACCCTGACCGCTGCGTTGACCAACGGCGACGGCTCAACGGTCACCGCGGGCGTGCCGGTCTACGTCGCCCCGCCGCTGTCCGGTTCAGCGCTGGTGCATGCCGTCGTCGGCGTCTATGTCCAGGAGGTCACCTCCGGTCCTGGAAGTTCCTCCGTCGTGGAATCCAAGCCGGTTGGTGTGGACGTCATCGGCCGCGACCCGCTCGGATCGAGCCGTATCAACGCGCCGCCGGTGGGGGTGAACTTCCCCGAATCGGGAACCACCCAACCAGGGACCGGCGGCGCGCTCAGTCCTCCGGTGGGGGTGGCCGTGGCCGAGACCGTGACGAGATTGTCTCAGTCCACTTTGGCTCAGGGGGAGCAGGTGACCTTCCGGGTCTTCGGGACCGATCTGGGTCTGGTGACGGAGCTTGCCTTCGATCCGCCGACCGGGATCACGGTCGTCAATCCCCCGGTGGTCGATTCGGATGCACGAGGGCTGACGGCCACCGTCTCGGTTGCGGCGACCGCCGTCGAGGGCCTGCGAAAGGTTCTGGTCAAGACGTCGGCGGGGACGATTCTCCCGGCCGCCCCTGAGGCTGCCACGGTGACGATCACTAAGCCGTTGCCGGAGATCGCTTCGGTCGGCCCGGGGACGGTCGTCCAAGGGAGCTTGGTGACCCTGAGCCTTTCCGGGAAGCGATTTGCCGGGGCGACCAGCGTGACGATCACGCCGTCCGCCGGATTCACGGTTCACAACCCTCCCGCGGTCAACGCGGACGGGACGTTGGCGACCGTCGACGTGACCATCGATGCGTCGGCGGCTCCGGGCGCGTACCGGGTGACCATCGTGACGCCGGTGGGGAGTTCGTCGGGGACATTGACGGAGGCGAACACGCTCACGGTCACGACGCCCTGACTTGGCCGGTCATTGTGATATCGGGTAGTGGGGTGTGGGAAACCCGCTAGGATGAGAGGGAGGTCGGTATGAAGAAAACACATCTCGTATTCTTGGTCGTCGGGTTTTGGGCTTTTAGTCTGTTGCCCGGCCCGGTCGAAGCCGCATCGTTCGTGAGTGGGAGTACCGGGGCGGATGGGGCCTTTTCTCCCCAGACCACCACCGACGTCCAGCTTCCGGAGAGTGGGATCTTGAACTACACGACGGTGAACATCCCGACCGGGGTGACGGTCAAATTCAAGAAGAACTCGCTGAACACGCCGGTCACCCTCCTTGCGACCGGCGACGTCGTCGTCAACGGGACGATCGACCTGAGTGGGACCGATGGCGCCTCGGTCGTGGACAGTATCTCGGCCGATGATACCCTGCCGGGGATCGGGGGGCCGGGGGGGTATAACGGCGGTTTCGGCGGGAGTAAGACCGTTGCAGGGAGTCCCGGGGGAGGGGGAGGCGGGCCGGGAGGCGGGCTGCCCGGGACTGGATTTTTTTCAGGGTCCACGAGCATTCCCATGAGTGGCGGGGGAGGAGGGTTCGGGACGGCCGGGACCGACGCGTCGGGGACCAGCGGGAACAAGGGAGGAGCATACGGGACGGCCACCCTCTTGCCGCTGATCGGCGGATCGGGAGGCGGAGGTGGCGCGTCCTCGTCTACCATTTCCTTTTCTAATGGAAGCGGCGGGGGCGGTGGGGGTGGAGCGATCCTCATTGCCTCGTCGGGCATCCTTCAGATCAACGGTACCGTCAAGGCCAACGGCGGGAAAGGGGGCGTTGTTGCGGCCAGCTGTACCAATCTTTCCGGATCTGGAGGCAGCGGCGCTGGCGGGGCGATCCGGCTGATGGCCAACACCGTTACAGGGACCGGGACGCTTTCCGCCACTGGAGGGGCGGTTCAGAACGTGGCCTATTACACGACGGGCTGTGCCATTGGTTCGTCGGGCAAGGGAGGCGACGGCCGGATCCGGGTGGAGGGGACGACCATCAGCCTGACGGGTACTGCGACTCCGGTGATCTCGGCGAGTTTCGCCCCAGGAGCGGTGACGGTGGCCGGCCTTCCGACGTTGGCCATCGCGTCGGTGGGGGGAGTGGCGGCGCCCGCATCGCCGGTCGGGATTTCGGATGTCACGTTGCCATTCAATGTGAGCAATCCCGTGTCGGTCGTCCTCGCGGCCAGCGGCATTCCCGTCGGAACGGTGGTCAAGACCACGGTGACCCCCAACAATGGCGCGGTCACCACGGTCGACAGCACACCCCTCTCGGGGGCCACGTCTTCTTCCACGGCGACGGCATCGGTCAACCTCGGCGGCGGTCACAGCGTTGTTTCGGCGACCGCCACGTTTACCATCACCCAGACGGCCGCGCTGGCTATTCCAGGATTGCCGGCATTGGCGGAGGGGGAGCGGGTCGAGAAGGTCCGGGTGGCGGCGGTCTTTGGAGACCAGACGCAATCCGGGGTGACCTATATTACCTCGTTGGGGAGAGAGCTGCGGCCTATCGGAGTGCGCTGAGTCGAAGGCGTATTTCGGAAAAGGTTTCACGCAATCGTCCTGCGCGTTGAGGACCCAGAAGACTGGCGATGCCGAGCCGTCTGGCTCTTGGGAGATGACCGGCTGAACGAGTTAGTCAAGGGGTTGTCTGTGCAGGCGTGTCTGGATATGGAGCGTGAGTATCCGTGGCAGCATATTGCACGGCCGATCTCCCGGTCGCACCGAGCAGGTTCTTTACTCCGAGCAACACCCTCGCTGATTTTTCGCTTAACACGCAGAAGGCACTTTTTCTAAGATACCCCCACTCGTCTAAGCAATAGCCACACGCCCCCCCGGCTTGCGGCGTACGGAAAATCGTTTCGGTTCGACTCGGTTCCTTCCACTGGCGGCCAAATTTTGCACTGTTCGTCGGGTTCTTCCTCGGTCCCATCCACTGTGCGATCGCATGACGAATTGGTGACGAGAGCCTGGCGTGGTGCTGCGCCGCCTCGGAGGAACGTTTAGGATTTTCAGTCCGCGCCTTTGGCGCGGTGCGGGGTCCACAGGAAAAGGCGACTGTGATACACTCGCGCGGAACGTAGGCGAGGCCCATTGACGGGGAGGGGAAGGTCGGACATGGACATCGGGTTCGTCGGTCTCGGGAAGATGGGGATGAACATGACCGCGCGACTTCGGCGCGCCGGGCATCGGGTCGTGGTCTACGACCACTCCGCGGATCTGGTCGCACAAGCGGGGCGCGAGCACTGCGTCGGCGCCTCGTCGCTGGCCGATTTGGTTTCGAAGTTGGCCCCGCCTCGGGTCGTCTGGTTGATGGTGCCGTCCGGAGCGCCCACCGAAGACGCGGTGCGGGCTGCCGCCGCGCTCCTTCAGGCCGACGACGCGCTCATCGACGGCGGCAACACCAATTTTCACGACGACGTCCGACGGGCCGCCGAACTGAACGCGAAGGGGATTCACTACGTGGATGTCGGTACGAGCGGGGGCGTCTGGGGGCTTGCGAACGGCTACTGTCTGATGGTCGGCGGCGCCGGCGCGATCGTCAAACGCCTGGAGCCGGTCTTCGCCGCGTTGGCGCCGGCGGATGGGTGGGCCCACGTGGGAGGACAAGGGGCGGGGCACTACGTCAAAATGGTTCACAACGGCATCGAATACAGTATGATGCAAGGATACGCCGAAGGGTTCGAGCTGATGTCGAAAAGCGAGTACCGCTTCGACCTGGCCAAGATCGCGAATCTGTGGATGCACGGCAGCGTCGTGCGCTCGTGGCTATTGGAACTGGCGGCCGGAGCGCTGGTGGGCGATCCGCGTCTGGAGCGTTTCAAGGGCTACGTGTCCGATTCGGGGGAAGGCCGCTGGATGGTCCAAGACGCGATCGACAAGGACGTCCCGGTGCCCACCCTGACCACGGCCCTGTTCACGCGGTTCCGCTCGCGCCAAGAGGAATCGTTCGCCGAGAAGATGCTCGCGGCCCTGCGCAACGCGTTTGGCGGGCACGCGGTCAAAGAATCACGACCGACATCAGCAGGCGACAAGGGAGCGACCGGGTGATCGTGACGCGCGACATGGCGCTCCACGGGCCATTGCGGGAGACCGGTCGGCTCGACGACGCGACGGGATTCATTGCGTTGGAGGAGCCCCATTAGTCTGGGTCGCCACCCCGCCGATCGCGGCGTGCCTGTTCCACATCGGACGCTGAGCGGACCGGCAGGCGGATGAAGGCCGCGACGCGCGCGTTCCCGATCGGGAAGATCATCGTGCTGGCCGTCTTCGTGCTGGCCGTCGGAGCGTTCGTCCTCCTCGACCTCGGGCGCTATCTCTCGCTGGCCGAGCTCAAGAGCCACAAGGACGGGTTGCGCGACTATACGGAGGCCCACTATTCGACGACCGTGGTGCTCTTCCTCGTCATCTACTGCGTGCAAACCGCCCTGTCGCTGCCCGGAGCCGCGATCCTTTCCGTGACCGGCGGATTGTTGTTCGGGACCCTGTGGGGCACGGTGTACGTGAATCTCGCGGCGACGTCCGGGGCCACGCTCGCTTTTTTGGCGGCCCGCTACCTCGTGCGCGACGCGATCGAGCGCCGGTTCGGGCCGCAGCTGGAGTCCATCCAACAAGGATTCGCGCGGAATGCCTTCCCATACCTCCTCACCTTGCGGTTGATTCCGCTCTTTCCATTTTTTCTTGTGAACCTGGCGTGCGGCCTGACACGGATCCCCCTCTCGACGTACGTGTCGGCCACGGCCATCGGGATTCTTCCCGGGAGCGTCGTGTTCACCAACGCGGGACGGCAGTTGGGAACGATCACGTCGCTTGGCGATGTGGCGTCGCCGAGGGTGCTGGGAGCGTTCGCGCTCTTGGGACTCTTGGCCTTGGTTCCGGTGCTCTATCAAAAATGGGTGAAGCCATGGGCCGCTTGACTCAGAACATCCCCATGTGCAGGGTCCTCGGGGCGGGGGCGTTGCTGGTCGTTGCGACCGGCGCTGCCGCGCCTTCTCCGCCGAGCGACGCCGCCCCAAACGCGGTGCTGACGGTCGGCGCCTTCTCGACGGCCGCGGAGGGGCAAGCGGTACCGCCCGGCTGGGCGCCGCTCAGGTTCAGGAAGATCCCCCGCCACACGGACTATGTGGTCGTCAAGGACGGTGAGGTCGAGGTCGTCCGTGCGGAAAGTCAAGCCGGCGCGTCCGGCCTGACCCGCGAGGTCTGGATCAACCTCAAAGACCACCCGATGCTCCAGTGGCGGTGGAAGGTGGTGAACGTCATCCAAAAAGGGGACGTCCGGAAAAAAGGGGGAGACGACTACGCGGCGCGGATCTACGTCACCTTTGCGTACGATCCCGACAAGGTGGCGTTCTCCAAAATCATGAAATACAAGATGGGCCGGCTGTTCTTAGGCGACATCCCCATCGCCGCCCTCAATTACGTTTGGGATGCTCACGCGCCGGTGGGAACGATCGTCGACAACGCGTACACCGACTTCGCGAAGATGATCGTCGTGGAGAGCGGTGACCAGCACGTGGGGCGCTGGATGGTTGAAGAGCGCAACGTGTACGAGGACTACAAGCGCGCGTTCGGCGAGGAGCCGCCGATCGTGAACGGCGTGGCGATCATGACCGACACCGACGACACCGGAGAGACCGCCACGGCGTACTACGGGGACATCGTCTTCTTCACGCAGGGGCGGTGACGTTGCCGCGCTCGAACCCGGCCAGCCTGCTCCCCGACGACGAACACGATCGGGCGCTGCTCGCCCACGTCCACCCGCCGCGCTGGTCCAACCCCGAGTCCAGCGGCCGCTACAACCTGGTCGTCCTCGGGGCCGGCACCGCCGGCCTGGTCACCGCCGCGATCGCGGCGGCCCTGGGGGCGAAGGTCGCCTTGGTCGAGCGGCACCTCATGGGCGGCGACTGTCTCAACGTGGGATGCGTACCCTCCAAGGCGGTGATCGCGGCGTCGCGAGCCTGGGCGGGGATCAGGCGGGCATCCGAGTTCGGCGTCGGCGGGATCCACGCGGTCAGCTACGATTTTGGCGCGGCGATGGCCAGGATGCGACGGCTGCGCGCCCGGCTCAGCTCCGTCGACTCCGCCGAGCGCTTCAAGACCCTGGGGGTCGACGTCTTCTTCGGCGAGGGGCGCTTCACGGGGCCCGACGCGGTCGAGGTGGCCGGGAAGACGCTCGCGTTCCTCAAGGCGGCGATCTGCACCGGCGCGCGCGCGGCGCCCCCGCCCGTTCCCGGTTTGGCCGAGGCGGGGTACCTCACCAACGAAACGCTGTTTACGCTGACCGAGCTGCCTCGGCGCCTGGCCGTGATCGGAGCCGGCCCGATCGGGTGCGAGATGGGACAGGCGTTCGCCCGCTTCGGCAGCGAGGTGACGCTGTTCGAGCAGAGGGAGCGGATCCTGCCGCGCGAGGACGCCGACGCGGCGGGGATCGTCGCCGCGCGGATGACGCAGGACGGCGTCCGGTTCATCTTCGGCGCCGCCGTGACGAGGGTCGAGGGTCGGGGCCGTGAAAAGATCGTGCGCTACACGGCCGACGGCGAGGAGCGCGAGGTGGCGGTGGATGAGATCTTGCTCGGCGTCGGTCGCGCGCCCAACGTGGAAGGCTTGGGCCTGGAGGCGGCGGGCGTCGCCTACGATGCCACCACCGGCGTGCTGGTGAACGACCGGATGCAGACCGCCAACCCCCGAATCTTCGCGGCCGGCGACGTCTGTTTTCCATTCAAGTTCACGCACGCGGCCGACGCGACCGCGCAGATCGTGATCCAGAACGCCCTGTTCCCGCACCCGTTCGGCCTGGGCTATGCCCGTGCCGGCTCCCTGATCGTGCCCTGGGCCACGTATACCGATCCGGAAATCGCCCGCGTCGGCCTGTCCGAGGCGGAGGCGAGGGCCAACGGGATTCCGGTCGAGACCGTCACGTGTCCTCTCGACGACGTGGACCGCGCGGTGCTGGACGGCGAGGCCGACGGGTTTGCGCGCGTTCACCTCAAACCAGGCACCGACGCCATTCTCGGCGCCACCATTGTGGCCGCGCACGCGGGCGACTTGATCAGCCAACTCTCGCTCGCCATGAAGGCCGGTGTCGGCCTGCGCGCGATCGGCGGGACGATCTATCCCTATCCCACCCAGGCCGAGGTGCTCAAGAAGGTCGCCAATGCCTGGCGCAAAACCACCTTCAGCCGGACCCAACAGAAGATCCTGCGTCGGTGGTTCGTGTGGACGCGGTGATGAGAGGGCGTTCACCGCGCAGGATTCGGGCGATCATCGCGGGGATCTGCGTCGTGCTGTCGGTCGTCGCGGCCCGACCGGCCGTCGTCCACGCGGCGGAGTCGGAGGTGGAGGCGCTTCGGCGCGAGGTGCGGGAACTGCGGGCGATGCTGGACGCGCAGCAAACGCTCTTGGTCGAGATGAAGAACCGTCTCACCCGCCTGGAACAGACGGTGGCGCAAGGCCAGCGGCGGGAGGTGACGGTGAGCGTCGAGGGGCAGCCGTTCAAGGGTCGCCCGGACGCGCCGGTGACGCTCGTCGAGTTCTCGGATTATCAGTGCCCGTACTGCGGGGCCTTCTTCAGCGAAGTGCTGCCGGCGGTGGAGCGCGAGTTGATCGCCACCGGCAAGCTCAAGTTCGTGTATCGCGACTATCCCTTGCTCAGTCACGCGTACGCGCGGGGCGCGGCCTACGCCGCTGGCTGCGCGGCGCAGCAGGACAAGTTCTGGACGATGCACAACTGGCTGTTTTCGCATCAGACCGAGCTGGATGCGGCCGCGTTCAAGAAGGCCGGGAGCGAGATCGGCCTGGATGCTTTGGCGTACGAGGCATGCCTGCAGGCCGAGGGGCCGAAAGCCGAGGTCGATCGCGACGTGCGCGACGGGGTCAAGGCGGGGCTCCGCGGGACGCCCTCGTTCGTGGTCGGACGCACCATGCCGGACCAAACCGTGACTGGCGAGATGGTGACGGGCGTCCAGTCGCTGGAGAGCCTGCGAGCCAAGGTCGACGCCCTCTCCGGGCCGTAACCGAGAGTGGGGCTTTGGAGGTCGGTGCGAAAGAACGACGGAGAGTTTTGATCAGGGTAGGGCGGTGAGACGGGCGCGGGCGGACGCGGCGAGGGCCGCGCGATCGGCGTGGAGGGCGAGGCGTTCGGCGGTGAGGTAGAAGGCGCGCGCGGAGCCTGGAGAGCCGGTGAGTTCGGCTAACAGACCGCGGTGGTAGAAGACATCGGGGGAGTCGGGGGCCGCGGCGTCGGCGGTCTTCAGCACTGCGTCGGCTTCCGCCCATCGGTTCTGAAGCAAGAACAGCACGCCCAGATTGAGCAGGCTCGGGGCGTGGAGGGGGTTGATCGCCAGCACCCGACGGTAGGCGCGTTCGGCTTCGGCGGTGCTACCCGATTCCTGCGCGACCAGACCGAGGTTGTACCAGGCCGGGACATACGCGGGCGCCACGGCCGCGGCTCGTTGGTAGCGATCCCGTGCAGTGTCGCGATCGCCGCGTCGGTGCGCGGCGACTCCTTGGCCCACCAGCGCGGGCGGATAGTCGGGAGCGAGCGCGAGCGCCGCCGCGAAGGCGCGGTCCGCGTCGTCCCATCGCCCGGCCGCAGCCAGCGCCAGTCCGGCGTTCGTTTGCGCCCGGTAGGAGCCGGGCGCATGGAATCGCGCGTCATCCCATAGGCCGACCGGATCGCTCCACGTACGCCCCCGCTCCACGACCAGCCACGAGCCCAACGCCAACACCACCACGCCCGCTGCAATCGCCTGGCGCCGCCACGCGGGCCGCGCGTCGATCGTCCGGACGATCGCCAGGGCCGCCAACGCCGCCAGACCCGCGTGCTGGAGGTACGCGCGGTGTTCCTGGAACGGCACGTTGAGCGGCCACAGCACCGTGGGGAGCGTGACGACGACGGCCCAGGACGCGAAAAATCCGGCCGCCTTCACCGATGGAGACAAAGATCTCGCGGAGACGGCGCCAAAGCCGGTCACGAGGAGGACCAGGCTCCAGAGGAAGACCGCGTGAGGATCCGGCCACGCGGGCAGGGGATGGTCCGCGCTCAGCGGCCACGGGACGAGAAAGAGCCGGATGCCGAGCCCGGTCGCTTCCACCTGTTGCGCGACCACGCCCAGATAATGACTGACCGCGCCCGGCGCGCCGAGTGCGGCCGCCGCGGGATGCCAGAGCCTGGTCGCCATGACAAAGAGGGTAAACCCGCCCGCGAGCGGAGCGTACGGCCCCCAGCGCGCCCACGCCGAGACGCGGGTGCCTTTCGGCAGCAGCCACCGGTCGGCGACCAGGCACACCAGCGGGAGGGCCGCGGCGGTCTCCTTCGCGAGCAGGGCGAGGAGCGCCAATGCGACAAACGCGATCGCCGACCCGAAGGCGGAGCGGCCGGCCGCCTGTCGGACGCGCGCGCGCGCGAAGTACCACAGCGCCGCGAGCGAGAGCACGGCGGCCAGGAGACCGGCGCGCCCCGAGGCGTAGAACACGGTTTCGCCGTGCGCCGGATGCAGCGCCGCGATCGCGCCGGCGACGAACCCTACGCGGGCGTCGCCGGTCAATGTCGTGACCACGCCGATCAGGAGCCAGACCGCGGCGAGGTGGAGCGCGAGGTTCCCTGCGTGAAACGCCGCGGGAGTCAGTCCCGCCGCGCGAATGGTGGCCCAATAACTGAGGTACGTCAGCGGCCGGTAATGCCCGCCGGAGGTCTCGGCGCTGGAGAGCGTCGTCCCGGTGAAGGCCGCTTTCCAGGCTCCGGGTTGGCGCAGCGCGGCGTTGTCGACGATCGTGTGCCCGTCGTCGTACTGAAACGGATGATGGAGAGATGGCGCGTAGACGAGCGCGGTGATCAGGAGAAGCGCGGCGGGTGCGTGTCGCACGGGGGCAGTGAGCGCGAGGGGATCAGGAAGGGTTCTCAGGCATTTGGGCTCCATGCCAGACCGCGACGATCCACACCGTGTTCGCTTCAATCCGATAGAAAAAGCGAAAGGGAGGAATGATCACTTCACGATGCGGGAGATCCGGGAACTCCGGGATAAACCGCCCCGACTCGGGATACCGCTCGAGCCGTCTCAACACCCGCTCCGCACGTCGCCGGAGCCGGAGGGCCGCCGCACGATCGTCACGCTGGATGTACGACACGACGTTGAGAAAATCCGCTCGTCCCGAAGGAGTGAAACGGACCTTCACCGAGGTTTGCGGTTCAGGAGCCTGTCTGTTTCTTCGAGCACGCTGTCGAGGTCATATCCCTCACCCTGGGCGATCTCCTTCTCTCCTCGAACCAGGAGCCGCAGAATGTGCTTTTCGTGCTCCGCGCGTTCGTAGGTCTCCACGCTGAGCATCACGGCCGCTGCGCGGCCGCGCTGGGTGATAATGAGCGGTTGCTTTGACGTTCGCACCCGCTTCAGGGCGGCGGCTGCATCCTGGCGGAGATCGGTGACCGGAACGATATCAGGGACTTTCCCCATATTTGACCTCCTAACGTACGTCTGAGAATACCTCTAAAGATCCTAAAAAGCAAACGTCTGAGCGTGTTATCAGTGGACCGAGAGGAGAGGTCTGGATGGCGAACGAGGATCTCGCGACGAATACCGGTGTGATATCGCCGGAAGGGATGGTTACGGGGCGGGGATGGCGACGCGCGTGATGCCGTCGGGGTTGTTCTCGCTCACCAGCGCGGTGGTCCCGCCGGGCTCGATGACGATCCGTTGGGGATGACTCAGGCCCTTCGCGATCGTGGAGGGCGCGGGTATCGCCGCGCCCTGGAGAAAGACCCTCACCACGGCCCCGCCCGAGGGATTCCCGGTGTCGGTGACTACCAAGGCCGAGTTTCCTGACGACTCGACCGCGACGCCGGCAGGGTGCGGGAGATCCGTCGCGATCGTTTCGGGCGAACACGGATCGCAGGTTGCGACGTCCCGTACCCGAAGCAGCATGCCGAGAAAACTGTCGGTGATGTAGGCGTGCGTGCCGTCAAGTGCTTGTTCGATGGCAATTCCGACCGGGATCGGGGTCAGCGCAAGCCGGGTCATCTTGCCGTCAGAGAGGTTGATGCGGACCAGAGAACCGGTACGTTCGATGACGACCAGGGTCGAGGAATCGGCCAACGCCATGCCCGACGGAAGGGAAATCGGAGCGGTCGGGAAGACCGTGGGCGCGCCATTGTCCAACGGGATCCGGCGAATCGTGCCGTTCAAGGTATTGGGGACCACGCCGGACTCCGCCACGTACACGGTCCGACCTGCGAGGAGCAGGGCCTCCGGCGTGGCCAGTCCCGCGGCGATCTCGGTCACGTTTCCCGTTCTGGTATCCACGCGTGAGAGGGCGCCCGCGTTGGGGGCGTCGTTTCGTTCGACCACCAGCGCCGTA
>JACXTT010003827.1_pt1 | contig 22775 bp, 31 predicted proteins | sample 9270951 | NCBI WGS metagenome assembly JACXTT01 (sample SAMN15532306, study PRJNA645909) | rock metagenome | isolation source: weathered quartz diorite | place: Puerto Rico | collected 2017-06-21
GGGGGGGAAAAGGCTGTGGACGGGAATGAGACCGATCGGCGCGTCCTCGGGACGGTTACGCTGGGCGGGCACGTAGCCCTTACCGGTGTTGACCGTGAACTCCATGCGGATCTCGGCGCCTTCGTCGAGCGTGCACAGCACGAGCTCGGGATTGAGCACCACGATGTCGCCGACGGTCTGGATGTCGCCCGCCGTCACGGTGCCCGGGCCGGACTTCTTGACCACCATGCGCTTGGGGCCATCGCCCTGCATCTTAATGGCGATGTCCTTGATATTGAGCACGATGTCGGTCACGTCCTCGCGGACGCCGGCAATCGACGAGAACTCATGCAGCACGCCGTCGATATGCACCGATTGCACCGCCGCGCCTTGCAGCGACGACAGCAGAATGCGCCGCAGCGCGTTGCCGAGCGTCACGCCGAAGCCGCGCTCGAGCGGCTCGGCGACGACGGTCGCGGTCTTCTTTGCGTCGCTGCCCGCCGAGACCTGGAGCTTGTTCGGCTTGATCAGTTCCTGCCAATTCTTCTGGATCACGTTCGCACCCATCGTATTGAGTGGCGCGCTTTTCTGCGCGCCCCACTCCGCCCCGTGGGGGTTTTCGGCGGCAGCCTGCCCGTCCGCAGGCCGGACATAAGTATCGCTCATACGCGCCGACGCTTTCTCGGCCGGCAGCCGTTGTGCGGGATCGGCGTGACGTCGCGGATCGAGGTCACGGTGAAGCCCGCGGCTTGCAGCGCGCGCAGCGCCGACTCGCGGCCGGAGCCCGGGCCGGCAACTTCGACCTCGAGTTGGCGCATGCCGTGCTCGGCGGCCTTCTTGGCGGCGTCTTCCGCGGCGATCTGGGCCGCATAAGGGGTCGACTTGCGCGAACCCTTGAAGCCCATGGTGCCGGCCGACGACCAGGCAATGGTATTGCCTTGCGCGTCGGTGATGGTGATCATGGTGTTGTTGAACGACGCGTTGACGTGCGCGACGCCCGAGGCGATGTTCTTGCGTTCGCGCCTGCGGACGCGCGCTGCGGGAGTGGCTTCTTTACCCATTGATGGTCCTTTCGCGGCCGCGCATGCACGCCAGCCGATGGAAATGTGTTGTAAGCGTTACGCCGTCTTCTTCTTGCCGGCGATGGCCTTGGCCGGCCCCTTGCGGGTGCGGGCGTTGGTGTGGGTGCGCTGGCCGCGGACCGGCAAGCCCTTGCGGTGACGCAAGCCGCGATAGCAGCCGAGATCCATCAGCCGCTTGATGTTGACGGCGACGTCGCGCCGCAGATCGCCCTCGACCATGTAGTCCCGGTCGATCACTTCACGGATCTGGAGCACTTCCTGATCGGTCAATTGCGACACCCGGCGGTCTTCCGGGATGTGCACCTTCGCCATGATGTCCTTGGCGTTCTTCTGTCCGATACCGTGGATGTACTGGAGCGCGATCAGGACGCGCTTGTTGGTCGGAATATTCACGCCTGCAATTCGGGCCACGACTTCACTCCTGTTGCGGCGGGCGGCTTCGCGCCGTGCCGTCTCTACCTGCCTCGACGTGCCGGAAAACCGCCAAAACCGGGATTCCAAGCGATAACGCGACGCCCTCCCCAACCACTCTGGGGCAGGCATCGTTCGAACTGGGTCCGACTGGATTGCGAGTTATTAGGGGATTCCGCCTCACTTCGTCAACCTCCGCCCCCGCGCAGGTTTCCGGCTTTTTTGGGACGATTTGGCCGCCTTCCGGGGCGCCGCTTTGGCGGCAGGCTTCCGCCGCGCGCCCTTGGCTGCTTTCGCCGCGGTTTTGGCCTTGGCCGGGGCCTTTTTCCTGGCTGAACCGACCGCTTTCCAAGCTGTGGATTTCCCGGCCGGGGTGGCCTTGCGGGAGCCGGTCCCGGGCCCCGATTTGGCCACCGGCCGGAAGGCCGCATCGGCCAGGGCCCGCCCAATCGCCGTCGCAACGTCGGAGATCGAGGCCATGCCGTCGACCGTCCGCAGCGTGCCCCTGCCCTTGTAATAGCTCACCAGCGGCGCCGTCTGGGCACCGTAGGCCTGCAGCCGCTGCTTGAGGATTTCCGGGTTGTCGTCGGCCCGCAGCGGCTCGCCGCGGAGTTTCATCTGCTCGACCCGATTCTCGATGCGCCGGACCAGGATGTCCGGATCGACCTTGAACTCGACCACGGCGTCGAGGCGGAGCTTCTTCTTGGCCAACATCCGGTCGAGCGCCTCGGCCTGCGGCACGGTGCGCGGAAAGCCGTCCAGGATGAAGCCGTTACGGGCGTCCGGCTGGTCGATCCGGTCGGAGACGATGCCGACCACGATCTCGTCGGGAACAAGCTCGCCCCGCGCCATGATGTCCTTGGCCTTGAGGCCGATCGGCGTGCCCGCCGCAACGGCCGCACGCAACATGTCGCCGGTGGAGAGCTGCACGATGCCGTATTTCGAGACCAGTTCCTTGGCTTGCGTGCCCTTGCCGGCCCCCGGCGGACCGAGCAGAACAATCCTCATTTCCTGCGCCCCCGCAGTTTCGACCGCTTGATCAGACCTTCATATTGATGGGCCAGCAAATAGCCCTGGATTTGCGCGACGGTGTCCATCGTCACGCTGACAACGATCAGCAGCGACGTGCCGCCGAAATAGAACGGCACCGACGCGTATGAGATCAGGATTTCCGGGATCAGGCAGACGATCGAGAGGTAGCCCGCGCCGATCACGGTGATGCGCGAGAGCACATAGTCGATGTATTCGGCGGTGCGCTCGCCCGGCCGGATGCCCGGAATGAAGCCGCCGTGCTTCTTGAGGTTCTCTGCCGTCTCGGTCGGGTTGAACACGATCGCCGTGTAGAAGAACGCGAAGAAGATGATCAGCCCGATATAGAGGATCAGGAACAGCGGGCGGCCGTGGCCGAGCTGGGTCACGATGGTCTGCCACCACTCCGGCCCCTGGCCGGCGTTGAACTGCGCGATGGTGGTCGGCAGCAGCAAGAGCGACGAGGCGAAGATCGGCGGGATCACGCCCGAGGTGTTGAGCTTCAGCGGCAGGTGCGAGGACTGCCCCTCGAACATGCGGTTGCCGACCTGGCGCTTCGGATACTGGATCAGCAGGCGGCGCTGGGCGCGCTCCATGAACACGATGAAAGCGATCACGACCACCGCCATCACGATGATGATCAAGATCAGGCCAGTCGACAGCGCGCCCTGACGGCCGAGCTCGAGCATGCCGGCGATGGCGGCCGGCAGTTCCGCGACGATGCCCGCCATGATGATCAGCGAGATGCCGTTGCCGATGCCGCGCGCGGTGATCTGCTCGCCGAGCCACATCAGGAACATGGTGCCGCCGGTGAGCGTGATCGCGGTCGAGATCCGGAAGAACATGCCCGGGTCGCTGACCACGCTGCCCGCGCCTTCCAGCCCGATGGCGATGCCGTAGCTCTGGAACGCCGCCAGCACCACGGTCAGATAGCGGGTGTACTGGTTGATGACCTTGCGGCCCTGCTCGCCCTCTTTCTTAAGTTGCTCAAGCGTCGGTGAAACAGTCGTCATCAGCTGGATGATGATCGAGGCCGAAATGTACGGCATGATGTTCAAAGCAAAGATCGCCATGCGGTGGATGCCGCCGCCGGCGAACATGTTGAACATACCGAGAATGCCGCCCGCTTGCGTGCGGAAGATCTGGTCCCAGGCCGCCGGGTCGATGCCCGGCAGCGGGATGTAGGTGCCGAAGCGGTAGACCAGCAGCGCGCCGAGCGTGAACCAAATGCGCTTCTTGAGTTCCTCGGCCTTGGCGAGCGCCGAGAAGTTCAGATTGGCTGCCAGTTGTTCTGCCGCAGAGACCATCAGAGAGCTCCCGTTCCGCCTCGCACCCCAGAGATCAAGCCCCGGAGATATAGGGATCAGGCGGCCTTTTCGCCCTCTTCACGCTTCGGTGCCAGAATCTTGACCGAGCCGCCGGCCTTCTCGACCGCCTCGACGGCGGACTTGGAGGCGCCATAGACCTCGAAGCTGACCTTGGCCTTGATCTCGCCGTTGCCCAGCAGCCGCACGCCATCCTTGGCACGGCGCAGGATGCCGGCCTTGATCAGCGCCGCGGCGTCGACCACCGCGGAGGCGTCGAGCAGCTTGGCGTCGATCGCGGCTTGCACTTTGCCGAGGTTGACCTCATTCAGCCGCAGTGCGAACGCCGTGTTCTTGAAGCCGCGCTTCGGCAGACGGCGATGCATCGGCATCTGGCCGCCTTCGAAGCCCTTGATGCGCACGCCGGAGCGCGCGGTCTGGCCCTTGCCGCCGCGGCCGCCGGTCTTGCCGGCGCCGGAGCCGATGCCACGGCCGATGCGGAAGCGCTTCTTGCGCGAGCCCGCAGGCGGGGCGATCTCGTTGAGCTTCATCGCCGCTTCTCCTTACTTGCCGTCCACCACGCGGACGAGATGCTTGACCTTGTTGATCATCCCGCGGGTCGCCGGCGTATCCGGCAATTCCTTGCTGCGGCCGATCTTGTTCAGCCCGAGACCGACCAGGGTCTCGCGCTGGCTGTGATCGCGGCGCATCGGGCTGCCGGTCTGTTCGATCTTGATGGTCTTGCCAGAGGCCATGCTTCAGTCTCCCGCTCAGTCGGCCGCGGCTTCGCTGTCAGCGCCCTGGCGGCGAGCCTGCAGCGTCGAGACCTTGATGCTGCGGCGCGCCGCGACCGAGCGCGGCGAATCCTGGTGCTTCAGCGCGTCGAAGGTCGCGCGCACCATGTTGTAGGGGTTCGACGAGCCGATCGACTTCGCCACCACGTCCTGCATGCCGACCGACTCGAACACCGCGCGCATTGGGCCGCCGGCGATGATGCCGGTTCCGGGAGGCGCCGCGCGCAGGAACACCTTGCCGGCGCCGTGACGGCCGAACACATCGTGATGCAGCGTGCGGCCCTCGCGGAGCGGCACCCGCATGACGTTGCGCTTGGCGGCGTCGGTGGCCTTGCGGATCGCCTCCGGCACCTCGCGCGCCTTGCCGTGGCCGAATCCGACCCGGCCCTTCTGGTCGCCGACGATGACGAGGGCGGCAAAACCGAAGCGCCGGCCGCCCTTCACCACCTTGGCGACGCGGTTGATGTGGACGAGCTTGTCGACGAACTCGCTCGGCTCGCGCTCGCCGCCGCGCTCCCGGCCGCCGCCTTCCCGCTCTCGTCTTGGTTCACGTGCCATAACGATCTTCTCTCTGTTCGGGCGATCCGCCCGTCATCATCCGTTAGAAGTTCAGCCCGCCCTCGCGCGCGGCATCGCCGAGCGCCTTGATCCGGCCGTGGTAGCGATAGCCGCCGCGGTCGAACACGACATCCTTGACGCCCTTCTCGATGGCCCGCTTGGCCACGAGCGAGCCCACCGCCTTGGCGGCCTCGACATTGGCGCCCGACTTCGAGCGCATGTCCTTCTCCAGCGAAGACGCCGAGGCCAGCGTCTGGCCCTTCACGTCGTCGATCACCTGGGCATAGATGTGCTTGCCCGAGCGGTGCACGGACAGCCGCTTGCGCCCGTTGGCCGCCGCTTTCACGGAGCGCCGCACGGTCGCCTTACGGCGCAGGGTCCGGTCCTTGACAGTCGCCATTGCGCGCTCCGTTACTTCTTCTTGCCTTCCTTGCGGAAGATGTATTCGCCGACATACTTCACGCCCTTGCCCTTGTAGGGCTCGGGCGAGCGGAAATCGCGGATCTCGGCGGCCACCTGGCCGACCTTCTGCTTGTCCGAGCCCGTGATGGTGATCTCGGTCGGCTTCGGCGTGGTGATCGCGATGCCTTCCGGGATCGGATAGATCACGTCGTGGCTGTAACCGAGCTGGAGCTGCAGGTTCTTGCCCTGCACCGCCGCGCGATAGCCGACGCCGCTGATCTCGAGCTTTTCCTCGAAGCCCTTGGTGACGCCGGCGATCAGGTTGTTGATCAGCGTCCGCGACGTGCCCCACTGCGAGCGCGCGCGCTTGGTCTCGGAGCGCGGATCGACCTTGATCGCGCCCTTGTCCATGGAAGCCTTGACGTCGTCGTGCAGCACGAGCTGCAAGGCGCCCTTCGGGCCCTTGACCTTGACGGTCTGGCCTTCGACGTTTGCGGTGACGCCGGACGGAACCGGAACCGCTTTCTTACCGATACGGGACATGGTGGTTTCCCTAAATCTCGCTCTTCCCGATCAGAACACCGTGCAGAGCAGCTCGCCGCCGACGTTCGCATCGCGAGCGTCGTGGTCAGCCATCACGCCCTTGGGCGTCGACAGGATCGACACGCCGAGGCCGTTGTTGACGCGCGGCAGGTTGCGGACTGCGACATAGACCCGGCGGCCCGGCTTGGAGACCCGCGAAATCTCGCGGATCACCGGCTGACCGTCGAAATACTTGAGCTCGATCTCGAGCTCGCTGCGGCCGTCGGAGTGATCGACCTTGGCATAGCCGCGGATGAAGCCTTCGTTCTTGAGAACGTCGAGCACGCTGACGCGGAGCCGCGAGCCCGGCGTCGACACCTTCGGCTTCTTGCGCATCTGCGCATTGGTGATGCGGGCAATCAAATCGCCGAGTGGATCGTTCAACTGCATGCGCGCCTCCTACCAGCTCGACTTCACAAGGCCGGGGATCAGGCCCTTGGATCCGAGCTCGCGGAGCGCGATACGGCTGAGCTTGTGCTTGCGGTAGAACGCGCGCGGCCGGCCGGTCACCTCGCAGCGATTGCGGATGCGGGTGGCGTTGCCGTTGCGCGGCATCTCGGCAAGCTTCAGGGAGGCGGCGAAGCGCTCTTCCATCGGCTTGGTCTTGTCCATGACGATCGCCTTCAGGCGGTCGCGGCGACCGCGCGCCTGCTTCGCCATCCTGCGACGGCGGTTGTTCTTCTCGATCGAACTCTTCTTCGCCATTAGGCTCTCCTGGTGATCCGCGTCTGAAGGTCTTGCCGGTTAGGCCCTACCCTCACTGCCGGAACGGGAAGTTGAATGCAGTCAGCAGCGCGCGCGCCTCGTCGTCGGTGCGGGCCGTGGTGCACACCGTGATGTCCATTCCCCAGACCTCGTCGATCTTGTCGTAGTCGATCTCGGGGAAAACGATGTGCTCTTTGATGCCGAGCGAATAGTTGCCGCGGCCGTCGAAGCTCTTCGGATTGAGGCCGCGGAAGTCGCGCACGCGGGGCAGCGCGATGTTCACGAGGCGGTCGAGAAACTCGTACATCCGCGTCTTGCGCAGCGTCACCTTGCAGCCGATCGCCTGGCCGTCGCGCAGCTTGTAGGTCGCGATCGACTTCCGCGAACGAGTGATCACGGCCTTCTGGCCGACGATCGCGGTCAGCGCCTCGGCGGCCTGCTCGACCTTCTTCCTATCGGCGACGCCCTCGCCCACGCCCATGTTGAGGACGATCTTGTCGATGCGCGGCACCTGCATCGGGTTCTTATAGGAGAACTTCTCGATCAACGCCTTGCGGATGACCTGATCGAACTGCGTGCGAAGTCGCGGCGTGACCCGCTCCTCGGGCTCACGCGGCTTCTTCTCGCCGGCGTCGGCCTTCTTCTTCGCGGCGGCCTTGTCCTTCGCGGCTTGGGCCTTCTCGGCGCGAGCCGCGGCCTCCGGCGACTTGTCGACCTTCGGCGCGGGCTTCTCGGCCTTGCCGTCTTCGGGTTTCTTAGCCATCGATCTCGACTCCCGAGCGCTTGGCGACGCGCACCTTCTTGCGGTCATCGCCCGAGCCCACAAACTTGAATCCGACACGGGTCGGCTTGCCGTCCTTGGGGTCGGCAATCGCCACGTTGGACAGATGGACCGGCATCTCCTTGGAGATGATGCCGCCCTCCTGCTGCGCCGTCTGCTTCTGGTGGCGCTTGACCATGTTGACGCCGCGCACCAGGACGCGGTTGTCGTCCGGGCGCACTTCGATGACCTCGCCGGTCCGGCCCTTGTCACGGCCGGTAAGCAGGACGACCTTGTCGCCCTTCCTGATCTTGGCCGCCATCACAGCACCTCCGGCGCGAGCGAAATGATCTTCATGTGGTTCTTGGCGCGCAGCTCGCGCGGCACCGGCCCGAAAATACGCGTGCCGACCGGCTCCATCTGCGGGTTGATCAGCACCGCGGCGTTGCGATCGAAGCGGATCACCGAGCCGTCCGGGCGCTTGATGTCCTTGCGGACGCGCACGACGACGGCCTTCATGACCTCGCCCTTCTTGACGCGGCCGCGCGGGATCGCCTCCTTCACCGAGACGACGATGACGTCGCCGATGGTGGCGTACTTCCGCTTGGAGCCGCCCAGCACCTTGATGCACATGACACGGCGCGCGCCGGAATTGTCCGCCACGTCGAGATTGGTTTGCATCTGAATCATCAGGCGCCTCGCAATTCTTTCTTCTTACGTGTCACGCACGCTCAGTTCGCGGGCGCGGCGGACACTTCCGCCTTGCCCCTCTTCTTCGACGCCCGCTTGCCGGTGTCCTCGACAGGCGCCTCGATCTTCGCGCGCTTCTCGCCCTGGGTGACGATCCAGCGCTTGAGCTTGGAGATCGGCTTGTGCTCCTCGATCCACACGATGTCGCCGACCGAGAACTCGTTCTTCTCGTCGTGGGCGTGGAACTTGTTGGAGCGGCGCACGGTCTTCTTCAGAACCGGATGCGTGAAGCGGCGTTCGACGCGGACAATAACGGTCTTGTCCTGCTTGTCGCTGACCACCACGCCTTGCAGCGTTCGCTTCGGCATGAGATCCTCTTACTTTCTCTTCGCCTTGGCGCGGGACGCCAGGCGCGGCTTGGAACGGTTGGATGTCGGCAGACGCGGCTTCGGTGTTCGCTTGACGGCGGCGCGCTCGGTGGCGGCCGGAGCCGCGGCCTTGGCCTTCGGCGCCTCGCCGGCACGCTTCTGCTTGGCGACCGTCATCATGCGCGCGATGTCGCGGCGCACCTCGCGCACCCGCGAGGTGTTCTCGAGCTGCCCCGTCGCCCGCTGGAAGCGGAGATTGAACTGCTCCTTCTTGAGCTTGAGCACCTCGTCGTCGAGCTGGTCGACAGTCATGGCGCGCGCATCGGAAGCTTTCATGGCCCTGATTCCTCAAACTATGCCGCGATGCGCGTGACGAAACGGGTCTTGATCGGAAGCTTGGCGGCAGCGAGCGCCAGCGCCTCCTTGGCGAGCTCGACCGAGATGCCGTCGACCTCGAACAGGATGCGGCCGGGCTTGACGCGGCACACCCAGAGCTCGACCGAGCCCTTGCCGGAGCCCATGCGAACCTCGAGCGGCTTCTTCGACACCGGCACGTCCGGATAGACGCGGATCCACACCTGGCCAGCGCGCTTCATGTGACGGGTGAGCGCACGGCGCGCAGCCTCGATCTGGCGCGCGGTGACGCGATCCGGCTCAGTCGCCTTGAGGCCGTACTGGCCAAAAGCGAAATCCTGGCCGCTGGTCGCGACGCCGTGGATGCGGCCCTTGTGCGCCTTGCGGAACTTGGTGCGGGTCGGTTGCAACATGACGGATACCCTTGCTCTCGCGCCTTACGCCGTGGTCTCGCGGCGCGACGGGCGGCCCGCTTCGGCCTCGGCGAGGCGCTTATCCTGCGCCATGGAGTCGTGCTCCATGATCTCGCCCTTGAAGATCCAGACCTTGACGCCGCAGGTGCCGTAGGTGGTGAAGGCGGTCGCAACGCCGTAGTCGACGTCGGCGCGCAGCGTGTGCAGCGGCACGCGGCCTTCGCGGTACCACTCCATGCGCGCGATTTCGGCGCCGCCGAGACGGCCCGAGCAGTTGATGCGGATGCCCTGGGCGCCGAGCCGCACGGCCGACTGCACGGCGCGCTTCATCGCGCGGCGGAACGCCACACGGCGCTCGAGCTGCTGGGCGATCGATTCCGCGACCAGCGTCGCGTCGAGCTCGGGCTTCCTAATTTCGATGATGTTGATGACGACGTCGCTGTCGGTGAGCTTGGCCACCTGCTTGCGCAGCTTCTCGATGTCGGCACCCTTCTTGCCGATCACAACACCCGGACGCGCCGAATGCACGGTCACGCGGCACTTCTTGTGCGGGCGCTCGATCACGATCTTCGACACCGCGGCCTGCTTGAGGGCCTCCATCAGCGCCTCACGGATCGCGATGTCCTCGTGCAGCAGCCCGCCGTACTCGTTCTTGCCGGCGTACCAGCGCGAGTCCCAGGTGCGGTTGATGCCGAGCCGCAGACCGATCGGATTGACCTTCTGACCCATGACTTCTCCTTAAGCCGCTTTGCTCTCGACCTGACGCACGACGATGGTCAGGTTCGCGAACGGCTTCAAAATCTTGCCCATGCGGCCGCGGCCGCGCGGATGGAAGCGCTTCAGAACAAGCGCCTTGCCGACATGCGCCTCGGCGACGATTAGCTCGTCGACGTCGAGATCATGATTGTTCTCGGCATTGGCGATCGCCGACTCCAGGCACTTCTTGACGTCCTTGGCGATCCGCTTCTGCGAGAACTGCAGGTCCGACAACGCGGTCGCCACCTTCTTGCCGCGGATCAGCTGCGCGACCAGATTGAGCTTCTGCGGCGACACCCGCAGCATGCGGGCGACGGCCTTGGCCTCGTTGTCCGGCAGGTCCCGTTCGCGTGCGCTCTTGCCCATGATGGTTTCCTCAAAGCTCCGCTATCAGGTCGCTGCCGCCGGCGCCGGTGCCGCCGCTGCCGGCAAGCCAACCACACCCGGTTTGCGCGTCGCCTTGCGGTCGGAGGTGTGGCCGTAGAACGTCCGCGTCGGCGAAAACTCGCCGAACTTGTGGCCGACCATCTCCTCGGTGACGTTCACCGGGATGTGCTTTTGGCCGTTGTAGACGCCGAAGGTCAGCCCGACGAACTGCGGCAGGATCGTCGAGCGGCGGCTCCAGATCTTGATCATCTCGTGGCGGCCCGAAGCGCGCGCGGCATCCGCCTTCTTGAGCAGATAGCCGTCGACAAACGGGCCTTTCCATACCGATCGTGACATGAGCGATCCTTACGATGTCTTCTTGCGAGCGTGGCGGCTCAGCATGATGAATTTCTGGGTGGACTTGTTCTTGCGGGTCTTCTTGCCCTTGGTCGGGAAGCCCCACGGCGACACCGGATGGCCGCCGCCCTTGGTGCGGCCGCCGTGCGGGTGGTCGACCGGGTTCATGGTGATGCCGCGGTTGTGCGGCATCCGGCCCTTCCAGCGCTGACGGCCGGCTTTGCCGATCGTCGTGTTCATGTTGTCGGGGTTCGACACCGCGCCCACGGTCGCAAGGCAGCGGCCGTGGACCAGGCGCTGCTCCGACGAGTTCAGGCGCAGGATGACGTATTCCTGGTCGCGGCCGACGATCTGCGCGTAGGTGCCGGCCGAACGGGCGATCTGTCCGCCCTTGCCGATCTTGAGCTCGACATTGTGGACGATGGTGCCCACCGGCATGTTGCCGATCGGCATGGCGTTGCCCGGCTTGATGTCGACCTGCTCGCCCGCGACGATGGTGTCGCCGGCGGAGAGGCGCTGCGGCGCCAGGATGTAGGACTGCTCGCCGTCCTTGTACTTCACCAGCGCGATGAAGGCGGTGCGGTTCGGATCGTACTCGATGCGCTCGACGGTCGCGGGCTCCTCGCGGCGCGCGCGCTTGAAGTCGATGACGCGATAGGCCTGCTTGTGGCCGCCGCCGCGGAAGCGGCTGGTGATGCGGCCGAGATTGTTGCGGCCGCCGGACGAGTTCTGCCCCTCGACCAGGCCCTTCACCGGCTTGCCGGCGTGCAGGCCCGCGCGATCGACGATCACCAGATGGCGCTGGCTCGGCGTGGTCGGCTTGTAAGTCTTCAGTGCCATAGCTCTACCCTGCCCTTACAGCCCGGTGGTCACGTCGATGCGGTGGCCCTCTTCGAGGGTCACGACCGCGCGCTTGGTGTCCTGCAGCTCGCCGGGGCGACCCTTGAAGAAGCGCACCTTGCCCTTGCGGATCAACGTGTTGACGCTCTTCACCTTGACGTCGAACAGCTTCTCGACCGCTTCCTTGATCTGCGGCTTGGTCGCGGTGCGCGCGACCTTGAAGACGACCTTGTTCTGCTCGGACGCCACGGTCGCTTTTTCGGTGATCACCGGCGCGATCACCACGTCATAATGGCGCGGATCGTTGGTGCTCATTTGAAGCGCGCCTCCAGCGCATCGACCGCGGCCTTCGTCAGCACAAGCTTGCCGCGGCGCATGATGTCGTAGACGTTGATGCCCTGGATCGGCAGCACGTCAATGTTGGGGATGTTGCGCGCAGCGTTGCGGAACCCCGCCTCGATCTCGGCGCCGTCGATGATCAGCGCGCCGGTGTGGCAGCCGAGCTTCTCGAAGTGCGCCGCGAGCTGCTTGGTCTTGGCTTCCTTCACGCTCGCCTTGTCGAGCACGATGATGCCGCCGTCCTTGGCCTTGGCCGAGAGCGCGTGCTTGAGCGCCAGCGCCCGGACCTTCTTCGGCAGGCCGATCTCGTGGCTGCGCACGACCGGGCCGAAGGCGCGGCCGCCGCCGCGGAACTGCGGCACGCGGGCCGAGCCGTGACGGGCGCCGCCGGTGCCCTTCTGGGCGTACATCTTCTTGCCGGTGCGCCAGACATCGGCGCGGTTCTTCACTGCGTGGGTGCCGGCGCGGCGCTTGGCCAGCTGCCAGACCACGCAGCGCTGAATGAGATCGGCGCGTGGATCGAGACCGAAAATCGCGTCCGAGAGCGTGACCGAACCAGCTGCCTTGCCGTCGAGGGTGGTGACCTTGATATCCATCACGCACCTTCCTTCGGAGCTTCGGCCGCGGGCGCGGCTTCGGTTTTGACCGGCGCGGCTTCCGCGGCGGGGGCCTTGAACTTGCCGGGCTTCGGCAGGTCCTTCGGCGGCGCCTTCTTCACCGCGTCGCGCACGGTGATCCAGCCGCCCTTGTGACCCGGCACCGCGCCCTCGATCATGATCAGACCGCGCTCGACGTCGGTCTGCACCACACGCAGGTTCAGCGTGGTGACGCGATCGACACCGAGATGGCCCGGCATCTTCTTGTTCTTGAAGGTCTTGCCGGGGTCCTGGCGGCCACCGGTCGAACCGATAGAGCGGTGCGAAACAGAAACGCCGTGAGAAGCCCGCAGGCCGCCGAAGTTCCAGCGCTTCATACCGCCGGCAAAACCCTTGCCGATGGTGGTGCCGGTGACATCGACGAACTGGCCGACCAGGAAATGGTCCGCCGTGATCTCAGCGCCGACCGGGATCAGCGCATCGGCGCTGACGCGGAACTCGGCGATCGTCCGCTTGGGCTCGACCTTGGCGACGGCGAAACGGCCGCGCTCGGCCTTGCTCACGTTCTTGACCTTGCGGGTGCCGGCGCCGAGCTGGAGCGCGACATACCCGTCCTTCTCCTTGCTGCGATGCGCGACGACCTGGCATTGCGCAAGACGCAGCACCGTGACCGGCACGTGCTCGCCGGCATCGGTGAATAGGCGGGTCATTCCGACCTTTTGTGCGATCACACCGGAGCGCATATTGGCTACCCTCTTCGTCCCATCCGGCTCAGAGCTTGATCTCGACGTCGACGCCAGCGGCGAGGTCGAGCTTCATCAGCGCGTCCACGGTCTGCGGCGTCGGATCGACGATGTCCAAGAGGCGCTTGTGCGTGCGCATCTCGAACTGCTCGCGGCTCTTCTTGTCGACGTGCGGCGAGCGGTTCACCGTGAACTTCTCGATCTTGGTCGGCAACGGGATCGGTCCACGCACCTGCGCACCCGTGCGCTTGGCGGTGTTGACGATCTCGCGGGTCGACGCATCGAGGATGCGGTGATCGAACGCCTTGAGCCGGATCCGGATATTCTGGCCGTTCATTGCCGTTGTCTCTTTCTCAGATCGTCACCATCGCAAGCGAGCGCCCGCGAGTGGCGAATGGCGAACGGCGATTTTTCGCCATCCGCCATTCCCTGTTCGCTCGTTACTCGATGATGCTCGCGACGACGCCCGCGCCGACAGTGCGGCCGCCCTCGCGGATGGCGAAGCGGAGCTTCTCTTCCATCGCGATCGGAACGATCAGCTGCACTTCCATCGCGATGTTGTCGCCTGGCATCACCATCTCGGTGCCGGCCGGCAGCGTCACAACACCGGTCACGTCGGTGGTGCGGAAGTAGAACTGCGGACGGTAGTTGGTAAAGAACGGTGTATGACGGCCGCCCTCTTCCTTGGTGAGGATGTAGGCCTCAGCCTTGAACTTGGTGTGCGGCTTCACCGAACCCGGCTTGCACAGCACCTGGCCGCGCTCCACGGCCTCACGATCGATGCCGCGCAGCAGCGCGCCGATGTTGTCGCCGGCCTGGCCCTGGTCGAGCAGCTTGCGGAACATCTCGACGCCGGTAACCGTGGTCTTCTGGGTCGGGCGGATGCCGACGATCTCGACTTCCTCGCCGACCTTGATGACGCCGCGCTCGACGCGGCCGGTGCACACGGTGCCGCGGCCCGAGATCGAGAACACGTCTTCGACCGGCATCAGGAACGGCTGATCGATCGGACGCTCCGGCTGCGGAATGTACTCGTCCACCGCCTGCATCAGCTTGAGGATCGCGTCATGGCCGAGCTCGGGGCTCTTGCCATCGAGCGCGCACAGCGCCGAGCCCTTGACGATCGGAATCTTGTCGCCCGGGAAGTTGTACTTCGAGAGAAGCTCGCGAACCTCGAGCTCGACAAGGTCGAGGAGCTCAGGATCATCGACCATGTCGACCTTGTTCATGAACACCACCAGCGCCGGCACGCCGACCTGGCGAGCGAGCAGGATGTGCTCGCGCGTCTGCGGCATCGGGCCGTCGGCTGCGGAGACGACGAGGATCGCGCCGTCCATCTGCGCTGCGCCGGTGATCATGTTCTTGACGTAGTCGGCGTGGCCGGGGCAGTCGACGTGGGCGTAGTGACGCTTCGACGTCTCGTACTCGACGTGCGCGGTCGCGATCGTGATGCCGCGCGCCTTCTCTTCCGGCGCCTTGTCGATCTGGTCGTAGGCGGTGAAGGTCGCGCCGCCGGTCTCAGCCAGCACCTTGGTGATTGCTGCGGTCAGTGACGTCTTGCCATGGTCGACGTGACCGATCGTACCGACATTGCAGTGCGGCTTGGTGCGCTGGAATTTCTCTTTGGCCATTGAAGTCTCCCGGCTCTCCGGTGGATTGAAAGTTGCTCTTGGGGTTAGGCGTACTTCGCCTGAACTTCGTCAGCGATCGCTTTCGGAACTTCAGCGTAGTGGTCGAATTGCATGGTGAAGGTGGCACGGCCCTGGCTCATCGAGCGCAGGTTGTTGACGTACGAGAACATGTTGGCGAGCGGCACCATCGCGGTGATGACGTTGGCGTTACCGCGCATGTCCTGGCCCTGGATCTGGCCGCGCCGCGAGTTGAGGTCGCCGATGACGGAGCCGGTGTAGTCCTCCGGCGTCACCACCTCGACCTTCATGATCGGCTCGAGCAGCGTCGCGCCGCCCTTCTGCAGCGCCTCGCGCAGCGCCATGCGCGCCGCGATCTCGAACGCCAAGGCAGAAGAGTCGACGTCGTGATACTTGCCGTCGACCAGCGACACCTTGAGATCGACCACCGGGAAGCCGGCGAGAACGCCCGCGCCCAGCACCGACTCAAGGCCCTTCTCAACGCCCGGGATGTACTCCTTGGGCACCGTGCCGCCGACGATGTCGTTGACGAACTCGAAGCCCGTGCCCGGCGGCAGCGGCTCGGCAACGATCTTCACCGCCGCGAACTGGCCCGAACCGCCGGTCTGCTTCTTGTGGGTGTAGTCGACCGTCACCGGACGGCTGATGCGCTCACGATAAGCCACCTGCGGCGCGCCGATATTGGCTTCGACCTTGTAGGTGCGCTTGAGGATGTCGACCTTGATGTCGAGGTGCAGCTCGCCCATGCCCTTGATGATGGTCTGGCCGCTCTCCTGGTCGGTCGAGACGCGGAACGACGGGTCTTCGGCGACGAGCTTCGCCAGCGCCACGCCGAGCTTCTCCTGGTCGGCCTTGGACTTCGGCTCGATCGCGATCTCGATGACCGGATCGGGGAATTCCATCTTCTCTAGGATCACCTCATGCGCCGGATCGCACAGCGTGTCGCCGGTGCGGGTGTCCTTGAGGCCGGCCAGCGCGACGATGTCGCCGGCATAGGCCTCCTTGATGTCCTCGCGGTTGTTGGCATGCATCAGCAGCATGCGGCCGATGCGCTCTTTGCGCTCCTTGGTCGAGTTGATGACCCCGGTGCCGCTCGACAGCGTGCCGGAATAGATGCGGCAGAACGTAATGGTGCCGACGAAGGGATCGTCCATGATCTTGAACGCCAGCAGCGACATCGGCTCCTTGTCGTCCGGCTTACGATCGATCTCGTTGCCCTTGGGATCGACGCCCTTGATCGCCGGCACGTCGACCGGCGACGGCAGATAATCGACGACGGCATCGAGCAGCGGCTGCACGCCCTTGTTCTTGAAGGCCGAGCCGCACAGCACCGGATAGAACGCGCCGGTGAGCACCGCCTTGCGGAGCAGCTTCTTCAGCGTCGCCTCGTCGGGCTCCTTGCCCTCGAGATACGCCGTCATGGCGTCATCATCGAGCTCGACGGCCGCCTCGATCAGCTTCTCGCGATATTCCTTGGCCTGGTCGACCATGTCGGCCGGAATGTCGATGTCGTCGTATTTCGCACCGAGCGACTCGTCGTTCCAGATCACGCCCTTCATGCGCACCAGATCGACCAGTCCCTTGAACTGGCTCTCGGCGCCGATCGGCAGCTGGATCGCGACGGGCTTGGCGCCGAGGCGATCGACGATGTCCTTCAGGCACTGGAAGAAGTCGGCGCCGATCTTGTCCATCTTGTTGGCGAAGACGATGCGCGGCACCTTGTACTTGTCGCCCTGGCGCCACACCGTCTCGGTCTGCGGCTCGACGCCCTGGTTGGAGTCGAGCACCACCACCGCACCGTCGAGCACGCGCAGCGAGCGTTCCACCTCGATGGTGAAGTCGACGTGTCCGGGGGTGTCGATGATGTTCAGGCGTTTGCCGTTCCAGAACGCGGTGGTCGCGGCCGACGTGATCGTGATGCCGCGCTCCTGCTCCTGCTCCATCCAGTCCATCGTCGCGGCGCCTTCGTGCACCTCGCCGATCTTGTGGTTCTTGCCGGTATAGAAGAGGATCCGCTCGGTCGTCGTGGTCTTGCCGGCATCGATGTGGGCCATGATGCCGAAGTTGCGGTAGTCCTCGATGGGATGACTGCGGGGCATGGGTATCTGTCTTTCGTTCGAATCCGTTCGTACGCTGTTTCGTTACCAGCGGTAATGCGAGAAGGCGCGGTTGGCTTCCGCCATCCGGTGCGTGTCCTCGCGCTTCTTGACGGCGTTCCCCCGATTGTTCGATGCGTCGAGCAGCTCCGCCGAGAGCCGCTCGGTCATGGTCTTTTCGCTGCGCTCGCGCGCCGCCGAGATGATCCAGCGGATGCCGAGCGCCTGGCGCCGCGAGCTGCGCACTTCGACCGGCACCTGGTAGGTGGCGCCACCGACGCGGCGCGAGCGCACTTCGATCGACGGCATCACATTGTCGAGCGCCTGCTCGAACACCTTCAGCGGATCGCCCTTGGTCTTGCCCTCGATGGTGTCTAGCGCGCCATAGACGATGCCCTCGGCCACCGACTTCTTGCCCTCGTACATGACCGAGTTCATGAACTTGGAAATGATCAGGCTGCCGTACTTGGCATCCGGATTGATCTCGCGCTTTTCCGCTGAATGGCGACGGGACATCGGGTTCTATCTCTCTGTCTCTTGCTCTGGCGATCCCGGGTCTCGCTGCGCTCGCCCGGGATAACCGTCGCTTCACTCCGGTTACTTCGGACGCTTGGCGCCGTATTTCGAACGGCGCTGCTTGCGGTTCTTGACGCCCTGGGTGTCGAGCACGCCGCGCAGGATGTGGTAGCGCACGCCCGGCAGGTCCTTGACGCGGCCGCCGCGGATCATGACCACCGAGTGCTCCTGCAGGTTATGGCCCTCGCCCGGGATGTAGCCGATCACCTCGAAGCCGTTGGTGAGACGCACCTTGGCGACCTTGCGCAGCGCCGAGTTCGGCTTCTTCGGCGTCGTCGTATAGACGCGCGTGCAGACGCCGCGCTTCTGCGGGCTCTGCTGCAGCGCCGGCACCTTCTTCTTCGCCTTCTGCACCACCCGCGGCTTGCGGATCAGCTGGTTGATCGTCGGCATGCTCGCCTATTGCCTCTTCGAAGCTTCCTGAAGCTCAAAACCTTGTCGCCAAAGCCAAACGCGCAACGCGCCTCGGCATTACCCTTGCGGCCCGGACCCGCACGCAAAACGAACTGCGCCGCCCACCCCGGTGGTGGAGGCGCTGTGCGGTCCAGAGGACCACGGCCGAATGAGACCGCGGTCGTGCACCCAGAATCTGACTATCGTTCGACGTCAGCGGCAGCGTTTGAGCTTCATTTGTCGAGGCTCGGTGTTGCCTCATCCGCAGCCGATAAGATCAGAGATCTCAATGGTTTAGCGGGTTTCGAGGCAGGCCGTTCCGACTGGCGAAGCTCACCGCCTGCCGAAAGTGCGGCGTATGTATCGGCGGTTCGGCGGGGTGTCAAGGCAGAAAGGGCCGAAAATAATGGGGTTTTTGGCGTTCTGCGTCGACCATATCAGTGAGCCGCCTGCCCCCGATCGCGCCCTACGCTAAGCCATCAGTGTCGCCCAGGTGCGCGGTCCGACAATGCCATCTGGCACGAGATCATGACTGCGCTGGAATTGCCGAACCGCAGCCTCGGTCCGCCCACCAAACGACCCATCCACCCCAAGTCCCAGCTTCTCCTGGAGTTGTCGGACGAGATCACCAGTTGCTCCACGTCGTAGCGTGGGGCGGCCGTCCCCGCTGACCGCCGGAACAACCGATGCGGCAGGCGCGGCGCCAGCCATGATCGAGGCGACCTGCATCCGAAAGTCATTCATGTCGAACGTCGGGTCGTCTTTGCGCCCGGGTGGCAGCGCGTATTCCTTGTGCCCGCAACACATAATCGAATCGGCCCTCACCTTGTTCAGGATTGCGGCCACGCCCCGGCGATAGGCGTCCATTTGAATAGCCGGCCACGGATCCTTTTTGGGTCCATCCGTGAAGCCCGTGTTTTCCGCTTCGATACCGATGAAATTGCTGTTTCCGGTGGTGATGCCTTGCCAATTGCCCACGCCTGCGTGGTTACAGCGGCCGGCTGCGACGATGTAATAAGTCCCGTCGCGGCCGAGGCAGAGTTGGGCCAAAGGTCCGGGAAGGTCAGGCCGCCCGTTGGTGACGGTGCCCAGACTCGGCATGTTGCCGGTCAACGGTCCCGCGGTGTGGTGACAGATCACCCCTTTGACCTGTCCCATCTCGTCACGACCTCGGTCCTGCCAACCCGGCTGCTCGGCAACCTTGAGGCCGGCGTCGAGCAGAACCTGCGATAACCAGGTCAATGAAAATGCCATGAAGCCCTCCCGCAAACTGAAGCAATAAAAAATGCCATTCGGCGCCACACGCCGAACACGGCCGCCAATATCGGTCAGCGCCGGCGGGCGCGCCCAACTTGCTCCACTCCACCGCGCGCCGGCGGCAAATGCTCGTCCAGCGTCGCGGCGTGCTCGTGGAAATGCACACCGCATCCGTCGATGTGCTCTTCGTCCTTGGCTGCTGGCGTCGCCAACCGACTTGCTGATCGACCAGGCTTCGACTTGCGCTGCTGCTTCTTGGCCATAACGCTCTCCTGGATGCCATGCTATCAGGAACTAAACTTATAGTTGCATCTTGGCCAAGCTACCGCAAGGGCAAATGACATCGTGACAACGCAAAAGGGCCGCCCACCGGGCGGCCCTTCCGTAACACCTTGAGGCGCCCTACTCGGCGGCGGGCAGCGCGGCCGGTTGTTCGGCCGGAGCCGGAGCCACGGCCGCGGCCTTGGCCGCAGCCTCCTTCTCGCGCTCGTCGAGGATGAGCTGATCGCGCTTGGTCGCAACCTCGCGCAGCTTGCCCATCATGGCGCCGGTGCCGGCCGGGATCAGGCGGCCGACGATGACGTTCTCCTTGAGGCCGTCGAGCGTGTCGGCCTTGCCGTTGACAGCGGCCTCGGTGAGCACGCGGGTGGTCTCCTGGAACGACGCCGCCGAGATGAACGAGCGGGTCTGCAGCGACGCCTTGGTGATGCCGAGCAGCACCGGGTGTGCGACCGCGGGCTTCTTGCCCTCGGCCACGAACTTGGCGTTGATCTCGTCGAACTCGATCTTGTCGATCTGCTCGGCGTGGATCATGTCGGTCTCGCCGACGTCGGTGATCTCGACCTTCTGCAGCATCTGACGAACGATCACCTCGATGTGCTTGTCGTTGATCGCCACGCCCTGGAGCCGGTAGACGTCCTGGATCTCGTTGACCAGGTAGTTCGCCAGTTCCTCGACGCCCTTGATCGCCAGGATGTCGTGCGGCGCGGGATTGCCGTCGACGATATAGTCGCCCTTCTCGATCGTATCGCCGTCCTGCAGATGGATGTGCTTGCCCTTGGGGATCAGATACTCCGCGGGCTCGCCACCCTCGTTCGGCACAATGTTCAGCCGCCGCTTGTTCTTGTAGTCGCGGCCGAACTGCACGGTGCCGGCGATCTCGGCGATGACCGCCGCTTCCTTCGGCCGTCGTGCCTCGAACAGCTCCGCCACCCGCGGCAGACCGCCGGTGATGTCACGCGTCTTGGCGCTTTCGGTCGGGATACGGGCGATGACGTCGCCAGCCTTGACGTGCTCGTTGGCATCGACCGACAAGATCGCGTCGACCGCGAGCATGTAGCGGGCATCGCCGCCGCGCGCGAGCTTCTGGACCTTGCCGTCCTTGCCCTTGATCACGATGGCCGGACGCAGGTCCGCCGCACGCGTCGAGGTCCGCCAGTCGGTGACCACGCGCTTGGCGATGCCGGTCGACTCGTCGACGGTTTCCGACATCGATTGGCCCTCGACCAGATCCTCGAAGCCAACCGTGCCTTCGATCTCGGTGAGGATCGGACGGGTGTAGGGATCCCACTCGGCGATACGCGTGCCGCGCTTGATGTCCTGACCGTCCTCGACGCGCAGCCGTGCGCCGTTCTGGATGCGATGCACGGCACGCTCGGTGCCGTCGGGATCCGCCACCGCGACCACGATGCTGCGGCCCATGGCAATCCAGTCGCCGTCCGAGTTCTTGACAACGGCATTCTTGCCCTTGGACTTGATGACGATCTTGCCGTCGAAGTTCGACTCGATGAACGACTGCTCGGAGATCTGCGCCGCGCCACCGATGTGGAACGTGCGCATGGTGAGCTGGGTGCCCGGCTCACCAATCGACTGCGCCGCGATCACGCCGACCGCCTCACCCATGTTGACCGGCGTGCCGCGGGCAAGATCGCGCCCGTAGCAGGCGCCGCAGACGCCGTTGGTCAGCTCACAAGTGAGCACCGAGCGGATGCGAAGCTCCTGCACGTTGGCCTGCTCGATCTCCTCGACCTCCTTCTCGCCAAGCAGCGTGTTGCGCTTGACGATGATGCGGGAGCCGGTCGGGTCCTTGACGTCTTCGGCCGTGGTGCGGCCCAGGATGCGGCTTTTCAGCGACGCCACGACGGTGCCGGCGTCGATGATGGCGCGCACCGCGATGCCGCCCTTGGTGCCGCAGTCCTCGGCCGTGATGATGCAGTCCTGCGCCACGTCAACGAGACGACGGGTCAGGTAGCCTGAGTTCGCGGTCTTCAGCGCGGTGTCGGCCAGACCCTTGCGGGCGCCGTGCGTCGAGTTGAAGTACTCGAGCACCGAGAGGCCTTCCTTGAAGTTCGAGATGATCGGGCTCTCGATGATCTCGCCCGACGGCTTGGCCATCAGGCCGCGCATGCCGGCGAGCTGACGCATCTGCGCGGGCGAGCCGCGCGCGCCGGAATGCGCCATCATGTAGATCGAGTTGACCTGGGCCTGACGGCCGGTCTTCTCGTCGCGCTTCACCGCCGAGATTTCCTTCATCATCTCTTCGGCGATCTTGTCCGTGGACTTGGACCAGGCGTCGACCACCTTGTTGTACTTCTCGCCCTGCGTGATCAGGCCGTCGTTGTACTGCTGCTCGAAGTCCTTGGCCTCGGCGCGGGTCTTGTCGACGATCTCCCACTTCTTCTTCGGCACCACCATGTCGTCCTTGCCGAACGAGATGCCGGCGCGGAACGCGTGATAGAAGCCGAGCGCCATGATGCGATCGCAGAAGATCACCGTCTCCTTCTGACCGCAGTGGCGGTAAACCGTGTCGATCATTCCGGAGATTTCGCGCTTCGTCATGAGCTTGTTCACGACGTCGAACGGCACCTTCGGCGAGCGCGGCAGCACCTGACCGAGCAGCGCCCGGCCCGGCGTGGTCTCGTACCACTTGTGATACTCCTCGCCCTTCTCGTCGACGCCGACCCAGCGGAACTTGATCTTGCTGTGCAGGTGGACGACCTTCTGGTTGAGCGCGTGCTCGACCTCGGCGATATCGCGGTAGAAGCCGCGCACAGTATTCACCTTCTTCGGGTCCTTCTTGAGCTCGTCCTCCTTGTGGAACTCGAGCTTCCACTCGCCCGGGCCGCCGTCGGCCATGATGGTGAGGTAGTACAGGCCCAGCACGATGTCCTGCGACGGCACGATGATCGGCGAGCCGTTCGCGGGATGCAGGATGTTGTTCGTGCTCATCATCAGCACGCGCGCCTCGAGCTGCGCCTCGAGCGACAACGGCACGTGAACGGCCATCTGGTCGCCGTCGAAGTCGGCGTTGAAGGCGGCGCAGACCAGCGGATGCAGCTGGATCGCCTTGCCCTCGATCAGCACCGGCTCGAACGCC
>JACXTT010003828.1_pt1 | contig 22772 bp, 20 predicted proteins | sample 9270951 | NCBI WGS metagenome assembly JACXTT01 (sample SAMN15532306, study PRJNA645909) | rock metagenome | isolation source: weathered quartz diorite | place: Puerto Rico | collected 2017-06-21
ATAACGCGGAACGGGACGGGCGTCGGGACATGGGCGAGAACGGGCGCCAGTAAATTGCGCAGATCGAATCGCGCGAGCGGGTACGCACGGGTATCCAGTCGCTGAAAGTACGATTCAATAACATATTCGGCTATTACATCGAGATCTCGAAAGCTAATCTGCATCTGGCCCCAGCGGATTATGAACGCAAACAGACGCTGGTGAATGCGGAGCGGTTCACTACAGGCGAGCTCAAGGACTACGAGCGCAAGGTGCTCGACGCCGAAGAGAAAATCCTTGTACTCGAGAAAGAGCTCTTCGGCGAAGCGCGGCAATTCGCCGCGGGGCATGCGCAGCGGATTCGAGCCACAGCGGCCGCCATCGCGGATCTGGATGTGACCGCGGCGCTGGCGGAAGTGGCAGCCGGGAACCGGTACGCGCGTCCCACTTTCTCCGACGATGGCTCGATGCGCATCATCGCGGGGCGGCACGCGGTGATCGAGCGGCTGGCGGAAGAAGCAGGCGGCGAAACGGGGCGCTTCATTCCCAACGATCTGTACCTCAACTCGGATACGGACCTGATCGCCATCATCACGGGGCCCAACATGGGCGGCAAATCGACCTACCTGCGTCAAGCGGCGCTGGTCGCGATCCTGGCGCAGATGGGCTCGTTCGTTCCGGCCGAATCGGCAAGCCTGCCGCTCATCGACCGGATTTTCACCCGCATTGGCGCTTCCGACAATCTGGCGCGGGGGCGCTCGACGTTCATGGTTGAGATGACCGAGACGGCCGTCATTCTCAATACGGCGACGCCGCGCAGTTTCATCGTGCTGGACGAGATCGGGCGCGGCACGGCGACTTACGACGGGCTGGCGCTGGCGTGGGCGGTGATCGAGTACATCCATCAGCGCACGCGCGCCAAGACGCTGTTCGCCACCCATTATCACGAACTGACGGAACTGGCGGAACAACTGGACGGCGTGCGGAATCTGCAGGTGTCAGTCAAAGAAGCCGGCGACCGGATCATCTTTCTTCGCAAAGTCGAGCCCGGCAAAGCCGACCGAAGTTATGGCATCGAGGTGGCGCGACTGGCGGGATTGCCGCTAGCGGTGATCGAGCGCGCGCGCGCAGTCCTGAAGCTGCACGAGCAGACCGAGCACGAGGTCACCGAAGAACTGGCGCCGCGGCCGCAGCAACCCGTGCAAATCCGCCTGTTCGAGCCGGTAGGGCATGGGATCGCGGAGCGCATTCGCAATCTCAAGATCGATGAGCTGCGGCCGATCGAGGCGCTGCAGCTGCTGCACGAGCTGCAGCAGGAGTTGAAACGCTCTTGCGAGTAGTCGGCATCATGAGCGGCACGTCGCTCGACGGGATCGATGTGGCGATCGTGGACGTCGAAGGCCGCCGCGTCCACCCGGTAGCATTTCACTCCACGCCGTATCCGGAAAATGTACGCAAGGCAATTCTCGGCGTCTCGAACGCAGTCACCACGACTGCGGAGATTGCTCGATTGCATTTCCTGCTGGGGCAGCTTTACGCAGGCGCAATAGAGGAAACCTGCCGGCGCAACCACATTCGTCCCGGTTCACTCGAACTTGCCGGGTGCCACGGGCAAACGATATATCACCAGGGCGAGAAGGAACCGTTTCTGGGGCGACGGGTGGCGGCGACACTACAGATCGGCGAAGCGAGCGTGATCGCCGAGCAGCTTGGCGTACCCGTGGTTTCGGATTTTCGCCCGCGCGACATGGCGGCCGGCGGTAAGGGCGCGCCGCTTGTGCCGTACGTGGATTATCTGTTGTTTCGCCATCCCCGGCGCGGGCGCGTGGCACTGAATATCGGTGGCATTGCAAATCTCACGGCGATTCCGCCAGGGGCGACGCCGCAACACGTCGTGGCTTTTGACACCGGGCCTGGCAACATGGTGATCGACGCTCTTGTCGCGGAACTCACGCACGGCCGGGAGCGCCTGGACCGCGACGGTCGCATCGCCGCGAGTGGGAGGATCGATCGTGGGCTGTTGGACAGATTGCTTGCCGGCCCCTATTACCGGCAGCGGCCTCCGAAGACCGCGGGACGCGAGCAATACGGCGCGGATTTCCTCGTGACGTTGCAAAAGACCGCCCTCCCGCTGCGCGACCTGATCGCCACCGCGACTGCTTTGACGGCCGCGACCGTAGCGGCCGGTATCGAACGCTTCGTCAGGCCGCGGATGCGTCTCGACGAGGTTATTGCTTCCGGCGGCGGCGTGCATAACCGGACGTTGATGGCGTACTTGCAGGCGTTTCTGCCGGATGTCCGCATCGTGCGATCGGATGAGTTCGGGATCGGGCCGGATGCGAAAGAAGCCATAGCCTTCGCGGTCCTGGCTTACGAAACCCACCGGAAGCGCGCGTCAAATCTGCCCACGGCCACCGGCGCGACGCACGCGGTGATTCTGGGGAAGACCAGCTGGTAACTAGCCTCTCGGGACGAATGTCAGCGACGCCGAGTTCATGCAATACCGCAAGTGCGTGGGAGGCGGCCCGTCGTCGAAGACATGCCCGAGATGGGCGCTGCAACGGGCGCACGTGACTTCCGTCCGACTCATTCCGAGGCTGAGATCGGCGCCGACTACGACATTTTCCTTCGCGATCGGCGCCCAGAAACTGGGCCAGCCGGTGCCGGAATCAAACTTAGTCTTGGAATCGAACAGCGCAGTCGCGCAACAGACGCACCGGTACAGGCCGTCCGCGTGATTGTCATGGTACTTGCCGGTGAAAGCGCGCTCCGTGCCTTTGCGGCGCGTCACTTCAAACTGCAGAGGAGTCAACTGCGCTTTCCACTCGGCGTCTGTCTTTGCGACCTTCTCCAATTCGACGACCCCTGTACCGCGGCCGGACGCATCGAATTCGGCAATCCGCACGGCGCGCTTCCCATGCACTGTGGGGTGAGCCCAAGCTGTCCCGAATCTCGCTGTTGCCAGGCCCCCTAACGTCAGGCCGAGAAAATGCCGTCGATCGTGGGCCGTCATTTCTTCACCAACTCCGGGAACTGCTTTTTCAGTTTCTCCAGCTTAGGAAGCGCGTTGACCACCACGTAGGGATGATTGGGATGCCGCTGCACGAAGTGCTGATGATATTCCTCGGCCGGATAAAAGCCCTTTAGTTCGGCAACCTCAGTGACGATCGGCTTGTGGAATACCTTGGCCTCTTCGAGTTGCTTGATGTAAGCTTCCGCAACGCGCTTCTGCTCGGCATTCTTGTAGAAGATGGCCGAGCGATATTGCCGCCCGTAATCAGGACCTTGGCGGTTTAACTGGGTGGGATCGTGCGCCACGCTGAAGAAAACTTTGAGCAGCGTTCCGTAAGAGATCCTGGCGGGGTCGAAGGTTATCAGCACCGACTCGGCGTGATTCGTTTTTCCGGCGCTGACCACCTCGTAGTGCGCCGTTGCGGCGTCACCGCCCGCAAAGCCGGAGACCACTTTCTCGACGCCGATCAGGTGCACGAAGACCGCTTCTGTGCACCAGAAACAGCCACCGGACAGGACCGCCGTCTGAGCGCCCTTCGTTGTGGCGGGACTGATGTCCACCGCCGGATCGGGAAGATTTACCACTGCGGCCCGCGTCAGAGCGGGGATCAGTAAACCCGCCAGAGCAACAACTACGCCAGTGCGTGATATCTTCATTGCATCTGTTTTCATGCTAGCACTTCGCGCGGGAGGCTCCGATGGGACAAGAAGCCATTTGTAAAATCCGGTTGGGCCGCAAAGTTGTCGAGGGCAAGGCGCTGCTCGAATCCCAAGAGGTGATTTTCCGGGGAACCGACCTGCGGCTGAAGATTCCGTTCCGTGATGTACGTGCGATCGAAGCAAATGACGGCTGGCTGCGGCTCACGTATTCCGACGGCACGGCGGCATTCGAGCTCGGCTCCCACGCCGCCAAATGGGCCGAGAAGATTCGCAATCCGAAGAGCCTCATCGAGAAGCTGGGTGTGAACGCGGGGATGCGGGTCTCGGTTCTCGCGATCGACGACCCAGGGTTTCTCCGGGACCTGGCAAACCGTACGGACGACGTGGCGGAGAACCGGGTCGCGAAGGGTTCTGACCTGATTTTCCTTGGCGCCGAGCACGATGGCACCCTGGACAAACTGGGCCAACTTTCCCGCTCGCTGAAACCCAATGGCGCATTATGGGTGGTATATCCCAAGGGGCAGCAGCACATCACGGAAGGTGGCGTACTGGCGGCAGGAAAGCGGGCCGTGCTGGTGGATGTTAAGGTGGCGAGCTTCTCGCCCACCCACACGGCGCTGAAATTCGTGATTCCGGTGGAGCGGAGGTAGGCCATTGTCCCGGTCCCATAAATATGGGATCGTGGGGACATGAAGACGACCCTCGAAATTCCGGATCCTCTGTTCCGCAAGGCAAAGGCTAAGGCGGCGGAACGGGGGATTCCACTTCGACGGTTCGTCACCGAGGCAGTGGAAGCAAAGCTGGGTGCAGGTACTACCGGAGACAAGCCATGGATGCAGATGGTGGGGGGCCTCCGGCATCTCCGGAAAGAGACGTCGCGCGTCAACCAGCTCATTGAGGAAGAGTTCGAGCGCACTACCTAGTAGGGACACCCACTTCGATGTTGTCAAAGGGATAAAGCGGGCGGGTTGGTGACAGGGTGTGCTTAGCCACTTGTCAGTGTGTCGATCGAACCCTCGCGCCGAGCCTCAAATGCGGCGATGGCCGGTTGCTGCTTCAAGATGTAACCGAGCTCATCGACGCCATCCAGCAGGCATTGTTTGGAGAACGGATCCACTGGGAACTCTACTGCGCGGCCGTCAGGGAGTGAGAGCGTCTGGGCGGCCAGATCGACCTTGACGCGAACGTCGGGATTTTTCTCTACCATGGCGAACAGTGCCTGATGGATGTCCGGCGGTACGACGATTGGCAGCAACGAATTCTTGAGCGAGTTGCCGCGGAAAATGTCGGCGAATGATGTGCTGATCACCGCGCGGAATCCGAACTGCGTCAGGGCCCACGGCGCGTGCTCGCGCGAGCTGCCGCAGCCAAAGTTATCGCCGGCCAGCAAAATCTCGGCACCTTTGACGCCCGGCTGGTTCAGGATGAAATCCGATTTTGGACGGCCCTGCTCGTCATAACGCCAGTCGAAGAAAAGCTGCTGGTCGAGAGCTTGCTTTGAGGTGGTCTTGAGAAACCGCGCTGGAATAATCTGGTCGGTATCGACGTTGTTGACCGGAAGCGGGACGATGCGGCTTTCAAAATTGGTGAACGATTTCATAACAGGGTCCTCACATCCGTCACCACGCCGGTGACCGCGCTCGCGGCAGCGGTAAGCGGGCTGGCCAGAAACGTCCGGCCACCTTTTCCCTGCCGGCCTTCGAAATTGCGGTTGGAGGTGGAGACGCTGTATTCACCCGGCTGGAGCTGGTCGCCGTTCATGGCAATGCACATGGAGCAGCCCGGCTCGCGCCATTCGCAGCCGGCGGCTCTGAAAATCTCCGGAAGCCCTTCTGCCTCGGCTTGGCGCTTCACCTCCTGCGAGCCGGGCACTACCATCACGCGAACCTTTGAACTTACTTTGCGGCCTTTGAGCAGCGAGGCGGCGGTGCGCAGATCGGAGATGCGCGAGTTGGTGCAGCTTCCGATGAACACTACGTTGACCGGACGGCCCAGGAGCGGCTTACCGCCTTCGAGACCCATGTAGCGCAACGCCTTTTCAACGGAATCGCGCTCGAGCGGGTCTGCAATGTCCGAGGGATCGGGCACCGGCGCGGTGATAGGAATGCCCATACCCGGATTGGTGCCGTAGGTGATCATGGGTTCCAGCCGGTTGGCGTCGATGCTGATTTGCTTGTCGTAGACCGCGCCTTCATCCGTGACCAGCTTTCGCCAGCGTGCCACCGCGGCATTCCGTGCGGCTCCTCTGGGGGCATACGGCCGTCCGCAAATATATTCGAATGTCGTCTCATCCGGCGCAATAAGACCCGCGCGGGCGCCGCCCTCGATGGACATGTTGCAGATGGTCATGCGCTGCTCCATCGGTAGCGCGCGGATGGCGGTGCCGGTGTACTCGAAGATGCAGCCCGTGCCGCCGCCTACGCCGATTCGGGCGATCACGCCCAGTATGATGTCTTTGGCCGCAATGCCCGGCCTAAGTTGTCCATCCACGCGCACCTGGTAGGCTTTCGATCGGCGCTGCAACAGGCACTGGGTGGCCAGCACATGCTCCACTTCGCTCGTGCCGATGCCGAAGGCCAGTGCGCCAAAGGCTCCGTGCGTGGCGGTGTGGCTGTCGCCGCAGACTACGGTCATACCCGGCTGGGTCAGCCCGAGTTCGGGACCGATAACGTGCACGATGCCCTGCCTGTCACTGTGAACGCCAAAGCAGGGGATTCCAAAATCCTGACAGTTCTTCTCCAGCTGCGCGAGCTGGTTCGCGGCGATGGTGTCGATGATGGGCAGCGAACGGTCGGTGGTTGGAATGCTGTGGTCGGCGGTGGCCACGGTCAGATCCGGCCGCCGCACTTTGAGACCGCGCTCGCGCAGACCCTGGAAGGCTTGCGGCGAGGTCACTTCGTGTACCAGGTGCAGATCGACGTAGAGCAACGCGGGCGCACCAGGCTGCTCGTGCACCACGTGGGAGTCCCAGATTTTCTCGACGATGGTTTTTGGCTTACTCATGATTTATCCGATGACCGCGCACACTGCTTCGCCCACCTGCTCCGTAGTGGCGGGGCGTCCGGGAGGCTTGAGATCGGCGGTAACCGTTCCCGATTGCAGAACCGTTTCCACGGCTGCATTGACCGCGGCGGCCTCATCGCGTAGTCCGAAACTATATTCCAGCATGGCCGCCACCGAGCCGATCGCCCCCAGCGGATTGGCCTTGTTCTGGCCCGCGATATCCGGCGCCGAGCCGTGCACCGGCTCGTAAAGTCCAACCCACGCGCCGGAAGGCTTTCGGTCGCCGATCGAAGCGGAGGGCAGCATGCCGATCGAGCCCGCCAGCACGGCGCCCTCATCACTCAGGATATCGCCGAACATGTTTTCCGTCAGTACGATGTCGAAGCGAGTGGGGTTGAGCACCAGTTGCATGGCGCAGTTGTCCACCAGAAGGTGATCGAGCACTATATCAGGGAACTCGCGCGCTACTTCTGTCACGACGCGCCGCCAGAGCTGAGAATTTTCGAGAACGTTGGACTTATCGACGGAGGTGACCTTCTTGCGCCTTCCGCGCGCCAGATGAAACGCCATGCGGCTCACGCGCTCGATCTCGAACCGTGTGTAAACCATGGTGTTTACGGCGCGCGTTTCGGCTCCGTTCTCCGTGATGCCGCGCGGCGTGCCGTAGTAGATACCGCCGGTCAGCTCGCGCACGATGATCATGTCCGTGCCGGCCACGCGATCGTTCTTGAGTGGCGAGGAATCGAGCAGCGAGGGGTAGGCGCGCACCGGCCGCAGATTGGCGTAGACGCCCAGGACCTTGCGGATGCCGAGCAGGCCCTTTTCCGGGCGCTTCTCCGGCGGCGCGTTATCGAACTCGGGGAGGCCGACCGCGCCCATGAGCGTGGCGTCGGCGTCGGTGGCGAGTTGGGCGGTCTCCTCGGGAAGCGGGCTGCCGGTCTTGTGAATCGCGATACCGCCCAGCAGACCTTCGGTGATCTGTAGCTGGTGATTCCACTTGCGCGCCACGTGACGCAGCACGCGCACGGCTTCGCGCGTGACTTCGGCGCCGATCCCGTCTCCGGGCAGTACAAGAATGTTGAGATGCATTGAAGCCTTGTGGTGATGTGCTAGTCGGCCGTCGCTACCCGGGCCTGCGTCTCTTGGATCAAGGCAACGATCTCTTCATCCATCAAGCCCTTCTTGCGGTCGGCGAGCGCGGTAAAGCGGTGATAAAGGGAGTCCAGCTCCTCACGATTCAGCGGAAACCCGAGGTCCTCACAGCGCTTATGCAGCGCGTGGCGCCCGCTGTGCTTGCCTAGCACCAGCCTGCTTTCGGGGACCCCCACGCTTTGCGGATCGATGATCTCGTACGTCGTCTTTTCCTTGAGATAGCCGTCCTGGTGGATGCCCGCCTCGTGCGCGAAGGCGTTGCGCCCCACGATGGCTTTGTTCGGTTGCGGGCCAAACGTGATGATGGAGCTGAGCAGTTCGCTGGCAGCGTAAAGGTGCTCGGTATGGATGCCGGTCGCGTACGGGTATACGTCGTTGCGGGTCTTCATGATCATGACGACTTCTTCGAGCGAGCAGTTGCCCGCGCGTTCGCCGATCCCGTTGACGGTGCACTCAATTTGTCGTGCGCCGGCTTCGACCGCTGCCAGGGAGTTCGCGACGGCCAAACCCAGGTCGTCGTGGCAGTGCACGCTGACCACGGCGCAATCGCCCAGGGCCCGCGCGATCCGTCCGATCAACATGCCATATTCACGCGGCGCCGAGTAGCCGACCGTGTCCGGGATATTGACCGTTCGCGCGCCCGCCGCGACCACCGCTTTGGAGATTGCTTCCAGATAATCCGGATCGGTGCGCGCGCCGTCTTCGGCCGAAAACTCGACGTCGTCCACATAGTGGCGCGCCAACTCGACTGCCGCCACGGCTTCGTCCAGCACCTGCTGCGGGGTCTTCTTGAGCTTGTGCTTCAAGTGAATTTCGCTCGTCGCAATGAAGGTGTGGATGCGCGGGCGCCTGGCTCGTTCGAGCGACCGGGCAGCGCGCTCCACATCGAGGGTGCAAGCGCGCGCCAGCGCCGCCACCGTGACCCAGTGAAATTCGCGGCTGATCGCGTCCACAGCCTCGAAATCGCCGTCGGAGGCGATCGGGAACCCGGCCTCGAGAATGTCCACGCCCAGCTCCACCAGCTTGCGGGCCATGCGGGTCTTTTCGGGAACGGTCATGCTGCAGCCCGGCGATTGCTCGCCATCGCGCAGAGTGGTGTCAAAAATATATACGCGGTCGCTCATGGTTTGGGTAGCCGCCTTTAGTTCCACCGGCCGAGCCAGGGAGTGGTAGCTCGAGAGGCCCGGCCGGGAATCTTGCCGGCCGTCACCGCGGTTAGCGCGGCTTCATCCGGTACCCCAATTATCCGGGGGGACTCTTGATTTGGCAAATTTATAATGCTCATAGGATATATAAAGTATTGTTATCATGGGGACTATATGGAACTGTATCCGCTGCAGGTTTTCCTGACCATCGCGACGGAAAAGAGCTTTTCCCGCGCGGCGGAGAGGCTGCTGCGCACGCAACCGGCGGTATCGCTGGCGCTACAGCGCCTGGAATTGGGGCTTGGGGAGAAGCTGATCGACCGGTCCGCTAAGGACCTGGTACTCACCGACGCCGGCCAGACGGTGCTGGAGTACGCGCGGCGCTTCGAAAACCTCAGCCAGGAGATGGAGAACGCCCTTGCGGAACTGCGTGACAACTCGGCCGGCCGGCTGGCCATCGGGGCCAACGAATCCACCACGCTTTATCTGTTGGGCCATATCGAGCGCTACCGGAAGCTCTATCCCAAGGTCAAAGTGCAGGTGCGGCGAAGCCTCTCGAGCAAGATTCCGGCGGAACTGATCGACGGCAACCTGGAACTAGGTGTGATCAGCTACGATCCCGGCGATGCGCGCCTGGTTTCGACAGTGCTTTACACCGATTCGCTGGTATTTGTGGTCTCGCCCAGACATCCTTTCGCCAAGCGCCGGAGTGTTTCGATCACCGACTTGGGCGGCGAAACCTTTATCGCGCACAACGTGGTGTCTCCTTATCGCGATGTGGTGTTGCGGGAATTCCAACGCCACAAAGTGCCGCTCAACATGGACGTCGAGATGCCGACCGTGGAAACCATTCGCCGCCTGGTGGAAGACAACCAGGGAGTGGCGTTTCTGCCGCGCATGTGCGTAGAGAAGGATCTGGCGCAGAGCACCTTGTGCGAGGTGAAAGTGAAAGAGCTGCAGGTGGAGCGCAAAATCCGGCTGGTCTATCCGTCGCGCCGTGCGCTCAGCCACGCGGCGCATGCATTTCTGGAAGTGGTAAAGGCGAGGGTGGAATAGGATGGAAGTGTGCCCCGTGGGCTAGGCACTACTCTTCTGTTCTGTTCCGGCTTGTGGGCGGGGGATGCGCCAACCTTCTACCGCGACGCCTTGCCTGTGCTGCAAACTCACTGCCAGCAATGTCATCGCCCCGGCGAAATCGCGCCGATGGCTTTCCTGACGTATTCCCAGACGCGCCCGTGGGCCAAAGCCATCCGTGAGGCGGTGGCGCTGAAGAAAATGCCGCCATGGTTCGCCGAACCCGGTTATGGGCCATTCGCCAACGATCCATCTCTCTCGCAGCCCGAGATCGATACGCTAGTGAAATGGGCCGATAACGGCGCTCCCGAAGGGAGTCCCAAGGACGCCCCGGCCCCGCGCAACTGGCCCGACGGCTGGAACATTCCCGCGCCGGACGCGGTTTTGGAAATGCCGCGGGCGTTCCCATTGCCTGCGTCGGGAGATGTGGACTACCAGTACATCGTGATTCCCACTGGATTCACTGAAGACAAGTGGATTCGGATGGCGGAACTCCGGCCCAGCGACCGGGCGGTCGTGCATCACGCCGTCGTCTACATCCGCGAACCCGGCTCGTCCTGGTTACGCGACGCCAAACCCGCCGTCCCTTACGTCCCACCGGGCGGGACGCCGCGCGAACGCCTCTTGAACGGCGCCACCACCAGCGACATCCTGCTGGTCTATTCTCCAGGCAGTCTTGCGGAGAACTGGGGGGCCGCGAGGGGCAAGCTCATCAAAGCGGGATCAGACCTGGTCTTTCAGATGCATTACACGCCTAAGGGCCATGCCACTAGCGATCAAGCACGGTTGGGCCTGGTCTTCGCTCGGACGGTTCCCAGGCAGCGTGTGCTGACCCTGCAGTTGAGCGACGACCGTTTTGTAATTCCACCCGGCCACCCGCACTACCGTGTCGTCGCTTGGGGGACGATGCCCAACGACACGGTCCTATTGAGCTTTTTCCCCCATATGCACTTGCGCGGCGCTAGTTTCGAATACAACATCGTCGAACCGGACGGGCGCCGCCGCACGCTCCTGCGAGTGAAGCCATACGACTTCTACTGGCAACTTTCTTACCGGCTTGCACAACCGCTGGCGATCGAGGCCGGGACGAAGCTCGAGTGCGTGGCATACTTCGACAACTCGCGCAACAATCCGAACAATCCGGATCCGGAAGAAGCCGTGCGCTTCGGCCCGCAAAGCCGGGAGGAGATGATGATCGGCTTCTTCGATGTGGCCGTCGACCCACGCATGAATAAGGCGGCCTTCTTCATCCGGCGACGCTAGTTGTTTGAGATCACAATTTGTGATCTCAAAACGACCACCACTCACGCCGGACGATCATCATTGACAAATCCCATGCGACGACGGCGTGGGGCGGGGGGCCGGATCAGCTCTTTGAGCGTGTGAAAGACGAGTTTGATGTTTTCATCGTGAGAATCGCACCGGCTCTCGAGTTCTGCCAGCTTGCGGGCCAGATTCGAATATGTGGAGGCCATTTCACGCATTTTCATGAAGGCGCGCATGATCGCGATATTGACCTGCACGGCCCGGTTGCTGTTGAGGATGGAGGACAGCATCGCCACACCTTCTTGCGTAAACACAAATGGCCGATAACGCCGCCCGCCGCGACCGTTGTTTGAGGTCACAATTTGTGACCTCAAAAGTTGCGCCTCCGCTGTGGTGAGCCGGAACATGAAGTCGCCGGGGAAGCGACTTCGGTTACGCTTGATCGCCTGATTGAATGCCTTCGTGCGCACACGATACAGCTCAGCGAGGTCACTGTCCAGCATTACTTTCTTTGCGCGAATTCGATAAATCCGGCGCGCTATCATTTCAGCTGCCGCTTGCGGGCGCACGGGGATCATCAATTGTTTTGACGCCACATAGTTACGTGTTTCAGATGCGGGGCGAATCTCAAGAATTACCGTCTCAGCCATCTTCGAGCGCCCCTGTGGCACAATAAAAGAAAATCCCAGACGGGCGCGTGTCGCGTCCCCCAGGCGGTGAAAAAGACTATTGATGGACCCTCAACACGTTGACCTCAAGAAGACTCTCAACCTGATGCGCACGGATTTTCCGATGAAGGCCAACCTGCCGCAGAGCGAGCCCAAAATGCTCGAGCGCTGGCTGAACGAGGACATCTACGGGCAGATGCGCCGCGCACGCGAGGGGCGGCCAGTTTACCTCCTGCATGACGGGCCGCCGTACGCGAACGGCCACATCCATCTGGGCACCGCGTTCAACAAGATTCTGAAGGACTTCGTTCTGAAGTCCAAATGCATGGCGGGTTTCGACACCCCTTACGTGCCCGGCTGGGATTGCCACGGCCTGCCCATCGAGCTTAAGGTGGACAACGAGCTCGGCTCGCGCAAGGCCAGGATGTCCGCGGCCGAAATTCGCGCTGAGTGCCGCAAATACGCGCAGAAGTACGTGAACATCCAGCGCAAGGAATTCATCAGGCTAGGTGTGTTCGGGCGATGGCAAGACCCGTACCTGACGATGACCGCGCCCTACGAGGCGGCCATCGCGCGCGCTTTCGTCGATTTTCTGGATCGCGGCTACGTTTACAAAGGCCTGAAGCCGGTGCACTGGTGCATTCACGATCGCACCGCGCTCGCCGAAGCCGAGGTCGAATACGAGAACCATACGAGCCCGTCGATCTGGGTGCGGTTTGCGTTGACTTCCGATCCGGCCAAGCTCCACCCTAATCTCAAAGGCCGGAAGGTGTGGGGCTTGATCTGGACCACGACTCCGTGGACCATACCGGCCAACATGGCCATCGCTTTTCATCCCGAGTTCGAGTATGTTTTCGTGGATGTGGCAGGCGATGTGTATATAGTCGCCGACAAGCTGGTGGAAGCGACAGCGAAAGCGTGCGACTGGAAGCAGTACAGCGAGATGACGAGAATGCGCGGCGCGCGGCTGGAAGGCACCGTCTTTCGCCACCCGTTCCTGGAACGCGATTCGCTCGGGATACTGGCCGACCATGTCACGCTCGAGCAGGGTACCGGCGCTGTCCACACCGCGCCCGGCCATGGCCAGGAAGACTTCGAGATCGGCCGGCAGTATGGTATTGCAACTTATTGTCCGGTGAACGAAGAGGGCCGGTTCTATCACGCCGAAGGCGCGGCAGGACGGCTGCCCGACGAGTTGATCGGCAAAACGGTCTGGGAAGCCAATCCGATCGTGCTGAATCTGCTGCGCGAGCGCGGCGCGCTCCTGGCGACGGAAAAAATCGAACACAGTTACCCGCACTGCTGGCGGTGCCATAATCCGACCATCTTCCGCGCCACCGAGCAGTGGTTCATCGGCATGGAGCGCAATCACCTTCGCGAAAACGCGCTGGCCGCGATCAAGCAAGTGCGCTGGATGCCCGAGTGGGGCCAGGAGCGCATCTCGAACATGATCGCCACGCGACCCGACTGGTGTATCTCCCGCCAGCGTGTCTGGGGTGTGCCTATCACGGTGTTCTACTGTGCGCAATGCCGCGAGCCGCTGACCGACCGCAAGGTTCTCGACCGGGTCGTCGCCCTGTTCGAACATCACACCGCCGACGTCTGGTACGAAAAGTCCGCCGCGGAACTGATCGGCGACGGCGTGCTTTGCGCCAAGTGCGGCGCGCCGGAGTTCGTCAAGGAAACCGACATTCTCGACGTTTGGTTTGATTCCGGATCGAGCCATTTGGCCGTGTTGACCGAGCAGAATGGGCTCGACTGGCCCGCCGATCTTTACCTGGAGGGCGGCGACCAATACCGCGGCTGGTTCCACAGTTCGTTGCTGGTGGGTGTGGGGCTGAAAGGCGGCGCTCCTTACCGTTCCTGCGCCACCAACGGCTGGGCCCTCGATGGCGAAGGGCGAGCGATGCACAAATCCCTGGGCAACGCCATCGAGCCCGAGGAAGTCATCAAGAAATACGGGGCCGAAGTCCTGCGCTTGTGGTCTGCATCGGTCGAGTTCTTCGAAGATGTGCGCATGTCGGAGACGATTCTGGCGCGCCTGACCGAAGCCTACCGCAAGCTGCGCAACACGTTTCGCTATCCACTAGGCAACTTGTCGGACTTTGACCCGCAACGCGACGCCATCCCGGGCGATCAATTGCCCGAGATCGATCAGTGGATTCTGCTGCGCGCCGAAGACCTTGTCGCGCGCTGCCTTGTCTGGTACGGCGAGTTCGCCTTTCACAAGGTCTACCGCGCGCTCTATGATTTCGCCACCGTCGATCTGAGTGCGGTGTATTTCGATGTCCTGAAAGACCGGCTCTATACCGCCGCTCCCAAGTCGCACATGCGGCGCAGCGCCCAGACCGTGCTCTATCGCTTGCTCTACGCGTTGGTTCGTTTGTGCGCGCCGATCCTGGCTTTCACCACCGACGAGGTCTGGCGCCATATGGGCTTTGCAGCCAGCGTGCACACGGCGCTGTTCCCGGAGCCGGCAGAGCTTTCCGCCGGTATTCCCGGCGAACACCGGAAACGCGCTGATAACTGGGACCGTCTCATGGAAGTGAGGCGGGATGTGCTCAAGAGCCTGGAGGTTGCGCGCCAGTCGAAGTTCATCGGCGCTCCGCTCGAAGCGCGTGTGCGTTTGAGCGCTAACGGAAATCTGTATCCCCTGCTCGAGAAATATGCCGCCGACCTGCCCGGATTGTTTATTGTTTCGCAGGTGGATCTCGCGCCCGGTGATGGAGACGCCGTCGAGGTGAAGGTGGAGCGCGCTGCCGGCGCCAAGTGCGAGCGCTGTTGGAAGTACACTACCGATGTCGGATCGGATCCGGCATTCCCGACGATCTGCGCCTCGTGCGCCAAATCGGTCGAAGAGATCCTGCATGCGTGACTCCGCGGCCCGCGCGATGATGTACGGCCTGGCGGGCACCGTGTTTGCCATCGACCGGCTCACCAAATGGATCATTGAGACGCGCGTTTCGGCCTTCGATAGCCACGTGGTGATCCCGGGTTTTTTCGAGATCGTGCACTCGCAGAACCGTGGGGCGGCGTTCGGGCTCTTTGCCGATTCGTCATCGGAGTGGCGAACGGTCCTGCTGATCGGCTTCTCGATAGTGGCTTTGGTGGCATTGACTGGAATGTTGTGGAGAGCCTCGCGGCTCGAACGGAAGACGGCCCTGGCGCTGGCGCTAATCCTCGGCGGCGCCATGGGCAATGTTTTTGACCGCGTGCGCTGGGGCACGGTAACGGACTTTCTGCTCTTCTATATCGGCCAATACCAGTGGCCCGCTTTCAACGCCGCCGACAGCGCGATTGTCATCGGCAGCGGGCTGCTGCTGCTCGATTTCGTCAAAGTCCGGCGCCAGCCGGCGCACACGCAAAATGTTTCCTGAAGTCTTTCACATCGGCCGTTTCTTTCTGCCGACCTACGGATTATTGGTGGCGATCGCCTTCCTGACCGCGCTTTGGGTCACCGGGCGGCTTGCTGTGAAGGCCGGGCTGCCGCAGGAATCCGTCCTGAATGTGGGCATTTATTGTGCGCTCGCCGGCATCGTGGGCGCCAAGGTGCTAATGATCGTGCTCGACCCGTCCATCCGCGACAACTGGCGCGAAATTTTTTCGCTCTCCACCATACAGGCAGCCGGGATATTTTACGGTGGATTCATCGCTGCGCTGGCCATGGCTTTCGTCTATATGTGGCGGACGGGCCTTCCGGTGCTCAAGACTGCGGACGCATTCGCGCCCGGGTTGGCGCTGGGCCACGCGATCGGACGGCTCGGCTGCTTCTCCGCCGGTTGCTGCTGGGGCTTACCGGCGCATCTGCCGTGGGCCGTCACGTTCACCAACCCTCGGGCGAACCAGTTGGTCGGTGTCCCGTTGGGAGTGGCGCTGCATCCGACCCAGCTTTACGAATCCCTCGGCGAGTTGATCAATTTCGCGGTGCTCTACTGGTGGTTCCTGCGGCCGCATCGCGATGGTTCGGTGGTGAGCCTATACCTGGTGCTGTACGGGATCTTGCGCTTTCTAGTCGAATTCGTGCGGTTTCACGATCAGCAATCTAATCCGCTGGCCGGTCCGTTTTCCGCCGAGCAGTGGATATCTCTGGCGCTGGTCGCGCTCGGGCTGTGCTACTGGCTTTTCGCGCGTAACCGGCAGCCGGTGACCGCCGTGACTGCGCCGGCAGCGACCAACGCCGGTTAGCTCCGTGGTATCCTGATGCGCTCACCGTGCCGCAAATCCGACACACCAAGGTTCCCAAGACCGAACTGATTTCGCCGCAACCGTCCGAGGAACCGCAGGAACAGCCGGAAGCTCCAAAGCCCATCCGCATTACGGCGCTCGTGATTTCACACAATCGCGCCGGCCTGTTGCGGCGCGCCATCGAATCGCTCGAACGCTCCGAGGAACGCGAGAAACTGGAAATCCTGGTGGTCGATAACGGATCGACCGACGGCAGCACGCAGCTCGAATCCGAGTTCCCCAATACGCGGTTCATCCGCATGCCGCGCAATTTCGGCTTGACCAAGGCGCTTAACGTCGGGGTGCGAGGTGCCGCCGGCGAGTTCATTTTCGTTCTGCACGAGGACACCGAAGTGTCGCCTGATACCGCGCGCGCTCTGGTAACCGTTCTCGAAACCCAGAGCGACGTGGGCGCCGCCTGCCCGCTGCTTGTTACGGCGAACGGCGCGCCTGCGCCGCAGATCGCGGACTTGCCCGAGCCCGGTAAAACGGCCATCGCCTGGAGTCCCGCCGATCCCAAGGGCGGCGAACAGACGGTGGAGTATGCGCATGGCGCGGCCCTCATGTTCCGCAGCTTTTTCCTGCGCGCGATGCGCCAGATCGACGAGCGCTATGGCACCTTCGGCCCTGATGCCGAACTGTGTTTCCAGGTGCAGCGCAGCGGCAAGCGCGTTCTGCTGGTTCCCTCGACCCGGGTGGTCCATCAGGGCGGACGGGAATTGGATGCTCGAAGCCGTGCTCTGCGAGACGCCGATTTCCAGCTCGGTATGGCTCTCTACCTTAGGAAGCGCTACGGCGTGGTTCGCGGCCTCCGGTTTCGTATCGGAGTGGCCCTGTCCGCTTTCGTCGGTTTGCTGATTCTACGGGACTTCCGCTATCACTTGGCTTTGTTTGGAGCGCTTTGGACCGGCCAAAAGATTGACGGCACCCAGCCTCAGTGAAATTACCCAATTTCCGCATGTTCGTCAGTTAACTACAGCTTTGGGCCAAAATCGCCGATACTAGTGCGTATGACCGAGTGGATCTTACCTATTCTGGTCTCTATCGGCTCCGGCGCCCTCGCCTATTACGTAATGAAGGCGCGTATGGAAGCCGCAATCGCGGGCGAACGTTCGTCGCTTGCCGAAGCCCGTGCGCGACTCGAAGGACAGACCGCAACGCTCCAGGAAACCATTCGCGCGACCGAAGAAGCCGCCAAACGCAAGGCGTTTGACGAGTTTTTGGCTGACCTTCGCGTCGAGGAGCGCCATTACCTGCGCGAACAGAAAGCGCTGTTCCTGAGCAAGAAGAGCCTGGTGCTGCAGGAGCGCATCTTCTTCCGCAACATCCCGCTTTCCAGTTGGGTGGAGCACGAGATGCCTGTCGAGGAAGGCGCCGATGTCGAGAAACTCGCCCGGACACTCGCGGTCTTTACACCGGAGTTGATGCTCGGCTCTGATCCCGGCTCGAGAAAACAACTGCGTTGAGCGTCGCCGCCGGACTGAACCCTTACCTATACCTACGCGGTTGTGCTATGGGTGGAAGATGGCAACCCACACAGCCGCCGATCCGCATGCCTCGACGCAGCCGTCCGCATCGCTCCCGGCCCAGGAACTCCGCAAAATCGATGCGTACTGGCGCGCCGCCAATTATCTCTCGGTGGGCCAGATCTACTTGTATGACAATCCGCTGCTCCAAGAGCCGCTGAAAATCGAGCACATCAAGCCGCGGCTATTGGGCCACTGGGGCACAACGCCAGGACTAAACTTCGTTTATGTTCATCTGAACCGTCTGATCCGGCAGCGGGAGCTCGACATGTTTTTCGTAGCCGGCCCGGGTCATGGTGCGCCGGGCATCGTGGCGAACACATACCTGGAGGGCACTTACAGCGAGTTCTATCCTGCTGTTGGGCAGAACACAGCCGGTTTGAAGCGCCTCTTTACACAATTCTCGTTTCCCGGCGGTATTCCAAGCCACTGCGCGCCGGAAACTCCAGGATCAATTCACGAGGGCGGCGAGCTGGGATATTCGCTGCTGCACGCCTACGGCGCGGTCTTCGACAATCCGGACCTCATCGCATGCTGCGTGGTGGGCGACGGTGAAGCCGAAACCGGTCCGCTGGCCGGAAGCTGGCACTCGAACAAATTTCTGAACCCGGCCCGTGATGGCGCAGTGCTCCCGATCCTGCACCTGAACGGATACAAGATCGCCGGCCCCACAGTGCTGGCGCGCATCAGCAATGAGGAATTGCGGGAACTGTTCGCCGGTTACGGTCACAAGCCCTATTTCCTGGAAGGCGACGATCCGGACACCATGCACAACCTCATGGCCGCGACGCTCGAGACGGTGATGGACGAAATCCGTCACATCCAGCAGGATGCCCGCAAAAACGGTTTCCGCACCCGGCCGGCATGGCCCATGCTGATCCTGCGGACGCCAAAGGGGTGGACTTGCCCCAAGAAAGTCGACGGCAAGGCGGTGGAAGGCACTTTTCGCGCGCACCAGGTGCCCCTGGCCGACTTCACCGCGCACCCGGATCACGTGAAATTGCTCGAACAATGGATGCGCAGCTACCGTCCGGAAGAATTGTTCGACGCAAACGGCGCCTTCCGTACGGAGCTTGCCGAACTCGCCCCGAAAGGCGAGCGTCGGATGAGCGCCAACCCGCACGCCAACGGCGGGCTGCTGCTGAAGGATCTGGTGATGCCCGACTTCCGCGAGTACGCGGTGGATGTCCCCAAACCGGGCGCCGTTATGGCCGAGGCTACTCGCGTGGCAGGCAGGCTCCTCCGGGATGTCATGAAGCTCAATCTGGCGTCCCGCAATTTCCGGGTGATGGGGCCGGATGAAACGTCATCCAACCGGCTCGATGCCCTGTTTGAGGTAACCGATCGCGTATCCACGGCCCGCATTCTGCCCACCGACGACCACGTGTCGCCCGATGGGCGCGTGATGGAGGTGCTCAGCGAGCACATGTGTCAGGGATGGCTCGAAGGCTACCTGCTCACGGGCCGCCACGGCTTCTTCTCGTGTTACGAAGCGTTCATCCACATCATCGACTCGATGTTCAACCAGCACGCCAAGTGGCTCAAATCGAGCCGCCAGATTCCGTGGCGCCGGCCGATTGCATCGTTGAATTATCTGTTGACCTCGCATGTCTGGCGGCAGGACCATAACGGTTTCAGCCATCAGGATCCGGGCTTCATCGATCACGTCGTGAATAAGAAAGCCGACATTGTGCGCGTTTATCTTCCCCCCGATGCCAACACGCTGCTGTCTGTAGTGGACCATTGCCTGCGCAGCCGCGACTACGTCAACGTCATCGTGGCTGGCAAGCAGCCCGCGCCCCAGTGGCTGGATATGCCGGCAGCCATCGCGCACTGCACCGCGGGCATCGGAATCTGGCGCTGGGCCAGCAACGACGAGGGTGTCGAGCCGGATGCCGTCCTTGCTTGCTCCGGTGATGTGCCCACGCTCGAGACTCTCGCCGCGGTCGATCTGCTGCGCCGCCACGTGCCCGATCTCAAGCTGCGCGTGGTCAACGTGGTCGACCTCATGACCCTCCAGCCTTCCACCGAGCATCCTCACGGTCTGAACGATCGAGAATTCGATTCCATCTTCACCACTGACAAACCGGTCATCTTCGCATTCCACGGTTATCCGTGGCTTATTCACCGGCTCACCTACCGCCGGACCAATCACGACAATCTTCACGTGCGCGGTTACAAGGAAGAGGGCACCACCACCACGCCCTTTGATATGACGGTGCTCAACGATCTGGACCGGTTCCATCTGGCCGGCGACGTGGTCGATCGCGTACCGCGCCTGCGCAATTCCACCGGCCACTTCAAGCAGTGGCTGCGCGAAAGGCTGATCGAGCACGAGCAGTACATCACGGTCCACGGCGACGACATGCCCGAGATTCGTGACTGGAAGTGGCCGTACTGAACGGTGCCGGCCTCGTGACACTAGCGCGCTCTGTACTGACGATCAACAGCGGATCATCCAGCATCAAGTTCGCCGTCTTTGCCGAAAACGGAAACGAGCAAGCTATGCTCAAGGGCCAGGCCCAGCGAATCGGCATCGACGGCAGTTCATTTCACGCCATAGACGCAAAGGGCAGGGAAGTGGCCTGTGAAACCGGCCCTCTGCCCGATCACCAAGCCGCTTTCAAACTCATCCTCGATTGCGCTCGCGCCGGCACGCCGCCCATACGGGCCGTGGGGCATCGGATTGTGCGCGGTGGCCCCCAGGATCGAGAGCCGCAGCTAATTACTCCCGCGCTGGTCGAAAGGATCCGTGAGCTGATTCCCTATCTCCCCGACCACCTGCCGCACCAGGTGGCAGCCATCGAAGCCGTCAAGAGCTTCGATCCTAGGCTGGCGCAAGTGGCGTGCTTCGATACTGCGTTTCACCGCACGATGCCCCGCGTGGCGCAGCTATATGCGCTGCCACGCGAGCTTGCCGACGAAGGTATCCTGCGATATGGCTATCACGGGCTATCGTACGAATACGTGATTTCGGAACTGGCGAAGCAGGATGGTGAAAAAGCGGCGCGCCGCCGGGTCGTTATCGCGCACCTCGGCAACGGCTGTAGCATCGCAGCCATCCGCGACGGGCACGCGGTCGAAACCACCATGGGGTTCACGCCAACGGGCGGTCTAGTGATGAGCAGCAGATCCGGGGACCTCGACCCCGAAGTGATTCTCTACCTGATCGAACATCGCAAGCTGACGGCCTCGGCAGTCAACGAGATCGTCAATCACAAGGCCGGACTTGCCGGTATATCGGGCGGAAGCTCGGATATGCGCGATCTGCTTGCCCGCGAAGCCGCGGACTCCCACGCCGCCGAAGCCATCGCGCTGTTCTGCTACCAGGCGAGGAAATTCCTAGGCGCCCTTGCTGCTGTGCTCGATGGGATCGATACGCTCGTCTTCACCGCCGGGATCGGGGAGAATGCCCCTCAGATCCGCGAGCGCATCTGCGCGGGGATGGGCCACCTGGGGCTGACCATCGATCCGCGCGCCAATCAGGCCAATGCGCCGTGCATCTCGACCGCGGAAAGCCCGGTCTCAATTCGCGTCATCCCGACCAACGAAGAGCTAATGATCGCCAGACACACGCTTGCCATCATGAGACAGGCGAAAGTGTGATGGCCTCAGTGGCTGATTCCGTGCTGGCGCAGCCGCTGGTGCAAGCGCTCGCGCGCGCTGGTAAATACCTGCAGAACGCGATTCAGCCTGTCTGGACTCGTCCGAGTCGCCAGATTCCGCGCCCACAATTCCGCGCCATCAAGCAACGTCAGCATATAAGCCACGGCCGGCGCGGAAAATAGTTCTTCGCCAGGAACCACCACGTAGACCGGAGAAGTGTGCGCGGCCACCCGGCACTCGGCGTAGGGAACCTTCGAAACGCAGCGCGCCGCCAGCCACCCCGGCCCGGAAACATGGATCGGCTCCTGAAGTGTAATTTCGCGCGCTCCGGCACTCTCCTGGCGCGTGGCGACAACTTTCCCGTTCCATACAATCTCCAACTGGTGAATGGGAACCGTGCTCTTCGCTTCCGCGCGGACCTCGATCTTCCCTCCGCCTGCTCCCAGCCGGATCTCCTCGCCCGGCGCGCGCCCATCGGCCTGAAACAGCAGGAGCGGCCCCGAGGTCATGAACGTGTTGCCGCGGCGGACGGCTTTCGCCCAGTTGGCGAATGTGAACTCGTCGTTGCCCAGCCAGGCGTATCCGCGCATCCCGCCCACCGGCACCCACGCGCTCATTTTGTCCGTGCCACCGAACGCGGGCAGGCGGTAACCACAGTTCAGGTAGTGGTACCAATCGAGAAATCTCAGACCGTTGAAGGCTTCTTTGGCGTCGGGTCGAACTTCCACCGCGTCGATCTTCCCCAGTACGATATCCGCGGCCAATTCCGCGGTCGGATACGGAAAATGCACTGCCATCACCAGTCCTTCCCGCTCGCGGCAGCGGTCGGCCCAGTCCGCGAGACTGGTCCACAACGGGTCACCGATGTAGCTCTCCTCGGGCCCCGCCGCCGACATAGGGTAGACCGGCGCCCCATGGCCGCCGAGCAGCCCCAGATGGCCCAGTATGTGATTACGGTTCTCGGTTCCAACGTGCACCATCATTTCGCCATCGCTCGACTGGAGGGGTCCATGGCTGAGGTCGCCGACATTCGTGAATAGATCGCCCCACTGCGCCGCCAGGAGATTGATGAGGTTCAGTCCCTCGGCCTGGCCTTCCAGAATCGCCGTGGAAGGGGAGAGAAAGTGCACATGCGAATCCGCGCTCACCCACCCGCGCGCGCGGAAGTCTGCAAATCGCGAGATCTCGAGATCCAGCTCTCGCTGGTCCTGTCGCATAGTCAACTTTTTGCGAATGCGCTCGTATTCAAATCCCTTGGTGATCTCCACATAGACGTCTCCGACGGGCAGCTCGATCTGGAAGGTTCCATCCACGTAGGCGAAGGAGGTCTCCTGCAGCTTGAGGTCGCCACCGTAATCCTCGAACCAGCCGGTGCTTATCTCCGTGCGATGCCCGTAGGGTGGAAGATAGCGGCCGTCGCTCGATCGAAAGGCAAGGCGCACCGGAGTGGGGCGGTG
>JACXTT010003829.1_pt1 | contig 22772 bp, 17 predicted proteins | sample 9270951 | NCBI WGS metagenome assembly JACXTT01 (sample SAMN15532306, study PRJNA645909) | rock metagenome | isolation source: weathered quartz diorite | place: Puerto Rico | collected 2017-06-21
GCCCCAGGCCGTCGTGCGCCTGGCCGAGGCCGCCTACGAGCGCTATGGCTTCAACGACTTCAAGCTCAAGGGCGGCGTGCTGCGCGGCGACGAGGAAATGGAGGCGATCATCGCGCTGCACGAGCGCTTTCCGAAGGCGCGCGTCACGCTCGACCCGAACGGCGGCTGGCTGCTGGCCGATGCCATCCGCCTGTGCCGCGACAAGCACGGCGTGCTGGCGTACGCCGAAGACCCGTGCGGTGCCGAAGACGGCTACTCGGGGCGCGAGATCATGGCCGAGTTCCGCGCGGCGACCGGGCTGCCTACCGCCACCAACATGATCGCCACCGACTGGCGCCAGATGGGGCATGCGGTGCGCCTGCAGTCGGTGGACATCCCGCTGGCCGACCCGCACTTCTGGACCATGCAGGGCTCGGTGCGCGTGGCGCAGATGTGCGCCGAGTGGGGCCTGACCTGGGGTTCGCATTCCAACAACCACTTCGATATCTCGCTGGCGATGTTCACCCACGTGGCCGCCGCCGCGCCGGGCCGCATCACCGCCATCGACACGCACTGGATCTGGCAGGACGGCGAACACCTGACGCGCGATCCGCTGAAGATCGAAGGCGGCATGGTGCAGGTGCCGAAGACGCCGGGCCTTGGCGTGGAGCTGGATATGGACGCCTTGGCGCGTGCCCACGCGCTCTATCAGGAAAAGGGACTGGGCGCGCGCGACGACGCCATCGCCATGCAGTTCCTGATCCCGGGGTGGAAGTTCAACAACAAGGCGCCGTGCATGGTCCGTTAAGGGACGCGGCGGCCGCGATTACATAGCAGCAGCGCCATATACCAACAGGAGACAACAATGATCGAACTTTCCACACTGCTGCGCCGCTGTGCCGGTGCGGGCATGGCTCTGGCGGCTGTCGCCGCAGTGACCGTTGCCAGCGGTGCGGCCACCGCTGCCGGCCCGGCCTGGCCGCAGAAGCCGGTGTCAGTGGTGGTGCCGTTCCCGGCGGGCGGCTCGACCGACACCATCGCGCGCATGCTGGCCGTGCCACTCAACGAGAAGCTGGGACAGCCCTTCGTCATCGATAACCGCCCCGGCGCAACGGGCGCGATCGGCGCCACGTTCGTCAAGCGCGCGCCGGCGGACGGCTACACGATGATGGTGGCCTCGATCGGGGTCTATGCGGTGAACCCGTTCCTGCAGAGAAACCTGTCCTATGACCCGGCCAAGGACTTCGACCTGCTCACGGTGGCCGTCCGGGCCCCCAACGTGCTGGTGGCCAACCCGAATTTCCCCGCGAAGACCGTGCAGGAGCTGGTCAGCTACATGAAGAAGAACCCGGGCAAGGTTGCCTTCGCGACCTCGGGCGCGGGTTCGTCCGACCACCTGACTGCCGCGCTGTTCTGGCAGAAGAGCGCCACCGAGGGTTTGCACGTTCCATACAAGGGTGGTGCGCCGGCAATCTCGGATCTGCTGGCGGGACAGGTTGACGTGTCGTTCCAGAACATCAACGCCGTCCTGCAGCATATCCGTACCGGCAAGCTGCGCGCGCTGGCGGTGACGTCGGACAAGCGTGCCGCGGTGCTGCCCAACGTGCCGACCATGGCCGAAGGCGGCGTGAAGGATGTCGAGGTCTATTCATGGCAGGGCGTCGCCGCACCGCACGGCCTGCCGCCCGACGTGAAGAGCCGCCTGCACGGCGCGCTGGTCGGCGCGCTCAACGAACCGAAGATGCGCGACAAGCTGGCTGAAAGCGGTTTCGAGGTGGTGGCCAATACGCCCGAGCAGTTCGCGCAGTTCGAGAACCAGGAGCTCAAGCGCTGGAAGACGGTGATCGAGCAGGGCAAGATCACCATCGAGTGAGGCGATGCCGCGGCGCTACCGCGCGAGCTGTAGCGTGATGATGCCTGCCAGGACCAGCGCCGTGGCGGCAAGTCGGCGCCGGTCGAAGGGCTCGCGCAGCAGGAAGTGGCCAAGCAGGGCGGCGAAGATGACGCTGGATTCACGCAGCGCCGCCAGCTTGGCCACCGGTGCGTGCGTCATTGCCCACAGCATCAGCGCGTAGGAGCCCACGCGGTTGATGCCGCCGATCCAGGCGCGCTTCCACTCGCTGCGAAGCAGCGCCACCAGGGCCGGGCCGCGCCGGACGAAGGCGTAGGACGGCATGAATATGTGCGACATGGCCTGCAGCCAGACGATATAGGTGAAGACCTCGCCGTAGCGCTTGACGGCCGTGCCGTCGATGACCGTGCCCCCGGCCAGGCATGCGCCCGCCAGCAGCGCGAAGCCGAGCAGGTCGGGCGCCTGCTGCCGCCAGCGCACCAGGCTGACCAGGCCGCAGCAGATCAGCGCGATGCCGGCATAGCCGCCGGGCCCGAGGCGCTCGCTGCCAGTCAGCAACAGGATGATCGCGACCATCATGGGTGCCGAGCCGCGCATCAGCGGATAGGCCTGGCTGAAATCGCCGCGGTTGTAGGCTGCTACCAGCGACAGCTTGTATCCCACCTCCAGTGCCACCCGGGCCAGCAGGAACGGCCATACCTGCGGCGCAGGCAGCGGCACGAAGAACAGCAAGGGCACCGCCGCCAGCAGGCAGAACGTGTCGATCAGCGCCATCGACGACAGCCGGTCGCCACCGACCTTGACGATGGCGTTCCAGGAGGCGTGCATCAGCGCGGAAAGCATGACGGCTGCGAACGCCATGCCGTGGAAATCGGCGGGAAGGGTCATGAACGGGGTGTCGGTGACGTTGGCATGGTCCGTCCTTCCCCGCCGGCCGGACAGGGGGAAAGGGGGGAAGGACGTGGGCCGGGACTGGGCGTGGTCAGGCTGCCCGCACCAGCGCCTCGGGCTGCATGGCAATTCCCATTTCCCGCAACGTCTCGCCGATCGCCGTGACGACATTGCGCATCTCGTTGTCGTCGATCGCGCCGATGCAGCCCACGCGGAACGTTTCCACCTGGGTCAGCTTGCCCGGGTACAGGATGTAGCCGCGTGCGCGTACCTTTTCATAGAACGTCCTGAAGTCATAGCGCGCGTCGGCCGGTGCGTGGAACGTGACGATGATCGGCGCCTGTACATCCGGCGACAGGAACGGCCGGAAGCCCAGCCCCGCCATGCCGCGCACCAGCGTTTCATAGTTGCGGCGGTAGCGCGCGCCGCGCACCGGCTGGCCGCCTTCTTCGAGGAACTGGTCCAGCGCCGTGCGGAAGGCCGCCACCACATGCGTGGGCGGCGTGAAGCGCCACTGCGTGGTCTTCTGCATGTAGGTGTACTGGTCGTACAGGTCCAGCGCCAGCGAATGGCTGTTGCCCTGGCAGCCATCCAGCACGGATTTCTTCACCAGCACGAAGCCCATGCCCGGCACGCCCTCGATGCACTTGCCGGTGGCCGCGACCAGCGCGTCGAACGGCATGGTGCGTACGTCGATCGGGATCGCGCCGAACGAGCTCATCGCATCGACGATCAGGCCCTTGCCGAGGCGCGCGCACAGCGCGGCAATCTGGGGAAGAGGGTTGAGCACGCCGGCGCCGGTTTCGCAATGCACCTGCGCCACATGCGTGATGGACGGGTCGCGCGCCAGCGCGGCTTCGATCGCGGCCGGCGTGACTGGATGGTCCTCGGGGATGGGCAGTTCGACATGGGCGCGGCCCAGCACCTTGCAGATCTTCAGGATGCGCTGGCAGTAGGCGCCGTTCTGCGGCACCAGGACCTTGCCGTCGCGCGGCACCAGGTTGGCAATGGCGGCTTCGACGGCAAAGGTGCCGCTGCCCTGCATTGGCACGCATACGTGCGTGCCCTCGCCGTGGACGATGCGCACCAGGTCATCGCACAGGCTGCCGGTGATGGCGTTGAAGGCGGCATCCCACGATCCCCAGTCGCGCAGCATGGCCTGCTTGGTCGCCAGTGACGTGGTGAGGGGGCCGGGGGTGAGGAGGATCGGGTCGTTGCCTCGGATCATGTTCGGGCTCCTGGTTGTTGCGGGGAAGGTGTTGACTGGCCGCTGGCGCCTGGTTGGTCCTCAGTGCCGCCACGTGGCTTTCATGGCATTGTAGTTGGCGTTTTGTGTCGATGTGGTGAATATATTGCAAATCGTAAAAGTGATCTTTTATGCAGTTAAAATATATAACATATTGATTATTAAAGAGTAATTATAGGGTCGTTGCGAAAATTTGTTGCCGGAGCGCTGAAATCTCGTTGGCAATATTTGTTGATTGTTGACAATGAACAGGGCGCTTGATCTAATCGCAGCCAGCCACCTGCCGTGGCGCCTGAGCGTCGAACCCGGAGTCTTCATGTCAAGCCAAGCCGCGCTTGCGAGCGAAATCTCGATCCTGCAGAACCAGTCGCTGACCACACTGGTCCAGCGCGAACTGGAAACGCGGATCATGTCCGGCGGCCTCGCGCCGGGCGCCAAGCTCAACGAGATCGAGGTGGCGGGGCAGCTCAAGGTGTCCCGCGGCCCGGTGCGCGAGGCCTTCCGGGCGCTGGAACAGGCCGGGCTGCTGCGCATGGAGAAGAACCGGGGCGTCTTCGTGCGCGCCATTTCGCTGCGGGAAGCTGACGAGATCTATGAACTGCGCGCGGTACTGGACGAGCATGTGGGCCGCGCGCTGGCCGCACGCATCACGCCGGAAGGCCTGCGTGAGCTGCGCGCGTTTGTCGAGGGGCTGGCCCGGGCCAGCGTCGCGCAGGACCCGGACGCGTACACGCGCCTGAACCTGGCCTTCCATGACCGCATGGTCGAGCTGACCGGAAACGGCAAGCTCGTCGAGACCTACCGGCGGCTGGTCAAGGAGCTGGCGCTGTTCCGCCGCGAGGCGCTTTCGGGCAACGGCAGCGCCATGCCCGATTCCACGCGCGAGCATCGCGAAATCGTCTCCGCCATCGCCGCGCGCGATGCCGACCTGGCCGCACGCCTGATGCGCGAGCACGCCGAACGCGGCCGCGCGCGCGTGCATGCCGCCGTCGACCCCGCGCAGGGGCAAGCCTGACAACGACGCGCCGGGCCACACGATGCGGCCGCGGCGAAATGAAACCGGAATCCTTCCTCTGCACCGATTACCGCCATGCCTGACACCCAAGCTTCTCCCCGTACCATCACCGTCAACCAGCGCACCTACCGCTGGATGCCGCAGCCCGTCGTCGTGGTCTGCGTGGATGGCTGCGAATACGACTACCTCGAAGCCGCTGCCGCGAGCGGCGGCGCGCCTTACCTGAAGCGCCTGCTGGCTGAAGGCGCCGCGTTCCACGGCAAGTGCGTGGTGCCGACGTTCACCAACCCGAACAACCTGTCGATCGTGTGCGGTGCGCCGCCGGCCGTGCATGGCATCTGTGGCAACTACTTCTTCGACCGTACCGCCAACGGCGGCAAGGGCGAGGAAGTCATGATGAACGACCCGAAGTACCTGCGCGCAGGCACCATCCTGGCCGCGTTTGCCGACGCCGGCGCCAGCGTGGCCGTGGTCACCGCCAAGGACAAGCTGCGCCGCCTGCTGGGCCACGGCATGCGCGGCATCTGCTTCTCGTCGGAAAAGGCGGACCAGGCCACCGTCGAGGAGAACGGCATCGACGGCGTGCTCGAACTGGTCGGCATGCCAGTACCTGGCGTCTACAGCGCCGAGCTGTCGGAATTCGTCTTCGCCGCAGGCGTGCGCCTGATGGAAACGCGCCGCCCAGACCTGATGTACCTGTCCACCACCGACTACATCCAGCACAAGTTCGCGCCCGGCTCCGATGGTGCCAACGCGTTCTACGCGATGATGGACAAATACCTCGCGCGCCTCGAAGCGCTGGGCTGCGTGGTGGCGCTGACGGCGGACCACGGCATGAACGCCAAGCATGACGACGCCACCAAAGCTCCCAATGTCATCTACCTGCAGGACCAACTCGACGCATGGCTGGGCCGCGGCGTGGACGCCGGCGGCGCCCGCGTGATCCTGCCGATCACCGACCCGTACGTGGTGCACCACGGCGCGCTCGGTTCCTACGCGACGGTCTACCTGCCCGAGGACGCCGACCTGCCGGCCATGCGCGCGCAGCTTGCAGCGCTGCCCGGCGTGCAGGACGTGCTCGACAACGCCGAAGCCTGCGCCCGGTTCGAACTGCCGTCGGACCGCGTGGGCGACCTCGTGGTGGTCAGCGACAAGCATGTGGTGCTGGGCACCGGCCGCGCGCGCCATGACCTGTCCGGGCTTGATGCGCCGCTGCGCTCGCACGGCGGCGTGTCTGAACAGACCGTGCCGCTGGTGTTCAACCGCGCCACCGACGGCATTCCCGGCAAGACCGTGCTGCGCAATTTCGACATCTTCGATGTCGCGCTGAACCACCTGCACTGACCATCCACCCTGAGATCGCAATCCGGAGACCGACCATGAATGCCCCCCAGTTTCCCGACAAGGCCGTCAACGCCAATTTCCGTGCCGAAGCCCTGCGCATCGACGGCCAGAAGATCGTGCGCGAGCGCGTGATCGAAGTGCGCAACCCGTACGACGGCACGCTCGTCGGCACCGTGCCCAAGGCCACGGTGGAAGATGTGCGCCGCGCCTATGACGTCGCGCAGAGCTATCGATCGACGCTGACCCGCTATGAGCGCGCGGCCATCCTCAATCGTGCCGCCGCGCTGCTGCGCGAGCGCACGGAGGAGGCGTCGGACCTGATCACGCTGGAGTCCGGGCTGTCGAAGAAGGACTCGCTCTACGAGATCGGCCGCGTGGCCGACGTGCTGGGATTCGCCGCCACCGAGACGCTGCGCGACGATGGCCAGATGTTCTCGTGCGACCTCACGCCGCATGGCAAGCGCCGCCGCGTGATGACGCAGCGCGAGCCGCTGCTGGGCGCGATCTGCGCCATCACGCCGTTCAACCATCCGATGAACCAGGTCGCGCACAAGGTGGCGCCTTCCATTGCCACCAACAACCGCATGGTGCTCAAGCCGTCGGAGAAGGTACCGCTGTCGGCGTACTACCTGGCCGACCTGCTGTATGAGGCGGGCCTGCCGCCGCAGATGCTGCAGGTGGTGACGGGCGACCCGCGCGAGATTGCCGACGAGCTCATCACGCATCCCGCGGTGGACCTGGTCACGTTCACCGGCGGTGTTTCCATCGGCAAGTACATCGCCAGCAAGGCCGGCTACAAGCGCGTGGTGCTGGAGCTGGGCGGCAACGATCCGCTGATCGTGCTCGACGACGCCGACCTGGAGCGCGCCTCCGACCTGGCCGTCCAGGGTTCTTACAAGAACTCCGGCCAGCGGTGCACGGCCGTCAAGCGCATGCTCGTGCATGAAGCGGTGGCCGCGCGCTTCACGGAACTCGTGGTCGAGAAGACCCGTGCGTGGACCTATGGCGACCCGATGGACCGCGGCGTCGACATGGGCACCGTGATCGACGTCCAGGCCGCGGCGCTGTTCGAGGCACGCGTGAACGAGGCTGTGGCGCAGGGTGCGCGCCTGCTGGTCGGCAACCAGCGCAACGGCGCCAGCTATTCGCCGACCGTGCTGGACCGTGTCGATCCGTCGATGACGGTGGTGCGCGAGGAAACCTTCGGCCCGGTGTCGCCGATCATCACGTTCAAGGACGTGGATGATGCCATCCGCATTTCCAACGGCACGGCGTTCGGGCTGTCGTCGGGCGTGTGTACCAACCGCATGGACGATTTTACGAAGATCGCCAATTCGCTGCACGTGGGCACCGTCAACCTTTGGGAAGTGCCCGGCTACCGGATCGAACTGACGCCGTTCGGCGGCATCAAGGACTCGGGCCTTGGCTACAAGGAAGGGGTGCAGGAGGCGGTCAAGAGCTTCACGAACCTGAAGACCGTCACGCTGCCCTGGGCCTGAACGCGGCAGTTGCCGGGGGCGCCGGGCCGTTGTCCGGCGGCCTTCGGCTAGAATCGGCGCACTTGTCTGTGTTTCCGGAGTGAACGTGCTGGCCGAACAGCGGCAGAAATACATCCTCAACCAGCTCGCCGCGACCGGTGCGCTGGCCATCAGCGCGCTGGTGGCCGAACTAGGCGTCTCGCGCGAGACCATCCGACGCGACCTCAATGCGCTGGCAGAGCGCGGCCTGCTGGTGCTCACGCACGGCGGGGCGCTGGCCGCGGACCGCACCGAGCCCGACATGCAGACCCGTGCCGCGATCAACGCCGAAGGCAAGCGCGCCATCGGCCAGCGCGCGGCGGAACTGGTGCCGGATGGCGCCTCGCTGATCCTGGACTACGGCACCACCACCCACGCGGTGGCGCAGGCCCTGCAAGGCCATCGCAACCTGCTGGTCTATACCAACGACCTGTCGATCGCGCTGCTGCTCGCGCGGCGCAACGGCAACCGCGTGATCGTGCTGGGGGGAGAACTGCAGGACAACGAGGATGCCACCCATGGGTGGGACACCATCGAGCAGGTCTCGCGCTATCACACCGATTTCGCTTTCGTCGGCATCGGCGGTGTCACGCCGCGCGGCGAGATCTGTGATTTTTCGCGCGGTGCGGCCGAACTGCGCAGCCGCATGCTGCTGTCCGCCGACGTCGCCTGCGTGGTGGCCGATTACACGAAGTTTGGCCGCAACACCGGCGTGACCATCCGCCACTTCGACCAGGTCGCCTGGCTGGTCACCGACATGGCGCCGGAACCGGCGCTGGCGGAGGCGCTGCGGCAGGCTGGTCCGAAGCTGCTGATCGCATGAGGCGCACGGACAAGGCCGCGCCCTACTGGTAGTCGAACGTGAATGTCATGGCGCCGCTGACCACGCCTGGCGTGGCTTTCGCTGTCAGCGCGCGGTATCTCAGCGCATAGGCATACGTGGCCGGCGCGTTGGCGCTTATGTTGCCGACCGGGTTGCTTTGCTGCAACGGCACGGGGCCGGCGGAGCGCGCATTGATGAGTTGCAGGCCAATGCCTCTGGCGGCGCCTGCGGTACCTTCATTGCCGGGGCCGAGAATTCCGTCCGGTGCGGACTTGACGGTGGAACCGCCGGCAACATCGAAGGTGACGCCGACCCGTGCCGCGCTATTGCAGTTCAGCGTGATGGAGAACAGTGTCGAGCCCGCTGTCGCTCCTGCGGTTGCCAGCGTCGATGCGCTGACCTTGGGCAGGCGGATCACCGGGGGATAGACGGCATTGCAGGCGATCTCGCGCACCTGTACCGAACCGCTGAAGCCGATATAGTTCGAATTGCCTCCCAGTCCGTCAGCCTGGTACACGCCAAAGCCAAAGCGTGTCTGCACAGGGTCGAGTTTGCCAGTGGCAATGAGTCCGGTCTTGACGAGTTCGATGGAGACGGCAACGGTGTAGGTCATGTCCGCGTTGATCGTGCCCAGCGAGGCACCGCGGGTATCGCACCAGATGCCGGCGGCATTCTGGATGGGCTGGCCGGCGGCGTTGCGCAGCCGGATGCCGAGGCCGGAAATCCCGCTTGAGTAGACGCCTGGCATGATTTCCGTGCCGGAGCCATAGTAGCAGGCAATGATCTGCGAACCCGGTTCCTGCGCCCGCGGGATCTTGTCGCACTTGCCGTTGAATGCATAGCGCTTGAAGGAGCCGGGGATGGTCTGGCCGACGCCGAGGTTGGCCGGCACGGCAACGGTGTCAAGCGTCTGCAGAATGGGCATGGCAGGCGTGGACGAGCAGGCGGCCAGGACATTGCCGCAAAGCAGTGTGCCGCCCGCGAGCAGGGCGAGGAGTAGCGCGTTGCGCTTGAAAGCGTGGGTCATGCGTAGTCAGGGAGATGAAAAGGAGGGAGGGGCGCAATCAGGCGCCGCCGGATTGGCCCTTCACTCTAGGTCCGCCCCGGACATGCCGACATCGCGGATTGTTGAAATCGTTGCACCATTTGCGTGATTTCCGGGTCGCATCCGGAGCGGTCACAACAGTTGTGACTGTCGAGGCATTGCCACGGAGTGGTAAAGTGTTGCCTCGTTGATACATTCGTTGCGGTTCTGCAATGTATTAACAATTGCGCCAGTCGGACCTGTTCCCCAGATCGTGCGCAATGCTTACGGCACGCAAGTTGGGCACGCATCCGGCGCGGCCGCTCTTTCCAGCACAGCAGAGACATCCCGTGAATTCATCCTCCCTCGACGCATTCCTGGCCGGCGTAGCCCGGCGCGACCCCGGTCAACCTGAGTTTCTCCAGGCCGTGAAGGAAGTCATGATCACGCTTTGGCCGTTTGTCGAGCGTCACCCGCGCTACGCCGACCAAGCGCTGCTCGAGCGCCTCGTTGAACCCGAGCGCGTGATCCAGTTCCGCGTGGCCTGGACCGACGACCAGAACCGCGTGCAAGTCAACCGCGCATTCCGCGTCCAGCACAGCTCGGCCATCGGCCCGTTCAAGGGCGGCATGCGCTTCCACCCGACGGTGAACCTGTCGGTGCTGAAGTTCCTGGGCTTCGAGCAGACTTTCAAGAACGCACTGACCACGCTGCCGATGGGCGGTGGCAAGGGCGGCTCGGACTTCGACCCAAAGGGCAAGTCGGACGGTGAAGTGATGCGCTTCTGCCAGGCGCTGGTCACCGAGCTGTACCGTCACCTGGGCCCGGATACCGACATCCCGGCCGGCGACATCGGCGTGGGCGCGCGCGAAGTCGGTTTCATGGCCGGCATGATGAAGAAGCTGTCGAACCAGTCCGCCTGCGTGTTCACCGGCAAGGGCCTGGCCTACGGCGGCAGCCTGATGCGCCCGGAAGCCACCGGCTACGGCACCGTGTACTTCGCACAGGAAATGCTCCATCGCCGCGGCATGGCCTTCGACGGCCTGCGCGTAACGATCTCCGGCTCGGGCAACGTCGCGCAGTACGCGGCCGAGAAGGCCATCGAGCTGGGCGCGAAGGTGCTGACGCTGTCCGACTCGGGCGGCGTGCTGCACTATCCGCAAGGCATGACCACCGGGCAGCTCGCCGAAGTGATGGCGTTCAAGAACGACGAGCGCGGCCGCCTGTCCGACTTCGCCGCCCGCCACGGCATGACCTTCGAGGCGGGCCGCACGCCGTGGCACGTGTCTGCGGATGTGGCGCTGCCGTGCGCGACGCAGAACGAACTCGACGGCAACGATGCCGAGACCCTGCTCGGCAACGGTGTGGTCTGCGTGGCCGAAGGCGCCAACATGCCTTCCACGCTGGAAGCCGTGGACCGCTTCGTCGACGCGAAGATCCTCTACGCACCGGGCAAGGCCAGCAACGCCGGCGGCGTGGCCACGTCGGGCCTGGAGATGTCGCAGAACGCCATGCGCCTGTCCTGGCACCACGCCGAGGTCGACGAGAAGCTGCACGCGATCATGAAGGACATCCACCAGAACTGCATCCACCACGGGCAGAAGGACGGCGGATACATCAACTATGTCGAAGGCGCGAACATCGCGGGCTTCGTCAAGGTGGCGGATGCGATGCTGGCGCAGGGTGTGATCTGAGCCAGGGGCGTTGCCGCGTGCGTCGATGGGCGACGGGCAACGCACGTTTTCCGCGTGCGGCATCGACGTGGCCAGTCGCCTGACGGGCCCCCACTTTCGTGGGGATAACCCGACTCCCCGCACGCACCCGCTTCAAGCTATCATCGCCAGTCGGCAGGCCCATGGCTTGCCGCAAAGCGGTACCGGACCAACTTCCGGCACCGTGCGACATCGCAGGAGAGACCGGAACGCCGCCAGGCGCGTCCGGCGCCGACGGAGCAACCGCCCCGGAAACTCTCAGGCACCGAGGACTGTGGCGTCGCAAGTACAGATCTGGAGAGAGGCGCATCGCGCCCACCGAAGGGGACGGCATGGCCTGGCCATGTCCAAGCTCTCAGGTACCACGGACAGATGGGGCAGGGGACCGGCAACGGTCATTTCATCCTTGCTTCAGGACAATCTGTCATGTCTCACATGCTCGTCATCGGCGCCGGCATTACCGGCGTCACGACCGCCTATACCCTCGCGAAACAGGGCTATCGCGTCACCGTGCTGGACCGCCACCACTACCCGGCGATGGAAACCTCGTTCGCCAACGGCGGACAGCTTTCCGCATGCAACGCGGAAGTCTGGAACAACGCCGGCACCCTGCTCAAGGGCCTCAAATGGATGATGCGGCGCGACGCGCCGCTGCTGCTCAATCCGCGTCCGTCGTGGCACAAGTATTCGTGGCTCGGTGAATTCGTCGGCCACCTGCGCAGTTACCGCGCCAACACCATCGAGACCACGCGGCTGGCCATTGCTGCGCGCGAGCACCTGTTCGAGATGGCGGAGCGCGAGCAGATCGACTTCAACCTCGAGCGGCGCGGCATCCTGCACTTCTATCACGATCGCCCCAGCTTCGAGGCCGCGGGCCGTGCCAACCAGATGCTGGTGGAAGGCGGACTGGAGCGCCATGCCGTCACGCCGGAAGAGATCCGAGCGATCGAGCCGACGCTGCAGGGCAATTACTACGGCGGCTACTACACGCCGTCCGATTCCACCGGCGACATCCACAAGTTCACGCGTGGCCTTGCCCGTGCGTGCGAGCGACTCGGCGTGACGTTCCTGCACGGCGTGGATGTGAAGGCCGTGGACCAACGCGCGGAGGGTGTGACGATGCGTGTGGCAGCCTCGGATGAGGCGGCGTCCGAAGGACAGGGCAGCGGCGAGCGCGAGATTTCCGGCACGGCAGTGGTGGTCTGCGCCGGCGTGGGCAGCCGCCGTATCGCTGCCATGCTGGGCGACCGGCTCAATGTCTATCCGGTCAAGGGCTACTCGATCACCGTGCATCTTGATGACGAGCGCAGCGTGAAGAATGCGCCGTATGTGAGCCTGCTCGACGAGAGTGCAAAGATCGTGACCAGCCGGCTCGGGGCCGACCGCTTCCGCGTGGCCGGCACCGCGGAGTTCAATGGCCACAACCGCGATATCCGTGCGGACCGCATTGCGCCGCTGGTGTCATGGGTACGGCGCAACTTCGATATCGAGACCTCGCGCGCGGTGCCATGGGCGGGCCTGCGGCCGATGATGCCCGACATGATGCCGCGGGTCTCGCGTGGCCGCGCCACGCGCGTGTTCTACAACACGGGCCACGGGCACCTGGGCTGGACGCTGTCTGCCGCCACGGCGGCGATGATCGGCCAGACCATTGCCGCGAGCCATCCGGTCCACTGATCGCGCTTAGTCCCCCGCCACGCCTGCCGGTGCCATGCGCCCGGCAGCGCGGTGCGCCACCAGCTTCTTGTAGAACGCCGCGCGGCTGATGCCGATGGCCGCGGCCGCGCGCGGCGCGTTGCCGCGGCTGGCGGCCAGCGCCTGCGACAGGTATGTGGCCTCGAACTGCGCCATGGCATCCGCATAGCCCGGTGGCGCCGGCGTATTGATCACCGCGGGCAGCGGGGCGGGCGCAGGGGCCGGCGCCGTGACCGCGCGCCGGCCGAGCAGCGGGGCCAGCATCGATGCATCGACGGCGCTGCCGTCGTGCATCATCACAAGTCGCTCCAGCGTGTTGCGCAGTTCGCGGACATTGCCCGGCCAGTCGTGTTCGCCCATCAGGCCGAGCGCGCAGTCGGACAGCACCGGCGCGTCGCGTTCGGTGCGCCGGCAGATTTCGTCCAGGATCGCGTAGGCGAGCGGCAGCAGGTCAGCCTGGCGCTGGCGCAGCGGCGGCACGCAGATCGGCACGACGTTGAGCCGGTAGTAGAGGTCCGCCCGGAACTGGCCCGCTTCCACCAGCGCGGGCAGGTCGGCCGAAGTGGCGGCAATGATGCGCACGTCGGAGCCGATGATGCGGTTCGAGCCGATCGGTTCGATCTCCTTGTCCTGCAACGCGCGCAGCAGCTTGCTCTGCAGCGTGAGCGGCATTTCGCCGATCTCGTCGAGGAACAGCGTACCGCCGTCGGCCAGTTCGAACTTGCCGACGCGTCCCTTGCGTTCCGCGCCGGTGTAGGCGCCGGGCGCGGCGCCGAAGAACTCCACCTCCAGCAGCGCTTCCGGAATTGCCGCGACGTTGACGGTGACCAGCGGCCGGTCGGCGCGCAACGACCCCGCATGGATGGCGTGAGCGAGCAATTCCTTGCCCGTGCCGGTTTCGCCAAGCAGCAGGACCGGCGCATCGATTTGCGCCGCGCGGCGCGCGAGGCGCTTGACCTCCAGCGTCGCGGGCGAATTGCCGACGAAGCTGGCAAAGGTGTACTTGGCGCGGCGTGTCTGCTCCAGCGTGCGGCGCGTGGCGGCGAGTTCGTCGCGGGCACGTGTGTAGTGCGACAGCAGCGGCGTCAGTGCCTTGAGTTCATCGAACAGCGCGAAGCCCACCGCGCCCACGGTATTGCCGTCGTCGTCCTTGATCGGCAGGCGCATCACGATCATCGGCTCGCGCCCGGCTTCCATGATGTCGAGCAGGATCGGCTTGCCGGTCGCCACCACCTCGCGCAGCAGGCTGTTGGGAATGACCCGTTCGCAGTCGAGCCCGATCGCTTCCCGCGGATCGGCAAAGCCGAAGCGCGCCGCATAGCGCTTGTTGATCCACACCACTCGGCCGTCAACATCGACCACGATCGTGCCTTCGCTGAAATTCTCGAACGTGCGGAACAGCGATTCCATCGCGCGGCGCGCCACGGAATCGTAGTTGCCCAGTACGTTGTCCCCGGCCTCGCTCAGTGTTTCCATCTTGTTTTCTCTGATTGGAGACGGATGGTCTCATAAACGAGCCTTATGCCATCGGGCGGTTGCCGATTTTGTCTCGAAATGAAGACAAGATGAGGAGGAGGTGCCATGAGAATCCACAAAAAGATGACTATTGGTTACTTATTGTGTTGGCATGCTCCGTGCGTGGATCACCCGATCCCGGATTTGCGGACCCATGCCGCGCTGCCTGCCACAGATGTAAGTGGCAGGGCGCTTTCGGGCGCCGGGGCCTATATTTCCCCAGACCAAGAACAATTCTCGCGGAGACTTCATGTCCTTTGTGATCGTCGTTGCTGCTCTTGCATTTCTGATGCTCGCCGCCTACCGCGGCTACAGCGTCATCCTGTTTGCCCCGCTGGCCGCGCTCGGGGCCGTGCTGCTGACCGAGCCGTCGGCCGTGGCCCCGGCCTTCACCGGCATCTTCATGGAGAAGATGGTCGGTTTCGTGAAGCTGTACTTCCCGGTGTTCCTGCTTGGCGCCGTGTTCGGCAAGGTGATCGAGCTGTCCGGCTACTCGCGCTCGATCGTCGCGGCCGCCATCCGCTACATCGGCAGCTCGCGCGCGAACGCGGTGATCGTCGCCGTTTGTGCGCTGCTGACTTATGGGGGCGTGTCGCTGTTCGTGGTGGTGTTCGCGGTCTATCCGTTCGCGGCCGAGCTGTACCGGCAGAGCAATATCCCGAAGCGGCTGATGCCGGGTGCTATCGCACTGGGCGCGTTTTCGTTCACGATGGATTCGCTGCCCGGGACGCCGCAGATCCAGAACATCATCCCGACCACCTTCTTCAAGACCACCGCATGGGCGGCGCCCGTGCTGGGCGTGGCCGGTGCGCTGTTCATCATCGTGGTAGGCCTGAGCTATCTCGAATGGCGCCGCCGCGCCGCGATGGCCAGGGGCGAGGGCTACGGCACGTCGTTGCTGAACGAGCCGGAGCCGGTGGAGACGGCCCAATTGCCCAACCCGTTGCTGGCCCTGGCGCCGCTGGTGCTGGTGGGCGTGTCCAATTTTGTGCTGACGCGCATGATCCCGCAGTGGTATGGCGCGACGAGTTCGCTGGAACTGCCGGGGCTGGCCAAGCCCGTGACCATCCCGACCGCCTCCGTGGTCGCGATCTGGGCCGTGGAAGGCGCGCTGCTGCTGGGTATCCTGCTGGTGGTGGTGACCGCGTTCGGCACCGTGCGCGAGCGCTTTGCCGAAGGCAGCAAGGCCGCCGTGGGCGGTGCGCTGCTGGCGGCCATGAACACCGCATCGGAATACGGCTTTGGCGGCGTGATCGCGGCGCTGCCGGGCTTCCTGGTGGTGGGCGATGCGCTGCGCGCCATTCCCAATCCGCTGGTCAACGCGGCGGTGTCGGTGAGCGCGCTGGCCGGTATTACCGGCTCGGCGTCGGGCGGCATGAGCATTGCGCTGGCAGCCATGGGCGACACCTTCATCCAGGGCGCGCAGGCGGCCGGCATCCCGCTGGAGGTGCTGCACCGCGTGGTCTCGATGGCCAGCGGCGGCATGGATACGCTGCCACACAACGGCGCCGTGATCACGCTGCTGGCCGTGACGGGCCTCACGCACCGCGAGTCCTACCGCGACATCTTCGCCGTTACCATGATCAAGACGCTGGCGGTGTTCTTCGTCATCATGGTCTTCTACCTGACCGGGCTGGTCTGACCGTTTCCCAGCCACGCCCTCCAGGCACGACACCCTCGATCCTGCCGCTTTTTCCTCTTGATAAAAATCAAGGCGCTCCGGACGGGGCGCCATGTGCAGTCTCCGCGCGGCCACGCATGGGCGCCGCGGCCGGGACCGTCGGGCGCCAGGTCGTTGCCGGTGGCGGCGAGGCTGCAGCGGTTGGTTTAAGCGCCTGACGTGACGCACCCGCGCCGGGGCGTGGAACAGGACGGTGTGTCCTTGGTTGACCGCGCCGTCGCGGCGCTGGGCGGGAATGCAGGCAAGCCGGCGGATACCGCCGGCTGCCGCTGAGGCGGGTGCCTGCGCTCAGGTTGACTTCGGCTTGAGCAGGTCTCCGGCTTCCTGCAGGTTCTGCTGCGCGCGGTTGCCGATCACGGCCATGGCGTCGGTCTGCGACTTGCGGGCCATCTCTGCGAGTTCGCGCATATTCTCCAGAGCCTGCTGAAGCGCCTTCTGGACGAACTCGTTCTGCCGGGTCATTGCCTCCGCAGGGTTGCCGCCGGTAGCCATCTGCTGCGCGGCGGACTGGATCTGCTGCATGGCCTGGCCGAAGATCTCGGTCTGCTTCTGCATCAGGGCCTGCATGCCTTCATAGGCGAGCTTGTTGGCCTCGCCAAGCGCCTCGATGTCCTTGCGCCGTGCTTCCATCACGGCGCCCATGTCCATGCCGGGAAGTTGGAATTGCTCAAGCATCTTGGTGAAATCCGCGAAGGGGTTGGGAGGGGTATTCATGCGGTCACTCCTTGTCATCGGGGGGAATCTGGCTTGCTGTTCGTGCTGCATGTCTGTGACTACTCTAGGTGGTGGAAGGGGCTGGCGGCAAGAAGCGGGAGGGGCCCGCAGCAGCGACGCGCGGCAGCTTGAGGCACACCCCTCCGTCGCCTGGTATTCGCGAAAACCCTAAAGTTTCAGTCCTGACTGCCGTTTCCATCCATAGCCCGCCACGGCACCCCTGGCCAGTTCGGTGGGCCGCGAGAGCGAAAGGCGGCGTCCCGGCGCGTCAGCACTTCGCCGTATCGAAGTCCAGATCAGGTAGAAGAAAACAATGAAGAGTTTTGGAATCGGGGTACGCCTCGGCATAGGCTTTGGCGTGGTATTGGTGCTTTGCGCGTTGATGTCCGCCTTTGGCATCCTGCGCCTGCAGCAGGTGGCGGAGCGCACGCATGCCATGATGCAGCAGCCGCTGACCAAGGAGCGGCTCGTCAGCGACTGGTACCGGCTGATGCATACCAGCGTGCGGCGTACCACGGCCGTGGCCAAAAGCGCCGATCCGTCGCTGGGGGCCTTCTTCGCCAAGGAAACCAAGGCGTCGCTCGACGGCATCAAGGCGCTGCGCGACAAGATGCAGCCGATGCTGACCTCAGAGGCCGAGAAGGCCGCGTTCGCGAAGATCCTGCAGGTGCGTGAGCCTTACAACGTGTCGCGCGACAAGATCACGAAGCTCAAGCAGGAAGGCCTGACCGAAGAAGCCAATGAGGTTCTCGAAAAAGAGTTTGTACCCGCGGGCGAAGCCTACTTGGCCGAGATCCAGAAGCTGCTCGACATCCAGCGCACCAGCATCGACGCGACTGCCGCCGAAATCGAGACCATCTACGTCAATGCGCGCAACAGCCTGATCGTATTGGCCGTGCTGGTGCTGGCGATCGGCGTTGCGTTCGCGGTGTGGCTGACGCGCGGCATCATCCGCCCGCTGGGCCACGCCGTGGATATCGCCCGCACGGTGGCATCCGGCGACCTGACCAGCCGCATCCAGGTGGATAGCCAGGACGAGACCGGCCAGTTGCTGAACGCGTTGTCCGAGATGAACACCAACATCCTGCGCATCGTGCGCGATGTGCGCACCGGCACCGAGGCCATTGCCTCGGGCACCAGCCAGATCGCCGTCGGCAACACCGACCTGTCGCAGCGCACGGAGGAGCAGGCGTCTTCGCTGCAGCAGACCGCCGCCAGCATGGAAGAACTGACCAGCATCGTGCGCCAGAACGCGGACAACGCCAGGCAGGCCAGCGCGCTCGCGGTGAACGCGTCGGAAATCGCGGCCAAGGGCGGCGACGTGGCCGACAAGGTGGCCGAGACCATGGAAGAGATCAACGGCGCATCGAAGAAGGTGGTCGATATCATCGCGGTGATCGAAGGCATTGCGTTCCAGACCAATATCCTGGCGCTCAATGCCGCGGTGGAAGCCGCGCGCGCGGGCGAGCAGGGGCGCGGCTTCGCCGTGGTGGCGGGCGAGGTACGCAGCCTGGCCCAGCGCAGCGCCACCGCCGCCAAGGAGATCAAGGCGCTGATCGGCGATTCGGTCGACCGCGTCGAGAAGGGCTCGGTCCTGGTGGCGCAGTCCGGACAGACCATGCTGGAGATCGTCGAAGCGGTCAAGCGCGTGACCGACATCATGGGCGAGATCAGCGCCGCGTCGGCGGAGCAGAGCGCGGGCATCGAGCAGGTCAACCAGGCCGTCACGCAGATGGATTCGGTCACGCAGCAGAACGCCGCGCTGGTCGAAGAGGCCGCCGCCGCGGCCGGCTCGCTCGAAGAGCAGGCGCAGCGGCTCAAGCAGGCGGTGGCGACGTTCCGGATCGCCGCCTGAGGCAGCAAGGCCCGGCTACGCCGGGCCTTGCGCTCAGCGCGCCTTCAGGAACTCGCCCACTTCCAGCAGCACCAGTTCGTTGTCGTCGGCGCGATTGGGTTCGCGGCTGCTCGAGAACGGCAGGTTGTTGTCATTGCCCACGACGATGTGGGTGGCATCCACCACATCCACGTTCTCGATGGTGAAGAACGGGAAGGCCAGCACGCCATCGGTCAGCGGCTTGCGTGCCAGGTGGTTCGGGTCGGCCATGCGCAGCAAGTCGATATAGCCGATCTTGCGCACCGGGGCGCCGGCGTTGGCATCGGTCAGTTCGATCTTGTAGATGCGCTTGAACTTGGCCACGTCGTCGAAGCAGTCGGCGCGCTTCTGGCCGGCGGGGCAGGCCTTGTCGGGCGTGCCTTCGCCGTTGTCGCGCTCGATGACGAGGCCGGTGGTGGCATCGATCATGTTGAAGTCGCCAATGGCATGGTGGCCGGCTTCCAGCACGTACTTCCAGTGGCGGCCGGTCCAGGCGCGCTGCTTCACGTCGAACTCCAGCACGCGCAGGTAGGGCTTGCCGTCTTCGGTCTCGTAGCCGCGGCTGGTCTCGTTCCAGAGCGCCCCTTCGAGCAGTGCGTACAGCTTGCTGCCGTCCGGCGATGCCGCCATGCCTTCGAAGCCCTTCGAGCGGCGTACCTCGAACTTCACCGTGCCGTCAGGCGCACCCGGCGTGGTCATGGCCGGGTGGTCGGGCGAGCGCACGACCTTGCCGTCGACCTTGGTCTCGAACACGGCCTGCACCTTGCCGTTCAGGTCGGCCTGGATCAGGAAAGGCCCGAACTCGTCGCCGATCCACAGCGAGCCGCCGGCGAACTGGAAGCTCTCGGTGTCGAAATCGGAGCCGGTCAGGTAGCGCGCCTTGGTGCCCTCGTGCACGATGCGGAACGGCACCTTCTTGTCCGGGTCATGCAGGAAGACGGTCTTCAGGCGCTGGAACTTGCCGCTCGCGAAATCCACCTTGTAGTGGTTCAGGTAAAGCATGAAGTCGGGCGAGTTGGCCTTGGCGCCCGCACCGTTGTCGGTCAGTATCCAGAACGTGCCGTCCGCCATGCGCTTGATGCCGGAGTGGCCCTGGGCAGGCTGGCCGCGGAACGGCAGCGACACGCCAGTTGGCCGGCCGTTGGACTTGCCCTCGACGGTGCCCGGCGTATCGACACGCTGCGCGGTGGTGAACTTGCCGCTGACCTGAAGGTCAGCCGGCGCGTCCTTGGGCACCGGCAGGTAGGTCTGGGCCGGCAGCACGGCGTGGCCGGCGAGCGTGGCGGGGTAGGCGGTCTGCGCCTGCAGCGACGGCGACAGGGCAAGGCAGGCCAGCGTGACGGCGCTGGCCAGGACGGTTTGACGGAACATCGGGCGGGCTCCTTTGCCGGGATTTTCGGTCAGCGCGGCACCACGCCGCGCGAGCAAAAGCGCCTCATTCTGGCGGTCGAGTTTGACAAATTTGTGATGCAGCCGCCTCTGCCACCCAGCCGGCAGCTGCGGTACGGCCAGGGCGTCGCCCCGATGCCTTTATTTCCGACCGTAACGGCCCACGACGCTGGCTGAGCCGCGCGCATGTCCCTTGAGCGCGGCCATCAGTTCGTCGCGCGTCAGGCCCGCGGGCAGCGCGCCGGGCTCCAGGTCGGTCGCGACCACCGTCACGATGTAGTGGTGCGGGACATCGCCCGCGGGCGGGCAAGGTCCGCGGTACGCAGCCTCGCCGGTAATGTTCTTGCCGACGGTGATGCCCTGGCCATCCTTCTGCCCTTCGCCTTGCCGGAGCTGGCCACGGTTCGCCGGGATGTTGTAGGCAACCCAGTGCGAGACCCCGAGGCCCGCGCCATCGGGGTCGAACATGAAGATCGCCACGGAGCGCGTGCCGTCGGGCAGGCCGGACCATGCTACGGGCGGCGATATGCCCTCGCCGCCGCAATTGGGCCCATTCCCACCGTAGGCCGGTGGAATGACGGTGTTCTCGGGGAATGCGCTGGACGACACGGTCATCGGGGCAGCCTGGGCCATCGACGTGCAGGCCAGGCACAGCGCTGCCGCGGCGCAACGCAGCAAGGGCGATGTTTTCATTGGAGATTTCCGTTCGGGTTGCGTGGCGGGACTGCGCGCCATGACACCAATACGGTAGGACGGAATCCGCCGGATGCCTAGTACGTTGCCCGCCGTCCGGATTCAGTCGCCTACGCCGCCGCAAACCGCTTGCGCAACGCGCGGCCGGCATTGGCCAGCGTGCCCTCGGCCACTTCGACCACCTCGCGCAGATAGTCTTCGCTGGCATCGAGCAGCGCCGCGTACATGTCGCGGCACAGGTCGCGCGCGGTGCGGCCCGGCCAGTCCGCGGGCAGGAGCTGCTCCGGCAGGTTCGGGTCGCGCAGCAGCACGCGGCGGTATTCGTGCAGCAGCAGCGTGCGCACGAAGAATGCGTCCGCCGGCGCCATGCCGTGTGCATCGGCCAGCACCGGCGAGAAGCGGCGCAGCAACGCCTGCCACGCGGACGCCACCTCACCCAGCTTGAAGGTCTGGTGCATCAGCGTCTGCAGCGGGCGGATCGAGAACGCCCCGAGGCTGGTCGCTTCCATGACCGCAACGAAGTCCTGTGCCTGCGCGGCACGGATGATCTCGCGCAGCGAGCCGGCGTCGGCATTCGGGTGCGCATACACGCCCGGCGCGATCGCGCCGAATCCCTCCCATAGCAGTTCGCGCTTCAACCGTTGACGGATCGTGGCACGTGCATCGCCGCGCACCAGAGCCAGCGTCCAGCGGCCGTCCCAGTCCGGCGCATCGCCGGCATAAATGCGCTTGCCGGCGTGGACGCAGCGCTGCAGTCCGGCCTCCGACAAGCCGTAATAGCTGCGCCGCCCGATACGCGTGGCATCGAGCCAGTCGTCCGCCGTCAGCCGGAACGTCGCGGTGCGCACCAGCCGGTCATTGATGCCGAACGGCGCCGCCAGGCGGATCAGGCTGCCGAGCCACAGTGCCTGCGGGCGCGGCGCTACCACGTCGCCGAACAATGTCACCAGCATCGAATTGGCGCCAAGCTTGAGCCCGCGCGCGAGCCGTGCGACCTGGGGCGAAACCGTATCCACGTCCGAACGAGTGGCCATGCGCGCACCTGAAAGTGATACACAAACGTCGATTGTTTGAATCAAATTGTATCACTATCATCCATTGCAACTGACTGAGTTGATGCAGATCAAGACCTTACGGATCGGAGCACAGGATGTACGCACAGCTGGTGGATACGGGGGCAACAAGGCTCCGCGCGATGGAAGAGATGGATCCGCAGGAGCGCGAGTTCCAGGCGCGCGTGGATGACGGCATCAAGATCGAGGCCAAGGACTGGATGCCCGAGGCCTATCGCAAGACCCTGATTCGCCAGATCTCGCAGCACGCGCATTCCGAGATCGTCGGTCAGCTTCCCGAAGGCAATTGGGTCACGCGCGCACCGACGCTCGAACGCAAGGCCGTGCTGCTGGCCAAGATCCAGGACGAAGCGGGCCACGGGCTTTATCTGTACAGCGCCGCCGAAACACTGGGCGTGTCGCGCGACGCGCTGCTGGGCGACCTGCACTCGGGCAAGGCCAAGTACTCGAGCATCTTCAATTACCCGACGCTGAGCTGGGCCGACATCGGCGCCATCGGCTGGCTGGTCGATGGCTCGGCCATCATCAACCAGGTACCGCTGTGCCGCTGCTCGTTCGGCCCCTATGCGCGTGCCATGGTGCGCGTGTGCAAGGAAGAGTCGTTCCACCAGCGCCAAGGCTACGACATCCTGCTCAAGCTGTGCCAGGGCACGCCCGAGCAGAAGCAGATGGCGCAGGACGCGCTGAACCGCTGGTGGTGGCCGGCGCTGATGATGTTCGGCCCGTCCGACGCGGA
>JACXTT010003830.1_pt1 | contig 22770 bp, 23 predicted proteins | sample 9270951 | NCBI WGS metagenome assembly JACXTT01 (sample SAMN15532306, study PRJNA645909) | rock metagenome | isolation source: weathered quartz diorite | place: Puerto Rico | collected 2017-06-21
CACTGGGACACCACAAAGGAGACCATAAAGGAGGGAATGGATTTCTGCCTCACCAAGTTTCAGCTTAGCCCAAAATCCATTGCAAAGTTTGCATCAATTAAAAAGGAAGCAGACGTGAAGGGATTACAGGAATTATCAAAAGAGATGAATGTACCAGTGGAGTATTTTGGCAAGTCAGATCTTGCCACCATAAGCATACCAAACCCATCAGATGTTGTAAAAACATTTGAGGGCACGCCAAGTGTTTCAGAGGCTTCTGCAATAAAAGCATCAGGGGGAGAGTTGATAGTGCAAAAACAAAAGTTTCCGCCAAACCTTACAATTGCAATAGCAAGGAGTACAAATTGAAACGCGGCATCTTATTGATAGACAGGGGAAGCAGGGAGCAAGAGGCAGCAGACGAGCTTGAAGTAATTTGCAGAGAGGTAAAAAAGAACGGAGATTATGTTTTTGCAGATTATTGTTTCTTGGAGGTAAGGCCTCCATATATCGAAGAAGGAGTCAAAAAATGTCTAAAAAATGACATTGATTCCCTTACCATAGTTCCATACTTTTTGTATCCAGGAAAAAAGGTCAAGGCTGCAGTAACGCAGGTCATGAAATACCAATCAACAACAGATGTCAAGTTTCTTGTCACCAAGCCCATGTCCATGCACATGACTCTTGTAAGACTTGTTGAGAACAGAATCAAGACTGCATTGGAAAAGGGCGGAGTGATATCACCAAACAACAAGATAGACGTACTTGTCATAGGACACGGAAGCAAGGACCCAAACGCAAAGATCTCAATAAAGTATATCGTAGATGAGCTTGCCAAGTCATACAGAAATGCAGACTATTGCTTTCTAGAAATAGAGGAGCCAAACATAGAGCAAGGAATCAAGATATGCAAAGAGAGAGACCCAGAAGTACTAGTGATTGTTTTCTACTTTTTGCACGAGGGGGCACACGTAAAAAGAGACATCAATACAGATCTTGCCCCTGCCTTGGAAAAGCACAAGATGAAAAAAATACTCATTACACAACACATAGGTACTGATAAAAAAATGATCGATCTAGTGATTGAGAGAGCAAGAGAGGTAGAGACATGATAACGCAAAAGGGCCAGTCAATAGAGGACAAGAGCATGGAGATAATAGACAGCGAGATTGGCTCCCACCCATATTCAGAAGACGAATGGACCATAGTAAAAAGAATAATCCATTCTACTGCAGATTTTGATTTTGCACGAGAAAACAAGGTAGTTTTTCACAAAAATGCAATAAAGAGTGCCATAGATGCGCTACAAAAGGGCTGCAACATAATAGTTGATGTCAATGGAGTAATTGGAGGTTTTAACAAGGACAATATGAAAAAATTTGGAAACCAAGTCATATGCAACATTTCAGATCTCGCAGTAATAGAAGAGGCAAAGAGACTCAACAAGACACGCGCCCAGACCTCAATGAGACTTGCAGCAAAACAGATGGACAATGGAGTCGTAGCAATAGGTAACGCACCCACTGCATTAACAGAAGTAATACAAATGATAAGAGAAGGCATGACATCGCCTGCACTAGTGATTGGGATTCCTGTTGGATTTGTCTGTGCAGTAGAATCAAAGGATGAGCTACGTACTATAGACATTCCATACATAACAAATATTGGAAGAAAGGGCGGAAGCCCGTGCGCTTCTGCAATTGTTAACGCACTCTACAAAATCATTGCAAAAAAATCAGCATAAAATAGAAATTATTTTTTTGAATAAGAGATACAGGATTTTACAAAGCTATCAGCAATTGAAGAGTCAGCAAAGTGCACATGCATGTATGACGCAAGGGTATTGTATACGGTAAGGCCATCTTTTTTGTTTTGTATTCCAATGCCAACTGACATGTCATATGCAAATTTCGAGTCCCTTGAGAGAAGATCAATCTCAGAATAGTGAAATTCATGTCCACGAATGACCTGTGATTTTGTGTAAAATGGATACTTGGGTCTTGTTTTTGCACTGGTGTAATTTAGTTTTAGTTTCTTTTCCATCACAGTTACAGCATCAAAAAGACCAACCATCTGAAATTTCCCAGAGTTGTATTGTATTGATTTTGTAAGATACATCAGCCCGCCACATTCTGCATAAATTGGCATGCCATCTTCTGCATGTTTTTTTACCAGTTTCTTCATGGTATTGTTTTTTTCAAGCAACTTGCCATTTACTTCTGGAAATCCACCTCCAATGTAGATTCCATCGCAGGACGGTATTTTTTTGTCCAAGGCAGGACTAAAAAAGACAAGTTCTGCCCCAAGATTTTCCAGCAAATCCAAGTTGTCTTGATAATAGAAATTAAAGGACTCGTCTAATGCCACAGCTATTCTTGTTTGTCTAGTCTTTTTTTTGCTCTCAGATATTTTTGGCAAGGCTTGGACATTTTTGGATAGTTTGACGATTTTTGGAATATCAATAAATTTTGAAATGGATCTTGCCACAGATTTTATTTTTTTATCAAGGTCCAGCCTTTCTTTTACAGGTATCAACCCAAGGTGCCGTGATTCAAGTTGAAGGCCAGTATCTCTTGGAATCACCCCAAGTATTGGCAGCCCTGTTTTTTCTAGTGCATCCCTGCATAAAGTTTCGTGTTTTTTGCTTCCAACTTTGTTTAGAATTACACCGCATATCCTAGAGTTTTTCTCAAAATTTTGAAACCCAGTTGCAGTTGCTGCAATTGAGCGTGCTGTCTTGCTTGCATCAAGTACAAGAATCACGTTTGATTTTACAATATTTGCAACATCATATGTGCTTGCAAAGCTTGAATTTCCATCAAACCCATCATAGTATCCCATGACTCCCTCAATTACTGATATATCTTGTTGCGAGTTTTGTACAAAGCTCTTCAAAACTCCGCGTTTTTCCATCATCCAGACATCAAGGTTTCTTGCAGTCTTGCCCGAGACAGATGTCAAATAGCTAGGATCTATAAAGTCTGGCCCAACCTTGAATGGTTGTACAGAGTATCCCTTTTCTTGTAGGCCGTAAATTATTGCTGCCGTGATAGATGTCTTTCCTACACCACTTGTGACACCTGCAAGAACAATTCTTGGTATGGTCATGCCTCTTTATCGGTATTAGTATTTTTTATGATTTGAAAGAGTTGTCGTAGCGCAAGTTTTGGGTGGTGTGCAGCAAGCTTGAGCATGCTTGCCATGCCAAAGTCTGCTTTTATAAAATCAAGAAATTCCTCTGCAGAAAGCTCATCTATTATTTCAAGTTCCTTGTCCCACTCTTGGTCACTCAGCTCAAGCCACCTGTACTGGACCTTTACTGCAGACGCTATCTTTGATCCTATTGCTTTTTTCATTGCACCCTCATAGGACTGGAGATATTTGACGGACGTATCACCTTTGATTACAGATTCTCCCCCAATCTCTCCTGCAGTCCTGCCAAATTCTATTGCATACCTAATTCCCTCTAAAACTAGCGGGTTTGCCTGCCCTGCAGAATCACCAACCATTATCAAATTATCAGATATCGTAGACTGCCTTAGGCCCTCATTTGGAATTAATCCATAATGAAACTCGATTGGAACAATTCTTCCAAGGGTATCAAGTGGTCGTGGCTTTTTTTCAAGCAATTCAACTAGCAGCTTGCTTGCATCTGCCTGGGAGTTTGGTTTTCCAACTCCAACCCCTATTCTGACCTTGTTTTTTCCCAGAGGAAAGACCCATGCATATCCAGCAGGAGAATATTGCGAGCCCACCATTAGATGCCACGTATCAGGGCTTGTATCATCCACATATGCCTCATATTCTGCACCTGCACCAAATCTCTTCCACGGAGGAACAAGCCCCAGAGTCCTTCCAACTATTGAATAAAAACCGCTTGCATCAATTACAAGCTTGGAATTAAAATACAATTCTTCTTTGAGCGATGTAGCTTTTACCCCACCTAGTCTTCCATTGTTTTGTATCACATCAGTTACACTTGTTCTAAGAAAAATGTCTGCACCCTTGCTTGCTGCTTCGCATGCAAGAAATTGGTATGTCTTTCGCACATCAAGCACTGCTGCTTGGGCCGTATCGCTTTTTTTTATCACATAATTATTTGGAGAATAGAAAGCATAGTTTTGTATTTCATTGTAACAGTCAGCAGGAATTCCAAAGGACTTGGCTTCTTTTATCCATGTCACCCCACTTGTACGTACATTTTGCCCTATTGCCTCGTCTCTTTCAAGTACAGCAACATGGAGCCCCTTTTTTGCTGCACCCCATGCTGCAGAAAGTCCTGCTGGCCCTCCACCTACTACAACAACATCATAGTTGTAATTTTTTGCCATGCAATATCACCCAAATTTTTCCCACACAACATAATAAGCTGTGGTTTTGTCATGCAACCCAATCTTTTTACCTAACACGCAAAAAATGTCTGGCAGTGACAAAAGGGCTGGTTATAGTTTACACCGGAAAGGGAAAGGGAAAGACCACAGCAGCCCTTGGCATGGCCCTTCGTGCAGTTGGATACAACCACAAAATTTGCATGATACAGTTCATCAAGGGTTCATGGCACTATGGCGAGATGACATCATCAAAGAGACTAGAGCCAGAGTTTGAGCTTACTGCAATTGGAAAGGGCTTTGTTGGAATATTGGATGACAAGAGTCCTCTTGAGGATCACAAAAAGATAGCACAAGAGGCACTCAAGGTTGCAAGAGACAAGATAAACTCAAAAGTGTACAATCTTGTAATACTGGACGAGATAAATTATGCACTAAACCTTGACTTGATAAATCTACAAGATGTTTTGGATATCATATCAACCAAGCCAGAAGATGTCAACTTGGTTCTTACTGGAAATCATGCAAGAGATGAAGTAATTGAAAAGGCAGACCTTGTAACAGAGATGCGGGAAATAAAACATCCTTTCAAGTCTGGAATAAAAGCAAAGAAAGGAATTGACTTTTAGTTATGGTCGCTAATCCGAGTTTGAGTTACCAGCAACATTAAATTATGTACATCAGGTCTGAAATCCATGACAACCACTGTCCAAGACTTTCCAGAGGTGGGAGAGATTGTTGTTGCAACAGTAACAAGGATAGTAGATCAAGGGGCCTATGTCTCTCTTGATGAATTTAACAATATTCAAGGATTCTTGCATGTATCTGAGATTGCTACAGGATGGATAAGAAATGTAGCCAAGTTTCTCAAGATAGGAGAAAAAAAGGTTTTACTTGTAAAACGTGTAGACCCGAGAAGATCAGAGATAGACTTGTCTCTAAAACAAGTCTCATCAGACCAAAAGAAAAAGAAGCTTTTAGAGATAAAGAAAGGCGAAAAAGAAGAAGCACTAATTGAGAATCTCAAGTCTAAAATCAGCTTGTCCGAGTCAGAAATGTCCAAGCTAGAAAACATTCTAGTTGAAAAGTTTGGCTCAGTCTATGATGCATTCTCAGAGGTTTCCTCCAAAGGTACATCAGTATTAGACAATCTCAAAATTCCCCCAAAGGCACTTGGCGTCATTGCAGAGCTTGGCTCAAAGATCCAGGTTCCACATGTTGAGATACGCGGAATCTTTGAGCTTACATGCAACAAGTCAAATGGTATAGAGATAATCAAGAATGCCTTGATAGATGCCACCAAGGACAAGAAAGAGATCTCTGTTACATATATTGGTGCTCCAAAGTATCGTATTGCTCTTACATCTCCAAACTTTAAGGAGGCAGAAAAGGAACTCAAGCCAATTTTGGCCTCTGTCCAAAATGTAATTGAGAAGAAGGGCGGTACCTTCAAGTTTACAAGGGAAGAGTCAAAGAAGACAAGAGAAGGCTAGCAGATGCACTTTCAGATGAGAAAATGTCCAGATTGTAAGAGATACACGCTAAAAGACCAGTGCCCCAAGTGTGGGCATCAAACTGTTACGGTGCATCCAGGAAAATATTCTCCAGACGACAAGTATGCAAGATATCGAATATCAGACAGATACAAGTAAACTAAATCACAGTATCATCATTTGGTACCGTTGGCTGACTCGATTGTAATTGTTGACACTCTTGCAGAGTCTGCATCAATTGGCTGAGAATTAGAGTCAGTCTTCAATGCACCTATTTTATCAACCACATCTTGGCCTGATGTTACTTCTCCAAATAACGTATACTGATCATTTAGAAACGAGGCATCATCAAGTGTAATGAAGAACTGGGAGCTTCCACTGTTAACATCAGAGCCGCGTGCCATGCCTACCATGTATTTTGTAAAGTTCATTGTCGTGCTAAATTCCGGCGGGATTGTATATCCCGCATCTCCAAGGCCCCACGTGCTTCTTGAGCCATTGATTGAATTGTGGTCACCACCCTGTATCACAAATCCCGGAACTATTCTATGAAATACGGTCTTGTCATAGAAACCAGTCTTGGCAAGCTTGATGAAATTGGCAGTTGTCTTTGGTGCCACATTGTCAAATAACTTGAATTTTATTTGTCCAAACTTTGTATTAATCACTGCAGTATCTCCACTAGGTGTAGTGCTTGTGGGTTTGATGGTTGTAGGAGTTGTTGTTTGATGGGTTGTTTGAGTAGATGTTGATTGTGGTTTGTAATCTGGATTGACTTGATATATCAAAACCTCTGAGAATACACCCGAGTCTGGCCTGTCCATGCTTGGAGAGGAGTATACCAAGCGTAATGGCCCTGTGCCATTTGCCGGATACTTGATTGTTTTTGAATAGATTGCAGTAAATCCACTAGTGTACGTTGGGGACTCGTTATGTGTACTTGGATCATAATATGTCACAGGAGTAAATGGGAACATTTTACCAAGCAGCGTATTTTGCCAGAAATAGTTTGTAGGTGTAAAGGAATCATCTTCCAAGAACTTGGAAGAGTCAAGGCCTCCTATCTTGATGAACCACTGTTTTTTGCTTTCATCTCCTCCACCGCCAAGGATGTAAAGGTCTTGGTTGCTTGAGGAGAATTTTTGGCCTACTATATACACAAGAACATAGTTAGAGCCAGAGTCTCGTAACATCTTCCAGGCCTGATCAGGAGAATTCAAGAGCATTCTTGCAATGTTTGCTATTACTTTGGTATCAATAGTGGCATTATCAGCTAGTGTTTTTCTTTCTCCCAGTGTCTGCACCCAGTATCCATAATCCCACCAAGAAGCAACAACAGAGTCTTTTGGAGTGTTATTTTTTATCCAGCTAAGTGCATTTGGCCAGTCATTTGTTGAAATGGCAAAGTTTGATCCACCGTTTAGAATTGTAGGCGGGGCTTTGGTCATTGCAATCCAGTTGCCATTTACAGGGTACAGTGTAGGAATAAGCAACAACGCAACAATTACTGCAACAAATGCTATCTTTGGAATCCTTCCAAGTAATTCACTTGCCTTCTTTGTTGGTGCATCTTTTCTGCCTGATTTCTTTGGTTGTTCTACAACAGTAACAGATTTTGTATCTCGTTTTAGAATGTCAGATACAAGGGCTGAGAGACCTATTGATGAAAGTATGATGACAGATGTGGCAGTAAGCAATTCAAGTCTTGAAAAGGTAGAGCCAGAATATGCCCCAACTATACCAATTATCAATGCAAATACAATCATCTCATTCTTTAGAGAAAATCTAGTATCGCCATCTCCAGATCTTTTTCTAAATACAAGCCATATGCCAAGGCCTGCAAATAGCATCAATACCGAAAAGTAGGTAAAGTTTTGCGCAAGTGTTGGAGTAGCATGCTCTGCCACAGAATCAACAAGCGGGTCTTCTGAGGTCAAAAATGGGTTTACGGCATTAAGATAACGGAAGCTTACTGTATGAAATGCACTTGATGACATGATGACACCGCCTATTATTAGCAGAGCTGCAAGTACAAGCAGGCTGTTACGTAGGCGATGCTGTTCCTTACTATATTTTTGAACGAAAATTATTATGACAAGAAGTATGGCAGGTCCAATCATTGCAAGACCCCGTGCACCAAAGACAAAGGACGGACCAGGTCTTGCAAATAGTCCTCCTGCTATTACCATCGTTACTGCTACAAACAATGGTACTGCCCACAACAAAAAGTTGTGATCTTTTCGTATGAATGGCAAAGCAATAAAGAACATTGCCAAAGGAATTAGGAAGAATTCAATTCCACCCCAAGATGCAAAACCCACTGCAAGAAAGAATCCTCCACCGACAAGTTTTGCGATTGCTATTTTTTTGTTCTGGGATTTTAGTCCACTAAGAAATAGGTATACTCCAAGTAATCCATAAAACAGCCCAAGGGGCTCAGACTTGAACCATCCTATTGTACCTCTCACTATAACTGGAGGCGATAACGCAAAGAACAATGACGCAAATAATCCAGCACTTGTTCCCCCCAAGACTCGGACTAGAGCAAATATGACTATGGCAGTCATAGAACCAAATACTACAGGAAAGATTATAGTAAAATCATAAAGGCTTGTGCCGCCTCCAAATATTTTGTACAGTATTGCATCAGTTACATGCAATGGAACCTGGGCCGTGCTAAAGACATCTCTTCCAGTTGGATACCAACTCATGTCATCATGCCAGTGCACATAGGCATCAAGCCCATGGTCTAGCAGATACTGAGTTGCCCTGTAATTAAAGAACGGGTCAAACTCGTTTAGTTGGAAACCATAGTCAGCGGCTTGTGAGCGAACCATTGTAGAGATGGAAAATGATATTGCAAGAATTCCTATAATCAGTAGATGCCTAAGATGAAAGTCAAATTTTCGTACGGTGAATAGTTTGGCATCTTGTAACAAACTAGTTCTGGATGGAATTTTCTCGATTTATAAATCCATGGAGGTGAAATTGCTAAATTCGTCTAGTGTGGGCAGATTTACTTTGTTTTTTCAAGTATCTGTACATCACATGATTTTACCAGTTGTTTGAGTTCATGTGCATCCTTTTCGCTTCCAACAATTGTTCCATAGTGCATAGGAATTGCAATCTTGGGCTTTATCTTTTCAATGGCTTTTGAGGCCTCTTTTGCAGTCATTACATATGTACCGCTTACAGGTACCAGGGCAATGTCAGGCCTTAGGTTATCCATGTCTGGAATCAAGTCAGTATCACCAGTATGATAGATTAACACATCGCCCATCTTTATCAGAAATCCTATCTTGTTGTCTTCCTTTGGATGAAAAGGCTTTTTTGTGTCAGGATTTATCTTGTCCAGGTTATATGCAGGAGTTGCACGTATAGTTATTTCTTGTATTGTTTTTTCTTGTCCTGGTGCAAGACCAATTTTTTCCTTGAATGCAAACCCGTTCAGCATTCCTATGCACTCATTTGCAGCAACTATAACGGTATCATTTGTGGAGACATGTTTTAGGTCATCTACACTTAGATGATCAAAGTGATTATGTGAAATCAAAATAATGTCTGCCTTGTCATGCTTTGTTATCTTGTATGGATCGATAATTATTTTCTTGGTATGTTCAAGGCTGAACGAGTCATGGCCCAACCAGTTTATCTTTATTCCCTTGTATTCAAACACAATACAAATTTTGTTTAAACCAAAATTAAAGCTTACCCGGTTCAAGAATTATTTTGTCATTTGATACAGAAAGAACAGAGCCCCCACTTTTTTTTATTCTTGTCTTGAGCTTGGCATCAATTGTTGCCACAATCCCACCATTTTCTTGCACATATGATACCAAGGCATCGTCAACAGACTTGCCAGAGATCTCAATCTTTGATAGGTTTTGAGAAATTTTTATTGCATTATATGCAGAGCTTTTTTTTTATCATCAAGGCCAAGTTTTTCAAGCTCCCTTACAACCATGTTTGGTACGATATACTCCAATGCCCCAATCTCAGTCTCCACACTAGAGATATTTTTTATTCTTTTAGAGGCAAGAATCATCAAAAAGCTAGAATCGCAGATTATCTTAACCACTTGCTACACCAGCACCAATCAGTCGCCATCTCTCAGAAATTCTTCGACTTATTGCCACCTTGCTGTTTTCAAATATGCATACAGGTCTCTTAAATTGCAGCTCCACAGTCTTGCCCCTTACACTTGTCACCTTTGACAACAATGGTGCAGTTCCAAGGCTAAGTCTCAAGGACTCGCCTGTCTGTATTGCAGAAACCTTTACCTCCTCGCCTGAGCCTACCGCAGTGTCAAACAAGTTTATCTCAATCTTTACATTGTAGGAATTTTCAGGCAACGTACCTGGCTTGCCTATGACAGAGCCTATCAGAGAATCGCTGCGGGTCATGGTAGGATCAAGTTTTGTTGCAAGAGCTATCAGTCCACCAGCCTTGACTTCTTTTACTATACCTGCCCCAGTTCCAAGAGATGCAATCTCTGTAAAGATTGATTCGTATTTTCCTGTCTTTTCGTTTGGCAGACCAGGTTTTATCTCAATCTCGTCTCCTGTTTGAAATGTTCCCTGGATTATGCTTCCTCCAATGACTCCACCCTTGATGTCTTTTATCTTGGTTCCAGGCTTGTTGATATCAAATGATCTCAATACATGCATTACAGTATTTTTTTTATCATCACGCTCAGGTGTTGGTATGGAATGCTCAATTGCGCCAATTAATGCATCAATGTTTAGTTTTGACTGGGCAGAGATTGGAATTATTGGTGCCTTGGCTGCACTAGTCCCCTTGACAAACTTGGCAATGTCGGAATAATTTTCCATTGCCTGCTCATATGAGACCAGGTCAACCTTGTTTTGAACAATTACAACTTGCTTTATTCCAAGTGTCTGCAATGCAAGAAGGTGTTCCTTTGTCTGGGGCTGTGGAACCTTTTCGTTTGCTGCAACAAGAAGCATTGCTCCATCTATAAGAGCAGAGCCTGACAGCATGTTTGCCATCAAACTTTCATGTCCAGGGCTGTCCACAAAACTTACAACACGCGACAATTCACTTTCCTTTCCACAGTTATTGCACTTGGGTGTCACAGAATAGCCAAGTGGAACTTCACAGTTTTTACATTTGTAAAACGCAGCATCTGCATATCCTACTTTGATTGTAATTCCTCGTTTTAGTTCCTCGCTGTGTGCACTAGTCCATACACCAGTAAGAGCTTGAATCAGAGTTGTTTTTCCATGATCAACATGACCAGCAGTTCCAATGTTTACACATGGTTGATAACCGTATTTTTTTACATACCAGTCCGGAAGAGTGTCTTTCCAGTGCACGCTCAAGCTAAAAAAAGCGGCTATGTTAACCTATGCCTTTTTCTCGGCAGATTCTTCAGCTGGTTTTTCTTCTACCTTTAATTCTCCGTCAAAAAAACAGTTTAACTGATAAACTTCTTCTGATACAGTATTGCCTCTTACAAGTTTGCGAATTCGTTGTCCCTTTTCAGCATCTCGCAATCCGACACCCTTGGACAACATGATGTATTTTCTTGCACCACCGTGAATGTCTTCTCTTAATGGAACTCCTGATTTGTCGCTGCCACCAGTTATCTTTAGCTTGCCTGCTTCTCCCACCAATGCAGCATCAAGTTCAGCGCCTATTGCAAGACCTAAGAATGGTCCTGCCTCCTTCTCCTTTACCTCTTTGGTAATGGTTCTTCCCTTCTTGTCTGATATGTTCAGCTTGAATGTGGCCAAGTAGTAAAAAAAATCTTTGAACTATTAATTAATCTTTGGAGCTAAATCTTTTAAAAATGCAAAAGCGTTTTCAATGGTATGATGGAGCAGATAAAGTGTCCACGCTGTGACAAGGTAATGGTTTCAATGCAGGCCTGTCACATGATATGCACAAACTGCGGTGCCCACTTGGACTGCTCAGACAAGGGCTCGTTTTGGTAGATTAAAAACCAGGCCTGTCAAACTGAAAGTTTTCTGACATCTCTCCCACTTTTTGTCTCATTAAATCAAGATAGTCATCATATTTTGCTTCAAATCCACAATGTGGGCATTTTACAAAAGTTGCCTCATCGTCAAGTATTGCAACTTTTTCACATTGAGGACACTTGGCATCCATGAATTAGTTTGCCAACTAAACTATATAATGTTAGATACCAAATTTTGTTCGAGCGGAGTTAGTCCAGCCTGGCAGGACGTCAGCTTCCCAAGCTGAAGGTCGCGGGTTCAATTCCCGCACTCCGCATTCTTATTTTGCATTGATTATGATATCTCGTATCATTTCAAGCTCATCATTGCTAAAAGATGGCCGTGTTGAAAACATGCCATGTACAGGACCTCCCCCGTCAGATCTGTTTCTTGGAATGATATGCACATGTACATGTGGTACTTCTTGTCCACTCTCTTTGCCATTGTGGATTGCAACCAAGGAAGAATCAGAAATTGACTCTAGTTTTTTTGCCATCACCTGAACTGTCTCAAATAGATCTTGGTTGTCAGATTTTGTCATCTCCTGAATCTTGGCATAATGGTTTTTTGGTATGACAAGTGTATGCCCACGTACAAGCGGAAATGCATCAAGAAATGCAAGTGAGTGTCCAGTCTCATACAATTTTTTTGCAGGAATTGCCCCGCTTGCTATTTTACAAAAGATACAGTCCATTTGTTTTTGTAGAATGAATCCAGTGTTAAATTCTTTTATTCCATCATAGCTCAGATATTGCCTGCTCTATTGCAGACTTGTCCTGAGCATGGGGCATCTGTTCCAGATATTTTGCAAAGTCTTTTTTTGCTTCACCAAGTTTTTTTTGCTCGTATCGCACCAATCCACGGTTCTTGTATATTGGTGCAAACCTAGCAGGGTCTATCTCTAGTGCCATGGAGTAGTACTTTTCTGCATTGGCATAGTCCTTTACCTTGAGGTAATAGTTCCCAAGGCCTCGGTATGCAAGATAGTATTTCGGATTTAGTTTTATGGTACTATCATAGTAACTTAGGGCCTCGGCAGAATTTTGATCATTTAGTATTCCTGCCAAGAGACACATTGCAGTAGAGTTTGACTTGTTTATCTCAATGGCTTGCTTTAGCGTAGATACTGCCTGGGAAGGATTTCCTTGCAGCCTTTGTTTTTCCCCATCAAAACAGAGTCTGTTAGATTTTACCATGTTTTTATCAAATGCACCAATGTCAGGTATGATATCTTGCGGGACAAGAAGTATCATTAATCTATCATCTTCCTGCCACTGCTCATCAAATATTTTTTCAGGTATTGCACCAATTTTTTCAGGTTCTGGAATATAGTGAAAGATTGTCTTTTCTGTATCGTCATATCCAACAATTAGTGATGCATGCTGCACAACATCCTTTACTCCAGGAAGTATGACAATTGGCGGAACCCCAATGTCAATCATTTTTTTGAGTCCCTTTAGATTAGAATTTGAGATAATTCCTGACAGTCCGTGCCTTTCTGCAAGTTCCACTCCCTCAATTAGTATGCTGCCTTTCATGTTTTTGTATTTTTTTGCAATCTCAGAGGCCTCTTTTATTGGCAAGTCTACTCCCCAGTATTTTGAAACAGCACTAACAACTAGCGGCAGACAGATGTTTTCTTCCTGCACTATTGGTATGTCAAGTGTGTGGGTTGGGTCCATTTAGAGAACCAACTGTTTGTACAATATTAAAATCTAGGCGATTGTAATCCCATCACCCCTTAAAATGGGACAAAAATAGGAATGGTGAGAACAGAGGATCTGGTAAAATTCCTAGGCAAGAATCAGCATATCAGGCATAAGGTGATGGATTGACAAGCTTAAGATTAAAGCACTTGTCAGAGGTTACTTACTAATCCTTACCATAAGTCATTTTATGATCACCTACACGTAGCAACATTATTTGCTGGTTTTCATAATCGATATCAAAAATTATCCTATCATTTTGACCTACTTCATAAGCAAATACGTTAAGAGATGACTTGAATACGCCCCTAGTTTTGGGATCAGAACAGTATTCTAAATCCGCTAGTGCTTTCTTTACCATTTGTTGTCTTTTAGAACCTAATTTTTTGTATTGTCTGATAAACTCGTAATATAGAAATTTCCACAAATTAACTATCTAGTTCTTTGAGCAATTCCTTTAAAGTGCTTACCTTTGTTTTGCCCTCTGCTTTTGCCTTGTAGAACGCTTTGACATCTGCTATCTCTTCTGGAGTAAGATCGTCTTCTTTTGGTTTCTTTGGCTTTACCTGCACGTTGCATGTTATCTTCACTATGTTATAACATAACAGGTTCTGTTTCCTTATAGACAATAAATGGGTGACGTTGATTCAAAATGCTAGTAAACATTAACAGAAAATAGAATTAGACTCTTCTTTTGTGATTGTTTTCTTCATTCTGTAATTCATTCAATCGGTTAACTGATTCAAAAGGGTCTTCACCAAGTAGTTGTATAATTCCTGCTACTGTCACATCTAATACTATATCTTGTTTTGAGAATCTTATTGGTTGAATATCTGGTTTTTTGCAGTGTATTAGAAAAAAATCATCTTTTGAATATTCTGTACATCCTTTTTCTTTCAAAAATTTTAACATTACAGACGGGCTTACATCTGGGAAATTAACTTTATCACCAGTTGCCATTTCATGACAGCTAGCACTTACAAACGAAAGATCCTATGTGTAATAACTTCCCAAATCCAGGATTGATTAGAACTTTAGTAGTATCACTGTTAACTTGTTGATGAATTTTTGCAAATGTTTCCAAGTATTGTTTTGTCACCTTTGGAAGAACTTTGTTTATTTCTTCTTCTGTTTCACCCTGTGCAAATATACCAGGTAATTCTCGTACTTGTGCTGACAATTTACCACTTTTCCCTTCTTTTAAAAAATACGTGAAATAGTGTTCATGTGTATCTTTTTTGGTCATTTTTGATGCCATTTTTCTTGAAAATCCATTATTTATGTACAACAAGGTACGGTAACATTTTACAGTATATTACCGTACTGGTATGCCTGGAATGGAAATTTAGTAAATTGTATGATATTTTATCGATCAACTGCCAGTATTACTGCATTATAGTATTTTACAGTGATGTATGATTGTTCGCCCCATCAACCGAAAGGAAACACGATAAAGACTACCTACAAGTAAACAGAACCGTCTAAACCTATAGCATTTATTTTATCAAAGAAAATTTTTCTAACAGAGTTTTTCCATCAGGGCTCATTTCAGGATGAAACTGGGTTCCAAAGATATTTTTCTCAGAATATCGAAATATCTCAAATTTACAGTCATCAGAGAAACCTAGCGGAATAAAACCAGTTCCAAGTTTTGATACCATGTATGAGTGGCTCTCAAATGCACTTAGATTTCCGCTACAGAGAGGATTATTTTTTGAAATCAGGATATCATATAGTCCATGGCGAGAAGAGTCCATTTTTTGTATTGTCCCCCCAAGGGTCAATGCAAGAATCTCTGCGCCATAGCAGATGCCAAGCAGCGGCTTGTCTTTTTCAAGACAATGTCGTACCAACTTTGAATTGATGGCATTCATCTGGGCATTATTTTTTCGCCTTCCTGACAAAATTACAGAAGAATATTTCTCAAGATTTTCATGGGATACATTAGAATAGGTATGATATCCAAATGATACATTCAGATCTTTGATACAACTTAGAAGCGATGGTGTGTAGACAGAACCATTGTCTACAACTAGAAGCAAAGCTATCTTACACCTATAGTGATATAGTGCAGCTCAGGTACATTGTCCTGTACTGATACGGCTCCAAGTTTTACTGTGCCGTTTTCTTGCCATAGCAGTATCCTGTCTCCACCTGTGTGAACAAAATTCTTCACAAATTCAGAGATGAGGCTCTTTGTATTGTCAAGATCTGATTGTTGTGTAAAGGATATCTTTCCTTCCTCAAATGTAAGCGGGAACTGGATTGTCTTTGGAGTAAGGACTGTTATCTTTTGATCAGATAGTATTGATTTTATAGTAGACATCCTTGAAGACTCGTCCAGTTGTAATGCAGCAGTTACATTTGATGGTGCAACGCCACTGACTTTGGCTAGGTATGTAGCAAATGCCTGCTGTGCAGTACTGCCCATTCCTACAAAATATTCTCCGTCAAATGCAGCGCCAACTGCAGCAATTGTTCCAAGTTGTGTTACAACTCCTCCAGAGCCTGCAGTATATACAGGGATAAAGTAGACGTCCTGGCTGCCAATTCTGTACAGTATGTTGTCACCAACTCTTGGTGTCCTCAACAGAGTTTGCAGTTGGGCAAAGTCAGAGTCTCTTGCAAGTGCCTCACGTACTGCAGATGGGCCAAGAAGTTTTGTCTTGGAGTCAAGAGGCACCTGGTAGAACTGCATCTTGCCAAGATTTGGAACATCGTTTTGAACTATCATGTATCCAGCCAAGTTTCTTCCCTGGGAACCACGCAGTTCAAGTGAGAGCAGGCCAACATAGGTCGGCTTGTCAAATCCAGGAGGTTTTGCCTCTACATAATAGGTGCCAAGCCCGTCTGGAACTTCGTAAAAGTCCTTTGCTTGGATAAACGTAGATGTGTCAGTAACATGGTAAATGTTGAACATGTCAACCTTCCAGTTAAAGAGCGCCTCTGGGTATCGCAACTGCTTGTCAAGCCATTTTGGCATCTCGATGAATTGGTCCCCATATTGGCTTGCAAACATGTTTGTGAAAAAGTCATCTCCAGTCTTTATCAGCTTCACGTTTCCATCATAGATATCAACCAATGCATATCCTACCAATCTCAGATACGGATTGCTTACAGACCATGGTACGTTCTTTGTGTCAAAGCCTACAATGAGCGGTACAAGCCAGTATGTCTTTTGGCCATCACTTACCGGAAGAATGTCTATTTGCTTTCCAAACAGATCATACTGGAAATATGGATAGAGAAGCTGCATTCTGTCATGCACGTCTCTATATCTTATGATGTGAATTGGCTCTGTCGGATATGACAGGAAAAAGTTTGGCTCAAAGAGCTGGCTTATTGGGGGCTTGACATTAATTCCTCCGCTTCCATGATATGTTGCATTGTTTAGCTCTGCAGATGTCTGCCTGTTCTGAGGATAGGCAGCCCAAGTCTCTGAGAACAGTCCACCCTCTCCATAGTATATCATTCGTTGCTGGAAGAACTTGTTGCTGTCAACTATTGTTCCGTCGTGTGCATCAAGTGTAAGAAATCCATTGTCAACATGTGTATAGACAAGGTGTTGATTGTACCACTGGTTCTCAAGTGATACAGACGATGGAAGAATTGGCTTCATTGATGCTGTCCAGTATAGAGTATCATTGAATCGTAGAATGTCATTGTTTTCAAAATCAACATATGGTATGAGGCCAATCTCGGGTTTTAGTTTGGCAAATGCTGCATCCCAGTCCCACACCCGCACCTTGTTTAAGAGTTCATTATTTTGTGATACATAATTTGAAATGTCATTTACCGAGACAGAATTTAGTTTTACTTCATTTGGTACTACGGTAATCTGGTCTAGCTGTCCCAGATATCTGTTGACACCTATCTGCTCTGCCTTGTATGGTCCAAGAAATTCTATCTTTCTTGCATCTGCGATGCTGTTGTTTACCATCATTATAGAGCCTGCAATGATTGCAATGATTACAAGAGTTATGACGCGGATGTAGATGTCTCGCTTTGATGGAAGTATAATTATTCTAGACTTGAACTTGTCAACAAAATAAAATCCGATAAGAGCAAATCCTGCAGCCAGTGTTCCCCCTATGGCATATTTTGTGTTGTAGTCTATCTGGTCTGTAAAGAACATGTTTATTCCAGCCCAGATGATTCCAATTCCAATTATTGCTTCTATTGTGGATACATAGTCCAAAAACTTGGGCTTGCCTTTTGCTGCATCTTGGACATATCTTGTTACAAGTCCAATGATGTTGTGTAGTCCGACATAGAGCACCAGTCTTAGTCCAATCACTGCAAGTATTGGAGGAACAAGAATTGTCAGTGACGGAATCATTGGTACAACATGTGTAGTAGCATAAGCAGGATCTGTTGTTGGTGTCACAAATGGAAGTGAGAATATCTTCAGTACGCTGTCAATGCCAATGTCATGGCCATCAAGTAGATATGCAGTGGCAAAACCAAACATCAAATTTGTGAAAAAGGCTCCAAAGAGTACCACCTTTGTTATCTGCCAGATTACAAAGTTTGGAATACTTAGTTTATAGTCCCGGAAGCTTGGAATGTTATCTGTTACGGAATAGCCGCTTCCTCTTTTGAAAAAGGTCAGTATTAGATTGATGCCATACCAAGACATCGATGATCGGTTTTTGATGTTAACACGTATCAGTGCAATAGACGATAACACAATTGCAGAAATCAATGAAAAGTACAATGGCTTTGTAAACAAGGTTCCAAATTCTTGGTAGTTCATGTACAAGACCACTGCCTGGTTGCTTGTCAGAACAAAAATTACAATTGCAATAAGGGCAACAATTCCAATTCTTACATATTTTCCAGCATCACGCGGAGGTGGACTAGATTGGGTTGATGAATTGTACAAAATCAGGCTACCTTCCTTTGTGTCAAACTAATCTCTTACCTAGTTTCTTTTGCAAAACACCATTAATAAGTCAAATCAAGGTTTGATTGTTCAACAAATACAGATGAAGCAATGGTAGGAATCTGATATGTTACCAGTAATCCTGAAAGTCGATGCAACAAAGTCACTACATGAAATGTATTGACAGAACTGCAAGTCAAATAGCATGAAATTGCTATATTGCATTTGCCAGGCCTTTGCACAACATGTATACTGCAGCATATTTTGGTACAGAGACCTTCTCATTTTTGTACGGCCCAAATTTCTTGTTTTTTAGCCTTATCTGTGTAGGACAGTCTGCCATTATTTCCACGGTGTCATCTCCAAGCAAACACGCATTCAAGAATGGATCAAACAAATCAAGGTCAGTGCACTGGATCTTTGTCATACCGCTTTTGCTGTTTATTGAACCCTCAAGACGAAATATTCTGTGAATATCCATTGTTACCTTTGGGTCTATCTTGACGCCCATGGTTTTTTTTATCTCATCTAGCTGCACCTGAAATGCAGAGTATCCACTTGAGAGTATCTCCCGAGTCACTTTTGGCGCTTTGGATTTTGATGAAAACAATTTTCGTGCAACCCGGCCCCGCCATCCCTTTTCATCAAAGGACGGAAGAGATGATTTTGAATTGTATTGCCGTACAACTCCAAATGATTCAGGTATTGCACCGTTGAACATTAGATAGTCTGCCAAGTCTGCCCTTTCCTGCGAGCCAAGGGGCTCGTAATTGGCACTTGTCACACGCACATGAAATCCTTCGTTTCCGGAAAAATAGACATCTATCTGTTCTTTTTTTACACCAAAGTCAGATGCCATTATATCAATAAGATGAGTAACTTGTTTTTTAGATTCAGAGATACAATTCTTGCATGTGGTTGACACAGACTCAAACTTGGTAGAGCCACAGTTTGTGCACTGGGACTGGAATCCAATGGCACTATTTCCGCACGAGCTGCACTTGAATACAGTGTGCTCTTGCCTGCATGACAGCCCCAAGTCCTTTGCATCAATGTCAAATATCAAGTCTGCACCCTTCCAGTCTTTTTCCGACATTGGAAGGCTTGGAAAGGAATAGTACGCATTTGAACAGTACACATCAGATGGAACCTCCTTCATCAATAGTAAATGAAGTTCCTTGTCATTTTTTACTACAAGGTGTCTTGTCATGCCAGAGTTGAATTTTTGGTACCCAAACTCCCTCTCTGTTGCCTTTTGCGGAACATGTATGAGGTCAAAGCGATTGAAATAGTATTCCTTGAATGCAGATTCTACCAGCAAGATGTTTTTTTCATTCATCATATCTTCCTCTTTTTGCCAAATTGTACAGGATTTATTATTCCATCACAATCAGGTATGGCAAAGCAGAGACTCTCACTACGCAATTTATCACAGGAGGGACATTGATATTTTGTGCCACTCCCTGATGAGCCTGATATGTGTTCTAGTTGGTATTTCGTGGTCCTCTCGTTATAGTCTGGTGCATTTTTGAACAAGGGCGCAATCTGGTCTACTGTCTGGCCTTTTGAGAGCAGGTATGTAGCAAGCAAAAACCTTCCAGAGTGTGGCAGGTTCTCTCCCTTTTCCAGTACCTCGATTCCATGTTTTACACAGGGAGGATACTCGGATGACACAAAACTAGTGTCAGAAAACTTTTTGGCAAGAGATACCAGGTCTTGCACTCTCTGTCCAAAGCTCTCAGGTATGGAACCTATGCTTACCGATTGTATCTTTGCATTGATATATTCGCCAAGCTCTGCACGTATCAATCTGACGGTTTCATGTGCACTAAGATATACATGGCCATTTGCAACTCTACGGTTTACAAGCTTCCATTCCTTTTCATGAAAATGCACTGCTCGTCGTAGATAGTCCGGTATTTGAATTACAAACTCGTCATTATCAATTGATACATTTACAGAAAACAAGTCTTGGATTATCTTCAATGGCAGCTCAAGATTTTTCTCCCTGCTTGTCCATAGATCCTGTTGCAGATACCTTTCGGCTCTCCTTGATTCTGCAAGAGAAAACCTCTTGATTAGAGTTGGAATGCCTGCGGATTTTAATAAAATAATTGCAACTATAAACGATAACAACTCGGAATCATTATCAAGTGAATCCAAGTCAGAGTTGTATATCTGGCCAGACGAGGCAACAACAATTCGTCCATATGCCTTTTCAACAATTGGCTTCCAGTCAGAATGCCCCAACTGTTCCAGGCTCAGTCCGGTATCTTTTAGATATTGACCTGCCTCTGTCAGAAAAGGATATTTTGCAAGATCCTTTACTCCAATCTTTAACATGTCTTCATTGTTCTTTTTAACCTTAAAAGTTTGTTTTAATTTTGTTATCTAGTAAACATCATGCTCTAAGCAATACTGAGTCTTAGATACTGTCTGATTATGTTATCTCGGATTTGATAGAGAGTTTCTTGTTTTATGATTAGATCGGTTTTGACAAGCTCGTTGACGTATGGAACAATAGATGTAGTAGGAATATCTAGTTCTTTTGAGAGACCAGAATATGATAGACCTTTGTCTGACATGGCAAGTTTTTCTAAAATTGATTTTAACACAGGTCCTCCTTGAGCAGTAGCAATATCTTCTGCAAGAACATATTGAGCATAGAGTCTCAAACTACCTACTGATGAAGAAAGTAAGTTCCAAAACACATCTGAGAGTTTTTTTTCAGGTTCCCAAGCCTCTGCCAGTGCCATAAGATAATATGGCTGGCCTCCAACCAAGCTAAAAGCCTCAGAAGCCATCTTGCCATTGGTTTTAAGACCGCGTGTTATTAGATACTCATTGAATAACAGTTTAGAGTTTTTTTCATTCATTTCTCCTATATTTAATTCCGTGAAATGTTGGAATAAAGCAGACTTGCCATTTGACAAAATAGAACGAAGAAGATGCACATGTGATCCACATATTACATATGAAACATTACTGCTCCTCTCTTGTATTATACTTCGAAATAATTCAAGTATATTCTTTAATCCCTTATGTCTGCGAAGCTGGATTATTTCCTGAAATTCATCTAGAATTATTATGAATTTCATATTGTTTTTTTCTGCCAAAGCGTTTATGGTTTTAAAGACCAAAAGAAAAGATGTCATGTAATTGACATTCTTATCTTTGAATTCTATTTTTGGTATTATGCTAAAGTCCTCTGCTGATGCTCCAGGTGTAAGCTCTACTGCTATTCCCTTAATTTTTTTAGAAGATAACGCGTCTGCTATTTTACCAATAGAATCAAATGATCTGCCTGCTTTTGCTTTGAATCTTCCAATCTTGGTAAGTTTTTTTACATACGCATTAAAAATCGTACTCTGAAGATTTATCAGAAATGATTTTGGATCGCCCATGAATTTTTGCACATCAAAGTAAACAACAACCACTTTGTCATCTTTGGATAAAACATGTGCAGCCTTGGAAAGAATTGATGATTTGCCTATTCTCCTATATCCCAACATTGCAATGTTGTAATTTATTTTAGATCTCATCTTAGAAACTATATTTTTTACCTCATCTTCACGATCTACTAGTTCATCTGGCAAGGCAGGTTTTCCAATCTGCATTATAACCAAGTATAAGATTTGTTATATATATGAATTCTTATATCAAATAGAAATACAGCGATATCAGTCTTGTACAAAACCAGACAGAAAATCTCATACGAGTTTAAATTATACCAGAGTAAATCAGTTGCATGCAGGTTGGATTGCACGTATCCATTGCAGGCTCAATTGACAAGGCAGTTGACAATGCAGTTGCAACAGGATGTACAGCTTTTCAGATCTTTACCCGTAACCCTAGAGGATGGGCTGCAAAGCCCCTTACAAGTAATGACGCATCAAGCTTCAAGGAAAAATTAGGCAAAAGCAAGATTGACAGACTTGCAACAGTTGCCCACATGCCATATCTTCCAAATCTCTCCTCCCCAGAGGACGACCCGTTTGCAAGGTCTCTTGATTCTCTAATTGATGAAGTAAAAAGATGCAGCAAACTTGGAATTCCATATATTGTTGCACACCTGGGAAGTCACAAGGGCAAGGGGGACCAAAAAGGAATCGAGATGTTGGTAAAGGCATTTACAAAAGCTGCTGAAGATACACCTGATGATGTAATGATACTTTTGGAAAACACTGCAGGGCAGAAAAATAGTGTAGGCTCTGATCTTGGCCAGCTTGGCTCCATCTTGTCCAAGCTAAAGCCTGCAAAAAGATTTGGAATCTGTCTTGATACATGCCATGCATTTGCCTTTGGATATGATATGAGTACAGAAAAGGGAGCTGCTGCAACACTGAAAGAATTTGATAATACCATAGGATTTGAGCATCTCAAGATTTTACATCTCAA
>JACXTT010003831.1_pt1 | contig 22769 bp, 17 predicted proteins | sample 9270951 | NCBI WGS metagenome assembly JACXTT01 (sample SAMN15532306, study PRJNA645909) | rock metagenome | isolation source: weathered quartz diorite | place: Puerto Rico | collected 2017-06-21
TTTTCCGCTTTGGCGGGTAAGCGTGAGCTTATGCGCCTCGGCGGAATTGCACACGACCAGCCCCGCGTGTTCCTGCTATCCACAACGCACGGAGCGGAATGTCATGCAATGGCCGCTGCGCTAGAAACAATTCGCTTGTATCGCGAACATGATGTGGTCGGATTCCTGTGGAGGCAAGGAGAGCGGCTAAGAGAACTGGTCAACCGTTCGATCCTGGAGAATCGCTTAACTGATTTTTTCCAACTGTTGGGTCGGCCTTGCAACCTTGTTTTCGCCACTTACGATCAGAACCGCCATCCTTCTCAATCTTTCCGCACTCTGTTCCTGCAAGAACTTATCCAGCGAGGCGTGATCGCACCTTCTTTTGTCGTGAGCTATTCGCACAGCGACTGCGACATTGATCAAACCGCCGAAACAATCTTTGAGGCACACCGCATCTACCGTATGGCTCTTGACCAGGGTGTCGAAAAATACCTGCAAGGTCGCCCAGTAAAGCCTGTGAACAGACGCTTCGCGTAAGTTGGCCATTGTGAACGAAACAATCCCCGAGGTGAAAAACAAGATGTCACCAGCTCAATTGGATCCAACTCTGCATTTGGCTGAGAAGAACTGGTGGAACCTTTGGAACACTTCCTACCGTTCGAAGGACGACAACGACGAAACGTCGACGCAGCTCTTTGGGCATGTCGCCGGGATCATAAGGGATCTCTCACGCCTGCGAACGAAGCGCATTCTTGAAGTAGCATGCGGCACGGGAATACTCTCCCGTCAGCTTGAGTTTTCGAGCTATCACGGTCTAGATGTCTCGCCTGCAGCTATTGAGATCGCCTCCGCGAAAGCTGGGCAGCTCTCGTTGCCGGAAGGCACAGAGCGCCCCGCATATGAGGTTGCCGATGTCCACGATTGGCCGCTCCCTCGACATTTGTTCGACGTAATAATTTGCGTGGATGCCGTCGCATACTTCCACGATCAGCAATTTGCCTTGAACAAAATGGTGGAAGCTCTTACCCCATCCGGGCAGCTTGTACTTACGACCATCAATCCGCTTGTTTATAAGCGCATTCGACCCACCGCATGGGCTTCTCTGAAAGAAGGCTCTATCAGCCATTGGCTGTCACGCGGAGAATTGCACGGCTTAATCGCTTCAGCGGGATTGCGGATTGAGCGCTCGTACACAATTATGCCGAGAGGAAATATGGGTTTCTTGCGAATTGTCAATTCTGCGATATTGAATGAAGCGTTGGGCAATCGTAGCAGGAACGTGATGCGCCGATGTAAAGAGTGGATTGGGCTTGGACAATACAGGGTTGTGGTGGCAACAAGAGAGCGCATTCGCTCGCAAGGCAATGAGCAGTAAAAACGGACCCTGCATCCGTCACAATTTTGTTCCCTTAGGCTTAGTCGCACTTGATGCGAAACTCCACAGAACAGAACAAGATGCAAGGTGCGGTGGACCTCGATCAAATGGACCTACCGGTGAAGCCGGTAACAATTCCGGCTCCGTCGGAATTCAAACAGAAATCCGTACGCGGCGGCGCCCTGACGATGTTGGGACAGGGCATTGGCATGGCCCTTCAGATCGGTACGACCGTCATCCTTGCGCGTCTTCTGTTACCGACCGACTATGGGTTGCAATCCATGGTCTTTACCCTGACTGCATTTTTCAGTTTGTTTAAGGATGCAGGGCTAAGTGTCGCGACGGTCCAACGGGAAAATCTAACTAACGACCAAATTTCGACCTTGTTTTGGATAAACACCGGATTGGGGATCCTGCTCACTGTCATTGTGGCCGCTGCCGCCCCGCTTTTAGCAGCCTTCTACAAAGAGCCTCGTCTTTTTTGGCTGACGGTTGCCTCAGCTTCGATCTTTCTTCTGCACAGTCTCTCGGTGCAACATCGCGCTTTGCTGGACCGATCCATGCGATTTGCAACGAGCGCGAAGATAGATATTCTTTGCTCCGTTAGCAGCGCTCTTGTAGCCGTCAGCATGGCCGCGCTTGGGTTTGGATACTGGTCGCTCATTTGTCAAAACATCAGTCTTCCTCTGGTCGGGACGATTGCAGTTTGGGTCGCAATGCCTTGGACTCCTGGCAGACCGCGATGGACGCCTGAACTAAAATCGATGGTACGCTTCGGCGGAACCGTAACGCTCAACAGCGTCGTCGTTTATATTGCTTATAATGTTGAAAAAATCTTGTTGGGACGCTATTGGGGGCCAGCTCCGCTGGGAATCTATGGGCGCGCCTACCAGCTCGCAACTCTTCCGGTGCAGCAGCTAATTGGAGCCGTCCATACAATCGCGTTTTCTGTTCTTTCGCGCATGCAGGGAGAAATGGAGCGCCTGCAACGCGCCTATTTGAAATCGCTTTCTCTGATTGTTTCGCTGACGATTCCAGTAGTGATCGGCTCCGGATTATTCGCCGATGAGATCGTAGCCGTGGTGCTTGGGCCAAAATGGGCGGAAGCTGCGCCGGTTCTGAGGCTGCTCGCTCCGACCGTGATGTTTCTCGCATTGGTGAATCCATTCTCTTGGTTCCTTCGTGCAACCGGCCAAGTGAGGCGAAGTTTGAACACCGCATTTCTTATCTGCCCGGTTGTGATCTTAGGAATTATTGTTGGCTTACGTTACGGACCTCGCGGAGTCGCCCTCGGATACTCCTCAGCGATGATTTTGCTCTTTGTGCCGATTGTTGCGTGGGCGACTTATGGAACCGGCATAACCGCGCGTGCATATTGGAACGCCATCAAACGGCCGTTTTGTGCCGGGATTTTCGGGGGCCTGTTTGGACTACTATTCCAGTACTGGTGTGCCGGCAAATTATCATTTCTGCTACAACTGATTTTGGAACTGGCCGTTTCCTGTTCGGTCTATGTGGGGGTTCTCTTCTACGCTATGGGTGAGAAAGATTTTTATTTTGATCTTGCAAAGCAAATCCTACCGCGGAGACAAAGTAGGACCGTCGCAGCATAGGCGCCCAACGCCTCATTTTGGGGTGAGCGCAAAAACCTCGCGAACCGGCTCAGGGAACACTGTCAATGAAGCGAAAACTAAGAGTGGGAGATTGGGTGGAAGTGCGCAGCCGGGAAGAAATTCTTCGGACGCTCGATTCAAACGCAGAACTCGACGGCATGCCGTTCATGCCTGAAATGTTTGAGTTTTGCGGCAAAAGATTTCAGGTGTACAAGCGGGCGCACAAGACTTGCGACACCGTATTTCCGGTTAGAGGCCGGCGGGTTGCCGATGCAGTTCATTTGGACACTCGTTGTAGCGGACTCGCGCATGGTGGCTGTCATGCGAGCTGCTTATTATTTTGGAAAACGGCGTGGCTAAAGTTGGTGGGAGATAACGAAGCCGCTCCGGCAAGTGTGAAACCACGAGCGATTGAACAGTCAGAGTCCGTGGCAAATGCTTCTGCTCAATGTATCGACCCAACAGATGGCGAAGTCAAATATAGATGCCAAGCTACTCAGTTGCCCTATGCCACGACAGACCTGGAGTGGTGGGATCCGCGCCAATATGTGGAGGATTTTACTTCGGGAAATGTGGGCATCGGCAGAATCCTCAGCGGTGCAATCTATATGCTCTTCTACGAGCTCAGCCGCGCTGGTCTTGGACTTGGCCGGCCTATTCGATGGTTCTATGACAAGTTCTATCCACTTTGGGGCGGGACACCCTTTCCCCGTCGCGCAGGAACCATCCCGGAGGGGGAGCCAACTCCCGAAGCAGTGCTGAACCTTCAGCCTGGAGAACTGGTTCAGATCAAGCGATTACCGGAAATTCTGAAAACTCTGAATCAGAATAATCGGAATCGTGGTCTATATTTTGATGCCGAAGAAATCCCATATTGCGGCAAAATCTATCGAGTTTTGAGACGCGTCGAGAAAATTATCGATGAAAGAACAGGAAAGATGCAGCCAATGAAGACGCCTGCTGTCATTCTCGATTCGGTCATTTGCGAGTCACGTTATAGCGAGTGCCGTATGTTCTGCCCGCGTAGCATTTATCCTTACTGGCGAGAGATTTGGCTGGAACACGCTGACGCAAGTGGCTCGGGCTCGGGCATCCAGCAAGAAGAGGCGATAATAAAAGCCGCGTCTCCATAACCTTAAGTTAATGGTCAAATTACATTTCAAATCTGTGTATAAGCGCGTCGGCACCGGATTCCTAATTCTGGTGCCTTTGTCTATTATAATATTGTTATTAATTATAACTAAACCAAAGGTTCGCGTGGGACTCAAAATATCGTGGTTGAAAGCCACAGGGTCCCTCCCGGATGTCACATGGAAGGATCTCTTTCGTATGGGACGTCCCGGCAGCCATTTCAATTTGCCAGAACTTGCCACGACACACAACCCCTATGCTGTCGTTAGAAACCCTTATAACTCTTCAGTTGATATCTCGGCGGGAAGCAGCCTTTTCCGGTCGCACTGCGGAGGTTGTCATGGAGCGACAGGGATGGGAGGAAACGGTGGGCCAGCTCTTCAGCACCGGCAGATGACTCAGGGAAGCAGTGATTGGGCGATTTTCCGGACGATAACCTCGGGGATTCCTGGATCTTCTATGCCCAGTAGTGCATTGTCATGGTTGGACCGATGGCAGCTGACTGCCTATGTAAAATCACTCGTACAGGTCGAGAATCCGCTGGATGAGGTGCCCAAACTCAGTCTCAAGGCAGTAGCCTATGAGGAAATTCGCGCGGCTGAACAAAAGCCGGATACTTGGCTGACCTACTCAGGTTCATACGATAGCCATCGTTTCAGTCCCAATCGCCAGATTACCCCATCCAATGTCGCTGGCTTGCGGCTCTTGTGGATGCGTCAATACAACACGACGGAAAGGTTTATTGAAACAAGTCCATTGGTGACAGGCGGATATATGTTTGTCACCGTGCCGCCGAATCGCGTGGAAGCGCTGGACGCTAAGACCGGAGCAATGATCTGGGCCTATGATCGGGAATTACCGCAGCACCTATCGCTCTGCTGTGGCTATGTGAACCGCGGATTAGCTGCGCTCGGCAACGCCCTTTTCCTGGGTACACTCGATGCGCACCTGGTAGCCCTTGATATCAATACTGGGCGCGTCTTGTGGGATCTCGAGATTGCGGACTATAAGGCTGGCTACAGCATAACCGGTGCCCCTTTGGTAGTGAAGAACCTCGTGATCACCGGCATTGCGGGGGGCGAATTCGGCATTCGAGGTTTCATCGACGCACGGGACGCTGTTACCGGAAAGCAAGTCTGGAGATTCGAAACGATTCAACGGCCAGGAGAAGCTGGGGCAGATACCTGGCAAGGCGATTCCTGGAAAACAGGCGGTGGGCCGACGTGGCTCACCGGTTCCTTCGATCCAAACAGCAATTTGATTTATTGGCCGACCGGAAACCCGGGTCCTAACTTCAACGGTGACAAGCGCACCGGCGACAATCTCTACACAAATAGCGTCGTGGCTCTTGACGCCGACCGAGGAACTCTGCGCTGGCATTTTCAGTTCATGCCGCACGACGTCTTCGACTGGGACGCAACCGAAATTTTGGTGTTATTTGACCGAAATATCGCGGGCAAACATCAGCGTTTTCTCGCCCAAGCGAATCGCAACGGATTCTATTACCTGCTCAACGCCGAAAATGGACACCTTCTTCTGACGAAGCCGTTTGCCAAGCAGACATGGTCGGATGAGACTGATGACCAGGGGCGCCCGATAGTCAAGCCATCGGCATATCCTACGACAAAAGGGACGGCCGTCTATCCCGGTGTTGGTGGAGCTACGAACTGGATTTCTCCCAGCTACAGTCCTGCGACCGGACTCATGTACGTCCCGGCATTGGATTGGGGCGGCGTCTTTCATAAGGAGCATGATGATTACCGCGCAGGAGAGTTGTTCCAGGGTGGGTCTTCTGAATTCTTCAACGTTCAGCCGCAAGGCAGCGTTCGCGCGTTGAATGCTATAACCGGTGAGCAGCAATGGGAATATCGCAATCCTGCATTCATCATCGGGGGGCTGTTGAGTACGGCAGGTGGAATCGTATTCGGGAGCCAGGAAGAGTCTTTCTTTGCTCTCGATGCCAAAACGGGTAAAGAGCTCTGGCGCGTGGCGACGGGCGGGGTGATCCGCGCGGCGCCGATTAGCTTTCTGTATGAAGGCAGAGAAATGGTTACGATTGCTGCTGGCCACGACCTCCTAACATTTGGCCTTTCGCGGGTGGCGCAGGCGGAAAAATCAAAACGAGCACACGAGTGACTCAACGAGCTATGACGATAGCACAGCCAACAAGCACGAGCGTTTCAGTGCCGGGCAGAACCTTGGCAGTTCCAAATTTGATTTTCGATGTGGGTCTTAATATCGGCCAAGACTCTGAGTTTTACTTGGCAGAGGGCTATCGCGTCCTGGCGATAGAGGCGGACCCAGTTTTGGCAGAAGCAGCGCGTAAGAAATTTTCCAAGGAGGTTGAGGAAGGCCGTCTTGAAATTCTCAATGTAGGAATTGCAGATAGAGACGGCGTTGCGGATTTCTGGATTTGTCAGGAAAAGCCGGAATTCAACTCTTTTTATCGGACCATCGCGGCGCGCGATTCCTATTCGCACAAATGCATCCAAATTCGCGTGATACGCTTCTCGCGAATTATCGAACAATACGGTGTCCCGTATTACTTGAAGATCGACATCGAAGGCAATGACATGTTGTGCTTGGAAGGACTTTCTTCTTCGTGCCTGCCGAAATATCTCTCCGTGGAAAGCGAATGCCCGTTGGACGAAGAGAGCGCTACTGTCGCAGATGGATTGCGAATCCTGGAGAAGCTCTACGATTTGGGATACCGGGAATTCAAACTCATTGACCAGCACACGTTTTGTGCACTTTCCCTGCCTGCCGCGCCTCACTATAAGGTGGACACTCTCGTAAGAAAGACACTAAACCGGCCGCCTATCAAGCACGTCATGGGGATGGGTCTGATCTTCCGGACTTGTCTCACGCGGCGAAAGCTGGAAAGAAGGTTTCGGCGAGAATTTCCTATGGGTAGCTCTGGCGCGTGGGGCGAGGAAACACCAGGAACATGGATCAGCTTTGAAGAAGCAAAAGTGGCATATATACACTACCGCAAAAAGCACTTTCTGGCTGCGGACACGAAGTTCCACTCGTTTTGGTGCGATTGGCACGCAAAACAGTAATCACCAGACCACGGCGTATATTCGTTTTACTCTTGTGGGCACAAATCAAACATCGCCGGTACAACCCTTTGTCAGTGTTGTTACACCGTTCTACAACACGGCGCGATACCTCGCAGAGTGCATCGAGAGCGTTCTCGGGCAGAGTTATGACAATTGGGAATATGTCCTGCTCGACAATTGCAGCACTGACGGCTCACACGAAATCGCTGAACAATACGCCACCAAAGATCCCCGTATCCGCCTATTTCGCAATACGACCCTACTACCGCAGGTCCAAAACTATAATATGGCCCTGTCTTATATTTCCACCCGGAGCGATTATTGCAAGGTCGTTCAGGCAGACGACTGGATCTATCCAGAGTGCCTCCAGCGTATGGTCGCACTAGCCGAATCGGATCCCTCGATCGGCATAGTAAGCTCGTACTCTCTGTGGGGTGATCGCGTCCTAGGTGCCGGCCTTCCGTACCATACAACAGTTATGCCCGGAAGTGAGGTCTGCCGCTTGCAATTGCGTACATCGTTGTTTTTCTTTGGATCTCCAACCACTGTGATGTACCGCGCGAAGATTATACGCGCCACCCCGCAATTTTTTGACCCAAGCACTCTTCATGATGATACGGACGCCTGCTACCGCGTTTTACGAACCTGGAAGTTCGGTTTTGTGCACCAAATCCTCTCTTTTTCTCGAGTTGAAGCTGGCTCTATTATGTCTCGCGCACAAGAGTTCGGAGCAGAGCTTCTGGACCGATTGTTACAGGTCTGCAAGTTCGGCTGCGTTTTCCTTCAACAAAATGAACTCGCTGACGCGTCGCAAGCTAGCCGGCGCAGATATTATCGTTTCCTAGCACGCCGTCTGCTGGCGCGTAGTTCAAGCGCATTTTGGGAGTATCAGAAATCCTGCTTGCGGTCTGGTGGTCAGCGGCTGGATAAGTTATATCTATTCAGGCAGGTTTGCTGCGAATTGTTGCGACTGTTGACGAATCCAGGCTCTACCGCCCGTTACCTGTCCAACAGATGGGCCAAGGCGGAGACGGACAGGAATCAACCGGCCTCTTGGGCTTCCGATATCCCCCTACCTACAGACGTTTCAGCGTCTCGTGATAACCGTTGAAATTACTGCACGCTAGTCGGTCAGGAACTACGGTCATACAACGTCACCATTGGTCCCTTGGCGCGCTGCTCGTAATGGCTACGATGGCGTTGCTTGCAGTTGCATGCCGCAGCGATGTCGGCACGCTATTAACGCATGTGCGCACCCAATGTGCCACGGGACCGCTGCGGGTGAATCCGGCGAATCGCCGCTATTTTACCGATGCAAGCGGGAGGGCCATTTATCTGACGGGTTCTCACACATGGGCTAACTTGCTGGATCGTGGTTCCCTGAATTCGCACCAAACAGAATTCGACTACGACGCTTATGTCAACTGGATGGTTCTCCACAATTTCAACTTCATGCGACTCTGGACTGAAGAATTGCCAAACCACACTAGCACTGTGGATCCGTACGACGGCTTCGTGGGCCTTCCTTGGAAATGGTCCCGAACGGGGCCGGGGATTGCAAATGATGGCGGTCTGACATTTGATCTTAGCAAGCTTGACCAAAGATATTTTGATCGAATGAGGTCGCGAATTATTACGGCAGGAAACAAGGGCATTTATGTATCTGTGATGCTATTCAATGGTTTCGAATGGCAGTTCGATACGCACGCAAAGGATGGCAATCCATTTCTACGATGCAACAATGTCAATGGGATAAGTTGTCCAGCCACGTGTCCTACAGATCTATCGCAAATGTCAGCCGATGTGTGGCGCTATGAACAAGCTTACATTCGAAAGGTTATTGACGCCGTGAATGACCTAGACAACGTGCTTTACGAGGTTTCGAATGAAACGGGTTCGCCTTATTCTGATTCGTGGCAGGCGCAGGTGATAAATCTTGTCAGAGAGTATGAAGCGACCAGGCCGAAGCAACATCCTGTGGGAATGACTTTCCAATGGAAGGGGGGCACTGATTCAACAATCTATCAAAGCGGCGCGGACTGGGTGTCGCCGGGAGATCGCTTGCCGCTGAGCAATGGAACTAAGGTAATCATCAACGATACCGACCATTCCTATGGATGGGAGAGTTTGCGGCACAATGGAAAAACGGCGCAGCGGGTATGGGTTTGGCAGAACTTCACTCTAGGAAACAATGTCATATTTATGGATCCCTACTTGGTCGTTTGGCCGGGGAGGAACTCTCCTGAGGGAGCCACGAGCGATCCTTACATTGGGGCCAAGCCAGACGAGTATTGGGAAGTCATTCGTGACGCAATGGGCAGCACTTTGACCTACGCGAATCGAATGAATTTGGTTGCCATGACACCACAACCATCCTTATCCACGACGCAATACTGTCTGGCGAATCCCGGCTCTGAATATCTGGTGTATCAACCTTCGAGAGGAGCATTCACCTTGCAACTCCCTGACGGAACGTACCAATACGAATGGATGAACCCGTCGACGAACAAGGTATGGCCTTCTGGCGTTCTCTCGGTGACCGGTGGCAGCTACCGGTTTCGGCCTCCATTTCCAGGCGATGCTGTCCTGTATTTGCGCATCCATTGACGGTGGCCATCTGCAGCGGGATAGAAAAGATATTCAGCTAGCAAGGCTAACAACCTATAGGAGCAAACCGAAGTCAAGTCATGCTTTCGGTATTACTTGCGACTCGCAATGGAGCGCCGACGTTGCCGGCTGTTCTTGAGGCTTTCACCCGGCTGCAGCAGCCCTCTACTGGTTGGAAGCTGATCATTGTGGACAATGGGAGCACAGATCAAACGCGAGAAATTGTTGTTTCGTTTCAAACGAAACTGCCGTTGACATATAGGTCTGAGTGCAGCCCCGGCAAGAACGCCGCGCTAAACAGTGGTCTAGCGGATTTGGAGGGTGATCTTGCGGTATTTACAGATGATGACGTCTTTCCTCGTCCGGACTGGTTGATCCGGCTGCGCGCTGCTGCAGACGAACACCGCCCATACTCCATGTTTGGGGGGGTGATTTTGCCTCGGTGGGAGTCAGCTGCACCAGCATGGCTCCATTGGATGCCGGCTGGTCCCGTATTTACTCTAACCGACCCTGAATTGAAAGAAGGGCCAACTGACCCGGGAAACCTGTTTGGACCAAATATGGCGATTCGCACAGAAGTTTTTTGGGACGGCACTCGGTTTGACAATTCGATCGGTCCAAGAGGCACAAACTATGCTATGGGTAGTGAATCTGAATTAGTCGAGAGGCTAGGCAGGCAGGGTCACAGGGCTTGGCACACAAACGAAGCAGTCGTTGAACACTTCATTCGAGACTATCAATTGACCAAGTCTTGGGTGATGGAGCGCGCGGTCCGATTCGGCCGCGGTCAGCTTCGGTTGCTGAAAGCTGAAGACCCAGCGGCTGTCCCGCATTGGCTAGGTGTGCCACCGCCCGTCTTCCCGAGGATGATCAAGCGCGTCCTGCGAATGACTAAAGGCTGGTTGATGTCTGATGAACAGGAGTTGTTTTTGGCTCACTGGGAATTCAATTATCTCTGGGGCCATGTTATTGAGGCACGTGATTTGCGCCGTCAACAGCGCTCCCAGCCAAAGTAAGGCTCGTTGACAACAGTGCGAGGTAGATGGTGAATCTCGGAAACAACGTTCCTCTCATGCATGAGCCAAACACAAAAGAAGTTGTCCATGGGACAGTACACTTCGGTGTCAATTCTGGAAGTATTGTGCTGCTGGCCTCGATAGCAGTCTTACTATCTGCCCTTTGCCTCAAGTTCTTGCCAACCCCCTTCGTTTGGTTAGCGTGGGGATGGGCCGTCATTCTGTTTGTTGGCTTCTGGCGCATTAAGGTCGCGTCGGTTCGAGTTGTCGCCTTCAATATGGCAGTACTGGCAGCAGCATTTGCGCCGATCGAGACATACAGTGCTATTCATCTGCAGGTGCGTCCAATTTATTCTGAACCCTATATGCTTGCGGATGATGTGCTGGGGACAGTGCCCGTCAAACCGACCCACGCACACTCCAGCGAAGTCGAGCATGGGAAGCTGGTCTACGATGTGACTTACAATATTGGGGAAGATGGACTTCGCACCGCGCCGCCTTCAAGTGTGGACGCGTCAACGCCTGCTGTTCTGTTTTTCGGCTGTTCCTTTACTTTCGGCGAGGGAGTTCAGGACGACGAGACCATGCCGTACCAGGTGGGCATACAGTCGGGTGGGCACTACCAGATCTACAACTTCGGTTTTCATGGATACGGTCCCCACCAGATGCTCGCGTCCATCGAGAGCGGAAGGGTAAGGCAAGTGGTTCGTACAACTCCCCGATACGCACTCTACCAGGTGCTTCCTGACCATGTCGCACGCGTTGCCGGAAAAGTTCCCTACGGACAACACAGCCCACGCTACCGATTGGAAGCAGACGGCGGTGTTCGACTAGAGGGACACTTCGACGATGGCCGGAAGCCACCCTCAGCCTTGCGGACAATCCTGGAACGGCGATTAGGAAAGTCAGCGACTTATCGACTGCTTAAGAGCTTAGAGCCCCGGATTACGGAGGATGATATCCGCCTGCTTTTGGCGACCGTGCGCAAGTCACGTGAATTGCTTGAAGCAGAATATCCCGGCATGGAGTTCCATATTATCCTCCGGCAAAACTTCGATTATGAAGCCGGAACTTATCGGGAGTTGCTAGAAGGCTTTAGGCGAATGAACATTCCAGTTCACCTCGTGGAAGATATTTTGCCCGATTACAATTCGAACCCTCAAAAATATTGGCTGAGTAGGGATGACCGACACCCGAATGCACTCCAGGACCGCCTGATTGCCAGATATGTAGTTGCTAGAATACTTCACGACGCAGGAAGCAATGATTCCGCGGCAAGAACAAGTACCGATCCACCGGCCTGAACAGGAAGTTTGTGAAGCTGCGAGAGATCTTATGGGCCTTGCCGATTGATGTAAACGGGCGGCTGCATCAGGACATAAAGAAAACCGAATGCCTCGGTGTCTCGAACATGGCGTTAGCCTCCGCTTTCCATCCGCCTCTGACGGTTGCCGAGATTCAATCTTAGGAATATTCTAAGCTGCGTAGAATCAGATGGTTAGAAGCCATTTTGCCTAAACAGTCAGTTTGCTGAGAATGAGGGCAGCGTATTGCCACTTTGTGGAAATGATCTGGGATTTCCACGGAATAATCCCGGGCACGAGTAGGAATAGAATCTCCCTAAATTGTTGATTTTGAACACTTAAGTCGCTGAATTTTATTCTCGTACATTGCCTGCCCATGGCAGCCTTCGTGCACCCAACCGTAGGGAATCTATCTTGTTCCGCCCGGCAAGCGGGCTACCATTAACCATGACCAGCGTTGGCCAGACTCAATTTCTCGCCGAAACTCAGGTTCCAGGCTTCGTCTTTGGGCGAAGCCCTGCTATTCGCTCTCTCAATAATCTAGTTGGCGAGATCGCTCCCACGGACATTCCGGCCTTGCTTATAGGAGAAACTGGAACAGGCAAGGATACGTATGCGCGTTTGATCCACCGCCTTTCGTCCCGACATCAGGCGCATTTCTGCAAGATCAATTGTGCCGCCCTTAATCCCAATCAACTTGCTTTGCAATTGCGGCCAGAGGAGAAACGTTATTCTTCGGCGGGCTCTTTGGGAACTGTCTATCTCGATAACCTACAGGAATTAGACACAGCATCCCAGCGTCTGCTGCTTTCTTTATTGCCAGACGAAGATAGCGTCGATTTTAGCGCTGGCCTCCCGGTGCGTCTCATCTCATCCGCCGCAATCAATCTTGAGCCGGAAGTCGAGGCTGGACGCTTCCGGCGTGAGCTGTTCTTCCGACTAAATGGCGCGTGCTTACGACTACCGTCGCTTAGCGACCGAATTCAAGATCTGCCGGCCCTCTCCGAATGTTTCTTAGAAAAGTATTCAAATATGTTGAAGAAAAGTGCCCCACCCTTGACAGAAGAAGCCGTTCGTTCTTTGTCGTCCCTCTCCTGGCTCGGCAATATCCGTGAGTTGGAAAATCTTGTGCGCAAAATCGTTGTTTTCGGTGACGTGCAAGTTGCAATGAGGGATTTCGCATATGTCAGGACCGCTAAGCCAAGTTTCTCGGGCTCAGCGCAATTTACCTCGCTAAAAGCTGCGGCTCGTGCCGCCTCGGTTAAAGCGGAGCGTGAACTCATTCTCCAAGCGCTTGAACGAACCCATTGGAACCGTAAGCGCGCGGCGCGCGAGCTGCAGGTCAGCTACAAGTCTCTGCTCTACAAAATTAAACAGATTGGTGTGTCAAACGAAAAGAATGAGAATTGAGGGAGGTTCAATGAAATCGCATCTACGATTCTTGCTGGTTGGCGCCTTGCTTTCCGCGCGGCTTGCAACTCCTCAGGAACCGCCCACCCCAAAAACTGATCCTCAGGCAAAGACTGCCCCGCCCGTTACTTCGGTCGACGCCGACTACAAAATCGGGCCGCAGGATGTTCTCCGCATCGATGTTTGGAAGGAACCTGATATTTCACGCACCATTCCCGTACGGCCAGATGGCAAAGTCTCTTTACCGTTGCTTAATGATGTGCAGGCGGCCGGTATGACCGCTATGCAACTCGCTGCATCGCTTCGGGAGAGTCTGTCGAAGTATTTGACTAATCCTCAAGTGACCGTGACCGTCACAGAAATCAATAGCCGTCGTGTCTACATTACAGGTGAAGTTACCCGTGCGGGGGCACTTCCCCTGTTGCCAAACATGACGGTACTACAGGCGCTCTCAAGTGCCGGCGGTTTTACACAGTTCGCAAAACTCAAAAACATCTACGTTCTTCGAACGGAAGACGGAAAGCAGGTTAAGCATCCGTTCAATTACAAGGAAGTTGTGAAGGGCAATCTCCCGGAGCAGAACATTCTTCTTCAGCCGGGCGATGTCATCGTGGTTCCTTAGAAATCGAGACTTGAATATGTTTGCGCGTAAATCCAAATGGACCTGCGTTGTACTTATCCTAGCTCTTTTTGCGGGGGCGCAGTTAGCTTCTGCTCAGGAAGAACAACAACCCCCAGCGGGGAACAAACCAAAGGCCGCTGGTGCTACTTACCCAATTCCCATTGTGAACGGCGGCGATCAGCAAGATCAGGACACCGGCGGACTGATTGCTGACACCACCCCCTTAACCGGGCTTCTCAGCCCGACACTTGGTTCGCCGGGGCTTCAGCACAGCTATTGGGTTCCAGGGTTCCAGTGGTCTGGCGCGATTCAATCCAGGTCTTACAATCAAACGCAGAATTCCGATTGGCTGATGAACAACTACTTGGTTGGCAATCTGAGTTTGATCAAAGCATGGGGTCACAACCAGCTCGCTATCAACTATTCCGGCGGCGGCTTCCTTTCAACGGACAGTGCACAAGGTAACGGCTACAATCATCAGCTTGCGCTCTCTCAGACGTTTTCCTGGAATCGCTGGCAGCTTCAACTCACAGATCAGTTTTCCTACTTGCCCGAGTCTTCTTTTGGTTTTGGCGGCAGTACCGGGTTGGGAGCACCGGGGGCAGGCGGATCTCTTGTTCCTGTGATTCCGGGTATCGGCAACAATAACGTTCCTAACCAGGGAGTTTTTGCGTCCATCGGTCCGCGCTACAGCAACTCGTCCGCCGCGCAACTTACGTACGCTACTTCACCCCGTGGATCCATTACCTTCGCCGGCTCCTATGGCCTTCTGAACTTTGTTGACTCGGGAAACGTAGACAATAACGCCATCACCGGAAGCGTCGGCTACAACTATGCTCTCACCCGCGAGAATTCCATCGGTTTGTTCTATAGGGTTAGCACATACCATTTCCCCGGTCAGCCTCAGGCAGAGGGCGATCATTCGTTCAACATCGCGTACGGACGAAAGGTAACAGGTCGTCTGGCGCTGCAGCTCTACGCCGGCCCCGATTTCGTTACCTCTCGGATTCACCCTGCCGGAGACTCTCTAAGCTACGGTGTCAACGCCGGCGCGAACATGCAGTACGCAGTCCCAAATGGGGGGCTTTCACTTGCCTATACGCATGGAACTTCCGGCGGAAGCGGTGTCTTGATTGGCTCGACAAATGACCAGGTGAATTTCGGAGTGAATCACAAACTGTCTCGCCTGTGGAGCGGACAAATCAACACCGGTTATTCCCGCAACACTCCTGTCGGCTCGTCCATACAAACAAATACCCAGACGTATAACACTTGGTCAGTGGGCGGCGGAGTTACCCGTCCGGTTGGCCGATACGCCAACTTAGGCATAAACTATACTGCACAGTTCACCGACTACGGTCTTGCAGGCTGCATAGGGCCCGCTTGCACGAACAATCAGACGTATCACTACGTCACGATTAATTTTCAGTGGCGCACGCGCCCCTTTGTTTTGGAGTAGCATGCATTTACGCCTTTGTCAGTAGAATGGGCAGAGGAAGCGGAACAAGAGATATCGCCTAATGTACAAGAGCTTTTACGGTCTCAAAGAAAATCCGTTTAACGTCAATCCCGATCCTCGCTTTCTCTATCTGACCAAGCAGATCGAAGAGGCCCTGACCGGACTGATGTACGGCATTCAGACCCGCAAGGGTTTCATCATGCTGACCGGCGAGGTCGGCACGGGCAAAACCACTCTCGTCAATCGCCTTTTGGACTGGCTCCATCGCCGGAACGCCCGAACCGCTTTCCTCTTCAATTCCAGAATGAATTCCAGCCAGCTCTTTGATTTCATCTTGGCGGAATTCGAAATTCACTGCGAGTCTAAATCCAAGAGCCAACAGCTCATGAAGCTTAACAGTTGGCTCCTCGATCGTTACCGCGACGGCGAAACTGTGGTCTTGATCATCGACGAAGCCCAGAATCTTACCTACCCGGTTTTGGAAGAAATTCGCCTTCTTACAAACCTCGAGACCTCGACTGAGAAACTCTTGCAGATTGTTCTTTCTGGGCAACCAGAACTCGAGGAAAAACTAAAACTTCCGCAACTCCGGCAGCTTCGCCAGCGCATCATGCTTCGTTGCCGCACGACGCCGTTTCTCCAGGAGCAAACGCAAGAGTATATTTTGGAGCGCTTGCGCATCGCCGGAGCCTCTGGTGCGCCCATCTTCAGCCCCAAAGCCATCGAAGCAATTCACATTTACTCGATGGGAATTCCGCGCGTCATCAATCTTCTTTGCGAGCATTCCCTCGTCAACGGCTTTGCGGATCAAGTGCGCCCCATTCACCCCAAGATCGTCGAAGAAGTCGCGCGCGAATTCCAGTTGGACGAAGTCGAACCAATTCCACCCGCTGGCGGCTCAAGAGTCGACACTGACGTTTACAACTCAGAAGCCTTTATCCAGAATTTGGGCGAAGCTCTCTCCCGTTTCCGCCTCAGCCCCACTTCGCGCGAACGAAAGTAGCGCTTTCCTCCCTTAGTTTCCGTCCGCGCCCTCTCCCACCCCAAAATAAGTGCAATCCGGGTGAACGAACGCCAGAGCGCTCACGCTCGCCTCTGGATCCATCATAAAGCCTTCCGTCAATTGCACGCCAATTTCCTCCGGATTTAGCAATTTCCAGATTCCGTCCTGATCTGCAAGCTCCGGACACGCTGGATACCCGAAGCTGTATCTCTTCCCACGGTAGCGTGACGTAAACCTTTGCGCCATGGTCATCCCCGCTGGATCGCCAAATCCCCAATCCTCACGGATCCTTCGATGCAGCCATTCCGCACACGCTTCCGCGGTCTCAATTGCCAGCGCCTGCAATCCATGCGACAGGAAATAGTAGCCCGCGTTTTTCGCAGCTTCTGCACGCTCGCGTACTCCTTCACCCGCCGTAACCACAAATAGCGCCACATGATCCCGCTTCCCGTCTTTCGCGGGCAGCACATAATCGCTCAAACAGAGCCGGTCTCCCGTTCTCTGCCGCTTGAAATGCCACGTGTGCCGAGGCGCCTTTATTCCTGGAGCAAATACATGTAGCGCCTCTCCCTCTGCTTCCGCCTCAAAGAATTGCCAAACTGCTTTCACCTTCATCCATTTCGCGGCTTCCGCTTTCACCTCTTCCATGCCTTCGAACAGTTCCACGGCTTTCGTATCGCGCGCGGCCAGCTGTTTCTCAAAATCTCCGCGGAATCCCAAATGTCGCCCAAACAACATGAACGGATTGATGTAGCTCCACACCTCGCGCAAATCGGGCACTAGCCGCACCTTCCGTTCCAAGTATCCGACCGGCTCGATGGAAAGGTCCGCTCGCACTTTCAGTGAGCGCGCCACCGGCGCAAGTTCCGCTACGCGCACCGTTGTCGTCACGCTCACGCCGTCGCCCGACGAAGTGTGATCCCGCAGCACCATCGCTCGCGTCGCAGGATCCATCAGCTCATTCATCAGCCGCAGCCCCGTCATCGCATCCTTTGCATAGCACACTGCGTTCCCGTAGCTCGGCGCAATCTTTTGCTGCGTGAATTTTCCGCTCAGCGCAGCTCCGCCCACCAGTAGCGGAATCTCAATTCCTGCATCCTTCAAATCGCTCGCTGTCACCACCATCTGCTGCGCGCTCTTCACCAGTAAGCCGGAAAGCCCGATCGCGTCCGGCCGGTGTTCTTGAAACGCCTTAATCAACTCCTCGGGCGGCACTTTGATCCCTAGATTCACGACGTCGTAGCCGTTGTTCTTCAAGATAATCTCAACGAGATTCTTCCCGATGTCGTGGACGTCGCCTTTTACCGTCGCGAGTACGATCTTTCCGCGCTTCGCCGTGTCGGCTTTCTCCATGAACTGTTCGAGATGACTCACGGCCGCCTTCATGGCTTCCGCCGACTGCAGCACCTCCGCCACAATCAGCTCGTTCGCATTAAACAGTCGGCCCACTTCGGACATCCCATCCATCAGTGGGCCATTGATAATTTCCAGCGGCGCCGCACCCTCTGCGCGCTTCCTCTCCAAATCCTCGATAAGCCCGTCTCGCGTCCCTTGAATGATGTAATTCGCCAGCCTCTCATCGAGCGGCAAATCCTCCGCCCGCACCTTTTCCTTCTTCGCAGCAGTTCGAAAATGGTCCGTGATCGCCGCAATATGAAATTGATTCAGTGCTGCCCGCTGTTCCTTGCTCTGCTCGCGCCAATCCGCAGGCACGTTCTTCAACAGCTCCGCGCGTGGATGATCCCCCTGCACCTGCTTCGGCGGATGCTGAAACAGCAGATTTTCAGCCAGCTCGCGTTCGTGTTCCGGAATTGAAGCAAATCGCTCCAGCTTCTCCGTATTCACAATCGCCAAATCCAATCCGGCCTTTGTGCAGTAATACAGAAAAACCGAATTCACCACTTCGCGTGCGCCTGCCGGCAATCCGAACGACACATTCGAAATCCCCAGTATCGTCCGCACATCCGGCAGCGCCCTTTTGATCAGCCGGATTCCTTCCATTGTCTCCACAGCGCCGCCGATATAATTCTCATCGCCAGTCGCGCACGGAAACACCAGCGGGTCAAACACGATATCTTCCGGTGCAATCTCGTACTTCTTCGTCAACAATTCATACGAGCGCTGCGCGATCGCAAGCTTTCTCTCTCTCGTAAACGCCTGCGCTTGCACCGGATCTTCGTCAATGCATCCCACTACCAGCGCCGCGCCGTAGTCATGCGCAATCGGCACAACCTTCTCAAACTTCTCCTCGCCGTCTTCCAAATTGATCGAATTGATGATCGATTTTCCCTGGCAATACGTCAGCGCTATTTCAATCGCAGTGGGGTCGGTCGTGTCAATCATCACCGGCGCTTTAATCTTCTGAATCAGCTTTTCATAGAACGGAGGAATGTCCTTTTTCTCTTCACGCTCCGTACTCTGTAAACAGACGTCCACAACTTGCGCCCCACCCTTTACCTGCCTGCGCGCGATCTCCGTCGCCTCTTCCCACTTTTCTTCCGCCACCAGATTCTTAAAGAGCCGCGACCCAATCACATTCGTCCGCTCGCCTACGAGCAAGGGCCGAGTACTCTCTTCCGCTTCAATCGTTTCGATCCCCGAATACACCGCTCGGTGCGATTCCGTAGGCCGCATCCGCGGTTTTTTTCCTTCCGCCATCTGCGCAATTGCGCGAATATGCTTTTCCGTCGTCCCGCAGCACCCGCCTACCAGGTTCAACCAACCCTGATCGATGAACTTCTCCAGTTGTGCTGCCAGCGACTCCGGCGTCTCCAGGTATTTTCCTTCCTCATCCGGCAATCCCGCATTCGGGTAGCACGAAACAAACTCACTCGTCAGCCCGCTCAGCGTTCGAATGTGGTCCGTCATGAACTCCGGCCCCGTCGCGCAATTCATCCCAAACGCCAATGGCCTCGCATGCCGCAGCGACGCCCACACCGCTTCCACGTTTTGCCCTGCTAACATCGAGCCCATCGGTTCAATTGTCACGGAGACAATCGTCGGAATCTCCATTCCAATCTCTTTCGAAAGCCGTTTAATCGCAAGCAGCGCCGCCTTGATATTTCTCGTATCTTGGCTCGTCTCCACTAGCAACAGGTCCGACCCGCCTTCGATCAGCCCTTTTGCCTGCAGATAATACGATCCGCATAAGTCCGAAAACGTGACGCCACCTGTCACTGTAATCGCCTTCGTTGTCGGCCCCATGGATCCGCCCACAAATCGCGGCCGCCCCGGTTTGCTGAACTCGTCCGCCGCCTGTCGCGCCAACTCCGCCGCGCGCTTGCTCAGTTCATGTGCTTCATCGGCCAGCCCGTATTCACCCAGCACCAGCGGCGTGCTCCCGAACGTATCCGTCTCAACAATATCCGCGCCCGCTTCCAAATATTTCCGGTGAATATCCAGCACCACGTCCGGCCGCGTCCGCACCAGCACCTCGTTACACCCCTCCAGTGCCGCGCCGCCAAAATCCACCGCCGTCAAATTCCGTTGTTGCAGCATCGTCCCCATCGCGCCATCCAGCACGAGTACACGTTGCCCCATCAGCTCTCGTAGAGCTTTTTGTGATTCAACTAGATTTCTCATGGACGGGAAGTTGGTGATTACTCCTTGCGGCGCCGCCAAAAGGTCTCCTCCGGTCGCCCGGTAGGCGCCTTTCGCAGGTATGCCCTCATTTTACGCGGCTTTTCTCCAAGAATCGAACCCCTCCTTCGCCATTTGCCCCTGTGAATTACACCCTATCTGGCAGTAACAGTTCGTGAACACACCCCCTGGACTCCCTTGCCCCTCAGGCCAGTTTTTCTTACCCTGAGGTACAGTGACCACCAAACGCGCCAACTCAAAGCTGACTGTCTGCTTGCTCTCACCGCATCCACTGGTGTTGAGTGAGTTTGAACGTCTTCTGAACAAACCCCAATTCAAGGTAATTCCCAAGCAGCTCGAATCGACGCTTGCTCCCGACCTTCGTAATCTCGAACCGCCTAAAGCCCAGGTTTACGTCGTCGACGCACACGCCGCCCGTCAGGCTACTGGCGCTCTCTTATCCAATCTTCTCGAGCGCTTCACCGACGCGCGCCTCATCGTCGTCGGCGAACAGCACCAGGATGCCAACACTTTTTCCTTGTTGCGCTTGGGAGTAAAGGGAATTCTCACTTATGAGGAAGCCCGCGAGCAGCTCATTCGCGCCTTGCCGCTTGTCGCCAGCGGCGGCTTCTGGGTTCCGCGTTCCGTTCTTTCCGGCTTCGTGGACTCCATCCTCACCAATCAAACCCGCCGCCTGAAAACCGACTCCGTCGCGAATCTCAGCCGTCGCGAACAGGAAGTTCTCGATTCGCTTCTCGAAAATCTCTCCAACAAAGAAATCGCCAGCAAGCTGAACATCGCCGAGCGCACTGTAAAATTCCACGTCTCCAACTTGCTCAACAAATTCGGCGTGCGCCGCCGTGCTGACCTCATCCTCCTGACCTTTCAGCGCCGCGCCATGCCCCAACCCTGATTCCTAGTTAAAACGTTTCGATAGCGTCCCGCTTTGCCTCTGTTTCAAAAAGCCATTCCTAGTGTGCCTATCGTAATGTATAAAGGAGCAAAACGTCCCTTTGGAGCGCCAGAATGTGGAGAGCCCAAGCTCCTTTCCAACCCTTTCATTCGCTTCTAGTTCTAACTCGCTTGTCCTCTCTGCCGCTCGCTCTATTGGTGTACCTCTCAAGTTGCCCACCTCTTCCCGCGCAGCAAAATCAGCTGGCTCCCCAGAAAATCTCTAAGCAGGATCGTGACGAAGCGCAATACATGTTCAACAACATCTCTAGCGATGTTAAGAAGCACTACTACGATCCCAACTACCGCGGAGTGGACTGGACAACCGTCATTCACAACACGGAAGAAGCCATAAAGTCCTCCACCAGCCTCAATCACGCTCTCTCCGAAATCGCCGCAGCCCTCGACAAACTGGATGACTCCCATACTTTCTTTCTGCCCCCTTCTCGGCCCTACACTCACGACTTTGGCTGGCGGCTTGTCATCTTTGGAAACCGTTGTTTCGTGACGCAAGTGCGCCCCCAAAGCGACGCGGACACCAAGGGAATCAAGCGCGGTGACGAAATTCTTGCGTTGAACGGGTTTCAGCCAACTCGCGAGTCGTTTCCAAGAATGACCTACGTATTCAACGTGCTGCGCCCCCAGCCTCACCTTCGCGTCGCGGTTCGCTCACCGGAAGGTCAGAGCAGGGAACTTGAAGTTCTGGCGGCCATGCGTCAGCGCAAGAAGGTTGTGAACCTGACCATGAACGGCAGCAGCGATATCTGGGACATCATTCGCGAGGCTGAGACGAGAGCGCATCTTGGTCGTGGCAGATGGCTGGAAATAGACAACGATGTGATGATTCTCAAATTCCCTGGCTTCTATTTTGACGAGAACGAAGTCAACGAGTTTTTCAACAAAGCCCGCAAGCATAAGGCGCTGATCCTTGATTTGCGCGGCAATCCCGGCGGCAGCGTGGACACGCTCAAGGCTTTGCTCGGCGAAGTTTTTGACCACGAAGTGAAAATCGGAGATCGCGTTACACGCGTTGGTTCCAAATCTATGGAAGCCAAATCGCGTGGGCACAATGCCTTCACTGGGAAGCTCGTCGTCCTTGTGGACAGCAGATCCGCTTCCGCGTCAGAGATATGCTCGCGAGTGATTCAGCTCGAAAAACGGGGCATCGTCTTGGGCGACCAAACTGCCGGCGCGGTAATGGAAGCCAAGCGCTTCAGCTATAAATCTGGACTAGATACGGTTGTCTTTTATGGCGCTTCCATAACCGATGCGGATATTGTCATGACGGACGGAAAGAGTCTTGAACATGTGGGTGTTACTCCGGATGATGTGCTTCTTCCCACCGCGCAAGACTTGGCAGCTGACCGCGATCCCGTGCTATCTCGCGCAGCCGATCTTTGCGGCTCCAAATTGACTCCTGAAGCCGCAGGCAAGCTTTTCCCCTTTGAATGGCCGCCTCAGTGATACTTAATGTCAAGAGTTAGCAGCTGAGCCGCGAGTTAGTCACTGATTGAAAACCACACAATGCACCACAGCGCCTTCACTCCGTCCTTCCATGTAATCTTTTTCCCCTCTTCATACGTCCGTCCCGCATAACTGATCGGCACCTCGTACACGCGCCAATTACCCTTCGCAATTTTCGCCGTAATCTCCGG
>JACXTT010003832.1_pt1 | contig 22766 bp, 24 predicted proteins | sample 9270951 | NCBI WGS metagenome assembly JACXTT01 (sample SAMN15532306, study PRJNA645909) | rock metagenome | isolation source: weathered quartz diorite | place: Puerto Rico | collected 2017-06-21
TGCCGATGTAGCTATGCAAACCGCCAACCTGTCTCGCCCACAGATCCTGCAACAGGCCGGCACCGCCATGGTGGCGCAAGCCAACCAGTTGCCGCAGCAAGTGCTGCAGTTGCTCAAGGGCTGATGCCGTCTTCGGACGGTGGTCAGCGCCTTTGAGTGGCGCCAGACCGTTGATGTGATTGCTGAGGCCACCGTCTTGGGGCAACCCTCAAGTGCCTGCGTGCGCCATCCGATAACAGTGCCGTACTTCCACGGGCGTGTGCCCTTGCGTTGCCGTGCGCGCAAAACCCAGAGACAGAACTTGTGCTTGTAGGAGTTTCGCCTACAGGCTGTTGGTGCGCTCCCTACATGGGGATTAGCCGTTTTCCGATTTAAGTTTCTGCCCCTCGATTCCAGAATTCGCTCCATGGTGATTCAAACGAATTGCCCCCACTCTAGGAGCCGAACATGACCAACGAACAGTTACTCACCGAGATCCGGGAAGCCAACCTGACCTACCTCATGTTGGCCCAGAACCTGATCCGCCAGGACAAGGCCGAAGCCCTGTTTCGCCTGGGCATGTCGGAAGAAGCCGCCGAACTGATTGGCGCACTGTCCCCCGCCCAAATCCTGAAGATTGCTTCTGGCAACATGCTGTTGTGCCGCTTCCGCGTGGACGACGACATCGTCTGGAACCTGCTGACCAACCACACCCCCAACAAGGTGGACAACGACGCCACCACCAAGCTGCACGCCAGCATCCTGATGGCCGGCAAGTTTGCCGAGGCCATGTAAAGCCACCCCAGAACAAATACCAGGAGCAGCACCATGGCCAGCAAAAGCGTTTTGAATGATTCCAAACAGGTGGCACGCGCCGTCGCACTGATCGAGCTGGGCGCCCGCCTCCAGGTCCTGGAGAGCGAGACCGACTTGTCCTACGAGCGCCTGCTGCGCCTGTACAAGGAAGTTGCTGGCCGCTCCCCCAGCAAGGGCCAGCTGCCCTTCTCGACGGAATGGTTCCTGACCTGGCAGCCCAACATCCACGCTTCGCTGTTCCAGAACACCTATGAGTACCTGACCAAGGTCAGCGCCATGGAAGACATTGACGCCATCATGGCCGCCTACCGCCTGTACACCGAGCAGATTGCTGCCTGCGGCGTGGAGCCCCTGCTGTCCATCACCCGGGCCTGGCGCCTGGTCAAGTTCATCGACAACAACATGCTGTCCATGACGCGCTGCTCCAAGTGCGGCGGCCACTTCGTCAGCGAGGCCTATGAAAACAGCCGCCACTTCGAGTGCGGCCTGTGCACCCCCCCGGCACGGGCTGGCAAGGGCTCTGCCGCAGGCGGTATCCTGCTCCACTAGTTGCTATTATTTACATAGCTGCTTACACAGTCTCCGTGCGGCCTACATGCCAATTTGGCAAAAAATTCAAGCTAACGGGCTCGGCGACGATATGATAGGGATGGGCTCTGGAAAGCCCGCTTTTTCAACCCTTGAAGCCCACGGCTTCCCTGTCACAATGCAGCTATGTTTGTAATCATCGGTTGGCTGATCGTCCTTGGCTGCGTGTTTGGCGTGTTCATTGCCCACGGCGGCAATATCAGCGTGGTGCTGCACGCACTGCCGTTTGAGCTGCTCACCATCGGTGGCGCGACCTTGGGTGCATTTCTGGCCAACAACCAGATGAAAGTCGTCAAGTCCACCATGAAAGGCTTGGGTGCCTGCTTCAAGGGCAGCAAGTACACCAAGGCCCGCTACATGGACCTGATGGCCCTGATGTTCGACATCCTGCAAAAGGCCCGCAAAGAAGGCCTGATGGCGATTGAGAACGATGTGGAATCGCCGCACGAATCCGCCATTTTTCAGAAATACGAAACCGTGGGCAACGACCACCATGTGGTGGAGTTCATCACCGACTACCTGCGCATGATGGTCTCGGGCAACCTCAACGCCCACGAGATCGAGTCCCTGATGGACAGCGAAATTGAAACCCACCACCACGAAGAGCATGCCGCAGTCGCGGCCCTGCAGCGCGTGGCTGGCGGCCTGCCGGCTTTCGGTATCGTGGCCGCTGTGCTGGGCGTGGTCAACACCATGGGCTCGGTCGGCCAGCCGCCTGCCGTGCTGGGCGGCATGATCGGTTCGGCCCTGGTTGGTACCTTCCTGGGTATCTTGCTGGCCTACGCCTTTGCCGAGCCGCTGGCCGGCCTGCTGGAGCAAAAGACAGAAGAGGCCGGCAAGGAGCTCCAGTGCATCAAGACCACGCTGCTGGCCAGCATGCAGGGCTACAACCCGTCCACCGCGATCGAGTTTGGTCGCAAGGTTCTGTTCTCGACAGAACGTCCTTCCTTCATCGAACTCGAAGAGTTCGTCAAGAAGAAGTAATGCCATGAGGCTCTGACTATGGCCGGGGACGCCAAGAAACTCCAGCCCATCATCATCAAACGGGTCAAGAAGGGCGGCCACGTTGCGCACGGTGGTGCCTGGAAGATCGCCTATGCCGACTTCGTGACGGCCATGATGGCCTTCTTCCTGCTGATGTGGCTACTGGGCAGCACTTCCGAGGGCGACAAAAAGGGCATCTCCGATTACTTCCAATCCCCCCTCAAAGTGGCTTTCAGCGGCGGCGTAGGCGCCGGGGCCAGCAACAGCGTCATCAACGGTGGCGGCAAGGACCTGACGCAACAAACCGGGCAGGCCCACCGCGGCGAAGGGAACGACAAGGAAGCCAAGAAGCTCTCTCGCGAACAGCTCAAGGCCGAAATCGCCAAGCGCGACGCCAAGACCTTGGCGGCGCTGAGTGCCAGAATCGCCCAAGACATCGCCAACAATCCCAAGCTCTCGGAATTCAGCTCCCAAATCAAGCTGGAAGTGACCCCGGACGGACTGCAGATTCAGATCATCGATGACCAGAAGCGCCCCATGTTCGACAGCGGCAGCGCCACCGTCAAGCCTTATATGCGCGACATCCTGCGCGAAATCGGCATTGTGCTGGCCGACGTAGAAAACAAGGTCAGCCTGGACGGCCATACTGACCGCACGCCTTATGGCAACGCAGCCCGAGGCTACAGCAACTGGGAGCTGTCATCCGACCGCGCCAACGCGTCCCGCCGCGAGCTGGCTGCGGCCGGCATGCCCGAAGACAAACTGGTGCGCGTCGTCGGCATGGCCTCCAGCCTGCTGCTGGAGCCGGACAATCCGTTCAGCCCCAGCAACCGGCGCATCAGCATACTGGTCATGACCAAGGAAGCCGAAGAGCGTTTGTTGGGCAGCAACCAAATGCCGCTGGAGCCCGAGAGCCCGCCGGCCGCAGGCGTAGACAGTGCAAAATCACCCCCATAAGTTGGCAAAATTTCGGTCATACTTGCACCAATTTGAAAATCGCCCGTGAAAGGGATAGCAATGGCAAAAGAACTGCGCTTTTTAGTTGTCGACGACTTCTCCACCATGCGCCGCATTGTTCGCAATCTGCTCAAGGAAAGTGGCTACACGGAAGCCGACGAAGCCGAAGATGGTGTGGTCGCCCTGGCAAAGCTGCGCAGCAGTGCGTTTGATTTCGTCGTCAGCGACATCAACATGCCCAACATGAATGGCTTCCAGTTGCTCGGGGAGATCAAGAAGGACGAAAAGCTCAAGCACCTGCCTGTGCTGATGGTGACCGCCGAAGCCCGCAAGGAAGACATCGTGCTGGCCGCCCAGCAAGGCGCCGCCGGCTACATCGTCAAACCCTTTACCAAGGCCACGCTGGAAGACAAGGTCAACCACATCCTGACCAAAATGGGCTTGAAATAACCATGTCGGACCTCGGCCAGTCCCCCGCCGCCCCCGCCGGGCATGTCACGGATGTCCACCAGCAATTGGGCGCCCTGACCCGCCAGTTGCATGACTCGCTCAACGGGCTGGGACTCGCCACCAAAGTCAAAGACTGGGCAGGCGAGTTGCCCGACGCCAAAAGCCGGCTGTCCTATATCGCCAAACTGACCGGTCAGGCCGCCGAAAAAGTACTCAATCAGGTTGACCAGGCCAAGGCACAGCACGACTACATCGCCTCGGAAACCCGCCGCATTGGCGCCCTGATTGCCAAGGACCCCGTCGCTGCCGTAGCCAAGGGCCATGTCATGAACTTCATCAACGATGTGGAGCAGGCCAGCAAGAAGGTGGACGACCACCTTACGGAAATCATGATGGCACAGGACTTTCATGACCTCACCGGCCAGGTAATTGCCAAGGTCGTGAATCTGGCGGCCACCATCGAAGAGCAACTGGTCTTGCTGCTGATCCAGACCGCTCCTCCAGAAGCCGCCGCCAAGGCTGCAGCCCCGGCCGCCGCCTATGTGCCGGCACTGGCCGGTCCGGTGGTGGATGGACAAGCCCACACCGACGTGGTGACCGACCAGTCCCAGGTCGACGACCTGCTGGCCAGCCTGGGGTTTTAGGCCCCCACGCTCCACCGCTGCGCGGGTCGCTGCCCCCCAAGGGGGCTAATTTTCCTTGGGGCGGCCCGGCGGAAAATTACCCCTACGCCACGACCCAAACAAACGGGGTGAAAGCCCCTCTTTTCACCCTTTAGTTTGGGGGGCCGCTTGGGACAATGGTGGGAACTTTAGAGTCCCGCCACCATGGAATCAGGCAGCCAAGATCGCAATTTACCGGCCTCAGAGCGCAAGCTCAAGAAGGCACGGGAAGACGGCCAAGTCAGCCGCTCGGAAGACCTCTCCCATTTGGCCGTGCTGGGAACCGGTGCGTTGGCCGTACTGCTGCTCGCCCCCCTTCTGTTCGAACGGCTCAAGCTCAACATGAGCCAGCAGCTTTCGTTTGACGCTGCCATTGTCAAACAACCCGGCCACATGCTTTCGCGCCTGGGCGATGCCACCACCATTGGCATGGCGGCTTGCGCGGCGTTTGCCGCCCTCATCATGACCGCCGCCATCCTGTCTGCGGTGGCATCGGGCGGTTGGGTCAATAGCCTCAAACCCCTGATGCCCGATCTGAGCCGCCTCAATCCGCTCCAGGGCTTTGGGAATCTGTTCACCAAAAAGAAACTGGTGACCACCGCCAAGATGCTGTTGCTCACCTCCGTGCTGTTCTTCATTGCCAGCACCTACCTCAATGCCGGCTGGCAAACCCTGGCATCCCTGGAGCTGCAACCCAGCAGTTCGGCGATCGCCCATTTGACCACCTGGATTACCGGCGGTATGGGACTGATGCTGTTGGTGCTTCTGCTGGCCGCCATGGTGGACGTTCCACTGCAGTCTTTCCTGCACAAGGGGGAGATGAAGATGTCCCACCAGGAAGTCAAGCAGGAAGGCAAGGAGTCCGACGGCAATCCCCAGGTGAAAAGCAAGATCCGGCAAAAGCAGCGCGAACTGTCGCAGCGCAGCAGCGTCAACAAGGTACCCAAGGCCGACTTTGTGGTCATGAACCCCACCCACTTTGCGGTTGCCATCCGCTACGACGAGAAGACCATGCGGGCACCGCAGGTCATCTCCAAAGGCGCCGACCTGCTGGCCATGAAGATCCGCGACGTGGCCAAGAACCATTCCATTCCGGTACTGCAGTCCCCGATGCTGGCGCGCGCCCTGTATGCCAACGCCGAGCTCGACCAGGACATCCCCTCCACCCTGTACACCGCCGTGGCGCAAGTGCTGGCCTACGTGTACCGCCTACGTGCCGCACTGCGCGGCGAAGGCCCCATGCCCGGCGACGTGCCGCAGCCCTTTGTGCCGCCTGAACTGGACCCCATGGCTAAAACCCTCAAGGCCGCCGTCGCATGAACGCCCAACTGAAATCCCTGCAAGCCTGGTGGGGCCATAACGCTGCCGTCGTCCAGGGCGCCGGCGCCCCGATGCTGGTGGTGGCCATCCTGGCCATGATGGTGCTGCCGCTGCCACCGCTGCTGCTGGATGCCTTCTTCACCATCAACATCGCCGTCGCCCTGATGGTGATGATGGTGGCGGCCTACATGATCCGCCCGCTGGACTTTGCCGCATTTCCCTCGGTACTGCTGCTGACCACGTTGATGCGCCTGTCGCTCAACGTGGCCTCCACCCGGGTCGTGCTGCTGGAAGGCCACACCGGCCCCGGCGCTGCAGGCGCGGTGATTGAGGCCTTTGGCCACTTCCTGATTGGCGGCAACTTCGCCGTCGGTCTGATCGTCTTTGCCATTTTGGTCGTTATCAACTTCGTCGTGGTCACCAAGGGCTCCGAGCGCATTGCCGAAGTGTCCGCTCGCTTTACTTTGGACGCCATGCCCGGCAAACAGATGGCGGTGGATGCCGACCTCAATGCCGGCCTGATCGACGAAAAAGAAGCCAAACGCCGGCGCGCCGAAATTGGCGAGGAAGCCGAGTTCTTTGGCTCCATGGACGGTGCCTCCAAGTTTGTGCGCGGCGACGCCATCGCCGGCATTCTGATCTTGCTGATCAACATCTTCGGTGGCTTCACCGTGGGCATATTGCAGCACGACCTGAGCGCCTCGCAAGCTGCCAACTCCTACATTCTGCTGGCCGTCGGTGATGCGCTGGTAGCCCAGATCCCCGGCCTGCTGATCTCCGTGGCAGCCGCCATGGTGGTTTCACGCGTGGGCAAGGACAACGACATCGGCAAACAGATCATGGGCCAGATGTTTGTTTCGCCACGCGTGCTGGGCATCACTGCGGCCATCATGTTCATCCTCGGTGTGATTCCCGGCATGCCGCATCTGGTTTTTCTCAGCATCTCGGCCGTGCTGAGCTACGGAGCCTGGATGCTGGCGCACAAGCCCGTACCCGTCGATCCACAAAGCGTGGCGCCCGTACCCACCGGCGACGGCGAGGCTTCCTGGGACGATCTGCAGCCCGTGGACCAGTTGGGCCTGGAGCTGGGCTACCGCCTGATTGCCCTGGTGGACAAGACGCGCCAGGGCGACCTGCTCAACCGCATCAAAGGGGTTCGCCGCAAATTTGCCCAGGAGGTCGGCTTCCTGCCACCGGCGGTGCATGTGCGGGACAACCTGGAGCTCAAGCCCAGTGGCTACCGCATCACGCTGCGCGGCGTGATCGTCGGCGAGGGCGAGGCCTTCCCGGGCATGTACCTGGCCATCAACCCCGGCGGCATCTCCACCCCCCTGATTGGCACCGCCACCACCGACCCAGCGTTTGGCCTGCCTGCGCACTGGATCGACGAGCGGCAAAAAGAAGCGGCGCAAATGGCCGGATTTACGGTGGTTGATTCCGAGACTGTCATGGCGACCCATTTGTCACACTTGATGCAGGTTCAAGCCTCCAAATTACTCAGCCGCACAGAGACCCAACAGCTCGTGGAACACGTTGCCAAGCTGGCTCCCAAATTGATCGAAGAAGTCGTGCCCAAAATGGTCTCCGTCGCCGTATTCCAGAAAGTACTGCAGTTGCTGCTGGACGAGTCGGTCCATATCCGCGACATCCGCACCATCATCGAATCCATCGCCGAGCATGCCACCGGCACCACCGACCCGGTGGAGTTGGCCAAACGGGTCCGCGTTGCGCTGTCTCCGGCCATCGTGCAGCAGATCTATGGCCCCACCCGCGAACTCAATGTCATTGCGATTGACCCCGGCCTGGAGCGCCTTCTGGTGCAGGCGCTGGGCAATGCCGCCGGGCCCGCACTGGACCCGGGGGTTGCCGACATGCTGACCCGCACCGCCGCTGAAACCGCCTTGAAGCAGGAAGAAATCGGCGTACCCGCCTGCCTGCTGGTACCCGACCAGATTCGCGGCGCCATTTCCCGCCTGGTGCGCCGTGTGGCGCCTCGCTTGCAAGTGCTGGCGCACAGCGAAATTCCTGAAACCCACACCATCCGTATTGGCCCCATTCTCCGAGGTGCAACATGAACATCCAGCGCTTTACCGCCGCCACATCCCGTGAAGCACTTGCCAAGGCCCGCCAGGCTTTTGGCGAAGGAACCCTGATCCTGTCCAACCGCCCGACCGAAAACGGTGTGGAAGTGGTCGCCACCGCCGAAGACGCACTGGCCATGCTGGACCAGAACAGCACCCCCTCTCAAGGCAAGTCCAGCCCGCGCGGTTCGGCCAATGCCAACTACAAGGATGTGGCCCACCAGGTTGAGGAAGACGCGGCCCAGTTGGCCATGAGCACCCTGTCCTTCCAGGACTACGTGCGCGAACGCATGGCACGCCGCCGCCAGGACGCCGTGCAGGAGCCGGCCCCCAGCCACACGCAGCGCGACCCGGCACCTGAGCGCCCCCGCAGCCCTCCGCTGCCCGCACAAGACGCTGCCCCGCAGCAGCACGCCAGGCCAACACCAACCGTGCGCAAAGCACTGCCTGCAGCTAGCCCCGCCGTCATGCCCAAAGGCATTGCCGACGAACTGCACGCGATGAAGGAGCTGATTGAAGACCGCTTCAACACCCTGAACTGGTTGGGCCAGGCACGCCAGAATCCCATCCAGGCCAACCTGATGCTCAAGCTGATCCGTGCCGGTTACTCCCCCACCCTGGCGCGTACCATCCTGGAACGCATGCCCGACAGCGCCGACGCCAACGAGTCCGTGCGCTGGGTGGTGGATGTACTGGAACGCAATCTGCGCACCGATGCCAATACGCTGTCGCTGCATGAAGAGGGCGGCACCTTCGCCTTGATCGGTGCCACCGGCGTGGGCAAGACCACCACCGCCGCCAAACTGGCCGGCCTGTGCGCACGCCGCCACGGGCCCGGCAGCGTCGGACTGATCACACTGGACACCTACCGCGTGGGCGCCCAGGAGCAACTGCGTGCCTACGGTCAGATGCTGGGCGTGGTGGCCCACTTGGCGCATGACCGCGCAGCCCTGCAGGATTTGTTGGGTCTGTTGGCCGGCAAGAAAATGGTGCTGGTGGATACCACCGGCCTGGCTCCGCGCGACCCGCGCAAGCGCGAGTTGCTGGACCTGCTGGACCTGCCCAACGTCAAACGCCTGTTGGTACTCAATGCGGGCGGCCATGGTGACACGCTGGACGACACCGTCTCCAGTTTCAAATCCGCCAGCGCGCAACAGGTCATCTTCTCCAAGGTCGATGAAGCGGTCAAACTGGGGCCGGCCATTGATGCCGCGATCCGGCACCAGTTGGTGGTGCGCGGCGTGACCACGGGTCAGCGCGTGCCTGAAGACTGGGAAGCCGCCAGCGCAGCCCATTTGGTACGCACTTCACTGAAAACGGCAGGCAGCTCGGCCTACGATCCCAAGATGGCGGACCTGGGCTTTATCTTCAACCAGTCCTCTGCCACCATGCCAGCCCAAGGACAACTGGATGCTTGATTACTCCGCCCACCAGGCGGTCGGTCTGCGCGGGCTTGCGCCCCCGCCCGGCCCGCACCTGATGGCCATGGTCAGCCACGGCGATACACATGCCGAATTGCCGCTGCTGTGGCAGTTATGTGATGCGCTGGTGGCCTTGAGCTACCCAGTCACCGTGCTCGATGCCACTCAGCGCGAAACCCAGACCGAGCCGGGGCTGTACCAGGAACTCGAATACAGCTTCCGCCGCACCGCCACGGCAGGCGAAGCGCTGGCATGGAATGTACTGCCCGCCGCTGTAGGCATGCAAAGCATGTGTGCTGCATCCCCACAAAAAAAACAGCACCTGCACCGGCTGGGACAAATCTTCCCGCACAATGGCGTCGTGATTCTGTACAGCAAGGCCGACTGGCTGGCCACACTTCTGAGCGACAGCGGCATGTCCCCCTTGCTGGCAGTGTCTTCGCAGAAAAATTCCCTGATCACCAGCTACCTTGCCTTGAAGCGCCTATTGTTAAACGCCCGTCTTGAGCCTACTATTTTGCATATGATGGACAGGCGGCTGGACAGTGACAACGTCACCAGCCATCTGAGCGCATGCGCCAAGAATTTTCTGGACTACGAAGTGAAGGCCCTGAACATCGATATGTCCGCCGATGAGCGTCGTCTCGGCTTGGCCGTGCGTCGGCTGGCAGCCCATTTGCTGGAAACAGCCCTGCCCCTGTCCACCCTACGCCTGCACAGTGCTTTCCTGGACGGCAGGCAAGAACGCGGCCACTTTGCGAGAGCGTGATGATGTATACCGCCAAGGGCCAGCTTGACCGCAACGCCTTGATCAAGCAGTACCAGCCACTGGTACGTCGGCTGGCGCACCACATGATGGCCAAGCTGCCTGCCAGTGTGGAGGTGGATGACCTGATCCAGGTGGGCCTGATTGGCCTGTCGGATGCCCTGTCCCGGTATGAAGCATCCCAAGGCGTGCAATTCGAAACCTTTGCGACCCAGCGCATCCGCGGCGCCATGCTGGACGAACTGCGCGAAAACGACTGGATGTCACGCGGTTCACGCAAGAGCCAAAAAGACATTGAAGGCGCCATGCGCAGGCTGGAGCATCGGCTGGGGCGCAGCCCCGCAGAATCCGAAATCGCAGCCGAGCTGGGCATGAGTCTGTCGGACTACCAAAGTTTGCTGGGCAAGGTGCGGGGTACCCAACTGGTGTACCTGGAAGACATGTCGCGCGGCCATGACGACGATGACACCTTTCTGGATCGGCATGTAGCCGACAGTGACGCCGATCCGCTGAACAAACTGCGGGACCAGCGCCTGCGCCAGTCCCTGGTCGCCGCCATCAAGGGCCTGCCCGAGCGGGAGCAGTACATCATGAGCATGTACTACGAGCAGGACATGAACCTCAAGGAAATCGCAGCCGTGCTGGATGTCACCGAATCCCGGATCTGCCAGCTGCATAGCCAATCCATTGCACGCCTGCGCGCCAAGATGCGCGCCCATTGACGCGTGCGGAGGGGTTGCCCCCTCACCTTCAAGCTGAATTCAAGCCGCTGCGCCGCCAAAGACACCCGAAGACCGGCGGGCACGGGTGTACGGTACGGCCTGCCCCCCATACGTACTGGTAGGCTCCGTCGTGGGCACCACCAGTTGCAGGGCGCGGTCCACCAAGGCCGCCTTGCGGTGCAGGCCTTCGCGCAAAAGCGGAAGGCCGGCCGCCACGGTCCGCGCGCGTGAAGCCAGCGCAGCCATCTCGGCCGTATCCAGACCCATGGTGTTGCCAAGTTGCAGAAACTCTACGACCCTGCGCTGCAGGTCGGTGCATGCTTGCTGGAGCTCCGCAGGATCACCGTCCAGCAAAATGGAAGAAACCTCGCTGAACTGCTGTTCAACGAGGTTCAAATGTTCTTCGAGGGAAGTGTGTGACATATCAGGCCTTTTGCACGATGGAATGTGCACAGGCCTGGCTCAACTGGTCGTACGGTTGAGCATTTCCTGTGCGCTGGAGAGCAATTTGTCTGCAATGGCTTCCGGATTGACCACGTAGGTTCCGTTCTCGATCGCCGAGCGCACACTGGCGACCTTCTGCTCGTCGATATCGCCGGGCTGGGTGTCGTCGGATTTCTCCAAGGCACGGGCCAAGGTGGACACGGTCACCGCCACCCCCGCCGAGCGTGTGCTTTTGCTGGCCGTGGCATTGACTGCAGCCGTGGCTGTAGCAGGCTGCTGGGCTGTCTTCTGGGCCGCCGAGGCACTGCCCGGGCTGACCGCTGTGGAAATTTCTGGGGGTTGACCTATTTTCATCGCATTCTCCAAAACCACGGTATTCGTAGCCTCGTACGGTTGCTATCGGCGTAATCATGACCGACTTTAGGGCGATTTGCGTAAATGTCTGCATTTACAGGTCTATTTTTACTGTTCGCATATCCAGTACTAAGCCTGACGTGATGCGGCCGCTGTCCATGCGAACCCGGGCCAACTGACCCACCACACCTGCGCTGAGCGCTTGGGCGTCGGAAGAAATCTGGAAGCCCGCACCTTGGGCCACAACCCGCACCTGCGCGCCAGCCTGGAACACCTGCGCCGGCTTGACCATGCCCTGGCGCAAAGTCTGGCCAGTCGTCAGCGCACGGGTTGCGATTTGCCCCAGCCACAGCGCACGGTCCCGGATCACCGGGCTGGACTCTTCGGCCCAGTCCACTTCCGCTTCCACCACGTCCGCTTCGTTGATCGCACTGCCCGCCGGGATTTGACTCCTGACTACCCAGGCGTTGCCTACCGCCTTGACGGTCACTGGCAGGGAGACATTCCAGCGGCTCATGCCATCCACACAGCGCAGACCGACACGGGTTTTGCCCCACAGCCGTGCCCCGGGCGGCAGGTAGGCTTCTATATTCCCACATGGCGCCAGCCTCAGCCGGCTGTCCAGGTTGCCCACCGTCGCGTCCATCCGCAAGCCGGCGGCCTCCGACGGTTGTGTGGCCACCAGGCTGCCTTGCAGCCAATTGCGCACCAAAGCCGGGTAGTCCGGACCAGCCGGCGCCTGCTGCGCCATGCCACTGCTCGCCGCCAGGCAACCGGCGACTCCCAGGGCGAACCACCGCATGGCACGCAGGCAGTGCGATCGCGTCAACAAGCTCAGCATGGCATTTCTCCAGACATGCCAAAACTATAGGCATGGCCGCCCGCGGCGAATCCCGCAATTGCCCGGCATTCCCCCCTCTATTCAAGCGCTAAAAAATTAAAGGTTTTCCCATAATTGCCCCACGTCGAATGGATTGGCACCTGCCATGCAGTTCGAAGCCCCCAGCAAAGGTGATTTATGTTTGCCAATTTGACCAACGCACTGGACTTCCAAGCAAAAGCCTTGGTCGTGCGTGCCGAGCGCCAGCGGGTAATCGCCAGCAACATCGCCAATGCCGACACGCCAGGCTATGCCGGACGTGACGTCAATTTCAAGGAGGCCATGGCCTCCGCGCTGGGTGACGCCCCTTCCCTTACACCCAGTGCCCCCGATGGCGGCACGGCTGAGGGTATGACCCACCCGCGCCATATTCCCCTGCAAAGCCTGACGGGCAGCCTGGGAGCCAGCAAACTGGACTACACCGTACAGACCCAGCCCGCCATGGACGGCAACAGCGTGGACCTGGACCGTGAACGTGCCAACTTTGTCGACAACTCGGTGCGCTATGAAGCCACCTTGCGCTTTATTAACGGCCAATCCAAGACGATCTTGAGCGCCATTCAGGGACAGTGAGTCTGATCACCCCGCCACAGGAGAAACGCCATGTCCATGTTTTCCATCTTCAGTGTGTCCGGCAGCGCCGTCAGCGCGCAATCGCAACGCCTCAACGTGGTGGCCTCCAATCTGGCCAATGCGGACGCTGTGGCCGGCCCCGACGGCCAGGGTTACAAAAGTCGCCAGGTGGTGTTTGAAACCGTGCCCATGGGATCGGACGCGTCGTCGGGCGTCAAGGTCAAGTCCATCCAGGAAAGCAACGAACCCCTGCGCCGCACCCACAACCCTAGCCACCCCTCCGCAGACGCCGACGGCTACGTGACGCAATCCAACGTGAACCCGGTGGAGGAGATGGTCAACATGATTTCCGCATCCCGCTCTTATCAGAACAACGTAGAGGTCATGAACACGGCCAAGACCTTGCTGCTCAAAACCCTGCAGATGGGCCAGTAAGCCCAAACTACCTGAAGGAATGCCCCCATGCTTACCAGCAACACCAATCTCGCCACAGCCGACGCCAGCGCAACGTCCAGCCTGTACACCAGCAAGACGACCCCGCAGACAGCCGCCGAGCAGCAGAGCGACCGTTTTCTCAAACTGCTGGTCGCGCAGCTGAACAACCAGGATCCCATGAACCCCATGGACAACGCGCAGATGACCTCCCAGATGGCGCAGATCAACACGGTGTCAGGCATCCAGGAACTCAACGACACGGTCAAGAGCCTGTCGTCCCAGTTTTCTTCCATGCAGATGCTGCAGGGCAGCTCCCTGGTTGGCAAAGAGGTGCTGGTGGAATCCGGAACACTGACGGTCGCCAACGGGTATGCGCAGGGGGCCGTCGACCTGGCCAGCAACGCCGACAAGGTCACCGTGCAAATCATTTCCCCCGGCGGCAATGTGCTCGACACCCTGAACCTGGGGGCGCACGAAGCCGGCCTGCAAGGCTTCAATTGGGATGCCTCCAAATACACCGGAACCGGTAGCCCCACCTTCAAGGTCACAGCAACACAAGGCGGAACGGCCGTTGCCACCACCTCCCTGGCACGCGACACCGTGGCTGCCGTGGGCTCCAGCAATGGCGTCATGAATGTGCAGTTGGCGGGCCGTAGTGCAGTGGCCTACGACGCCATCAAACTGATCCTGTAATTCCCCGATAACGCCCCACCAAGAGGTACACCATGAGCTTTCAGACAGGACTCTCCGGCTTGAACGCCTCCAGCAAAAGTCTGGACGTGATCGGCAACAACATCGCCAACGCCAACACCGTGGGCATGAAGTCCTCACGCACCGAGTTCGCCGATCTGGTGTCCTCCAATCTGGGCACCGGCGGCGGCGGCGGCAACGGCCTGGGCGTCGTAGCCTCCACCATCGCCCAGCAATTTTCGCAGGGCAACATCAACGTGACCGGCAACAGCCTGGACGTGGCCATCAACGGCGGCGGCTTTTTCCAACTGACCAAGACCGACGGCACAACCGCCTATACCCGTGACGGCCAATTCAAGTTGGACAAAAACGGCAACCTTGTCACCAATACCGGCTCCAATGTGATGGGTTACAACACCGATATCAAAGGTGTTCCCACCAGCACCACACCGGTGAAATTGACAGTCCCTGTGGGCGCACCCATCCCGGCCAGCGCCACCACCACCATCTCGACCGTCTTCAACGTGGATGTGCGTGCCCCCTTCGCTGCGGCTGCAAGCCCGCCCACACCGGTCACCACCTACGGCACCTCGCTCACGGCCTATGACTCGCAGGGCGTGGCCATGCCAGTGAGTCTGTATTTCAGCCGCATCGACCCCGCCGCAGCCCCCTCCGCCGTTGCACCGGTCACGACCCCGGTCGCCACCGCCACGCCGACCGACCAGTGGCAGGTCTACACCGACCCGACCGGCGCCACCAGCATCGGTGTGCTGGTGTTCGACGCCAACGGCACGCTGGACCCCATCAACACCACGGTGACCACCATGACGCTCTCGCCGAGCACCTACGCGGCATCGCTCACGCCACCCGGCAGCAGCATCGTGCCGGATTTCAACGTCAAGGTGGACGTCTCCAAAGCCACCCAGTTTGGGGCCGCCTTCAACGTCTCCGACAACACCCAGGACGGCTACCCCGCTGGCGAACTCGTCGGTGTCAACATTGAGCCCACGGGCATCATCTCCACCCGATACTCCAACGGCCAGACCCAGGCACGCGGCCAATTGCTGCTGGCCGACTTTCGCAACGTGCAAGGCCTGGCCCAGCTGGGCAGTGGTGAGTACCAGGAAACCAGTGCGACGGGACAGGCGGTGCGCGGGTCCCCGGGCAATGGCAAATTTGGCGCAGTGCGTTCCGGCGCGGTGGAGGAATCCAACGTCGACCTGACAGCCGAGCTGGTCAACATGATGACCGCCCAGCGCGCCTACCAGGCCAATGCGCAAACCATCAAGACGCAGGACCAGATCTTCAGCACCCTGGTCAACCTGCGTTAATTTGGAGTAAGACGCCATGGACCGCCTCATCTACACCGCCATGACGGGCGCCAACGCCGCGGCGAACCGGCAGGCGGTACTGTCGAACAATCTGGCCAATGCCTCGACCAACGGCTTTCGCGCCGAGCTGGCCACCTACCGCGCCGTTCCGCTGCGCGGCGACGGCGCCACTACGCGCGTGTTCGCGCTGGAGGCCACGGCCGGTTTCCTGGACCAGCCCGGCCCGGCCATGCGCACCGACCGCGCCATGGATGCGATGAGCAGCACCAACAGCTGGTTCACCGTGCAGGGCGCGGACGGCAACGAGGCCTACACCCGCAACGGCCATTTCGAGGTCGACACCAACGGCACGCTGGTCACCGGCAATGGCCTGACCGTGCTCTCCAACGGCGGAGGCCCCATCACGGTCCCTGCAGGCGCCGTGGTCAGCATCGGGCACGACGGCAACATCAGTGCCAAGGTCGGCAACGAGCCAGGCAACAACATCGGGCGTCTCAAACTGGTCACCCCCACCGCGGACGACCCGCTCAAGCGCGGGGACGACGGACTGTTTCGCAGTTTCTCGGGCGACCCACTACCCAACGACGACAACTCCCGTTTGCAGGTCGGCAGCCTGGAAGGCTCCAACGTCAACGCGGTGGAAACCATGGTCGGCATGATCCAGACCGCGCGCCAGTTCGAAGTGCAGATGCGCCTGCTGCAAACCGCCGAATCCAATGACCGCTCTGCCGGCCAATTGCTCGGCTTACAAGGCTAAGGAAACACCACCATGATCAACTCCCTCTGGATCTCCAAGACCGGCATGGAAGCCCAGCAAATGCAGCTGGACGTCATTTCCAACAACCTGGCCAATGTGTCCACCAACGGCTTCAAGAAGTCGCATGCGGTGTTCGAAGACCTGATGTACCAGAACCTGCGTCAGGTCGGCTCCAACACGTCGGAGCAATCGACACTGCCCACCGGCCTGCAGGTCGGCCTGGGTGTGCGCACCGTCGCCACCAGCCGCACCTTCTCGCAGGGCAACCTGCAGCAGTCCAACAACAACCTGGACGTGGCCATCCAGGGCAACGGCTTCTTCCAGCTCACCATGCCCGACGGCACCATTGGCTACACCCGCGACGGTGCGTTCCAGTTGGACAATGCAGGCCGCCTGGTCAGCTCCGGCGGTCTGGTGGTGGCCGGCGGCATCACCGTGCCGGCCAACGCCACGGGTGTCACCATTGCCCAGGACGGCACCGTGACGGCAGCCATTCCCGGCACCGTGGCGCCGCAGAACATCGGCACCATCACCACGGCCAACTTCATCAACCCGGCCGGCCTGGAGCCCAAGGGGCAAAACATCTACGCCGAAAGCGTGGCCTCGGGCCAGCCCCAGGTCGGCAACCCCACCACCAACGGCTTGGGCAGCCTGGCGCAGGGCTTTGTGGAAACCTCCAACGTGAATGTGGTGCAGGAACTGGTGACCATGATCCAGACCCAGCGCGCCTATGAGATGAATTCCAAGGCCATCCAGACCTCGGACCAGATGCTGCAAAAACTCGGGCAGCTGTGAGATTTGCTATGAAAAGTATAGCTGTCCGCACAATTTCCACCAGGGCTACATGCGTTTTTGGCATGTATTTTTTGGGTGGGGCGCTGCTCAGCGGCTGCCAGGGGCTGCCGCAAAAGGTGACGGTCGACTTTGCCGAACCCAAGGCCAGCGCAGCCCAGGCCGCCGCCAACGCCGCGCCGCGCCCGGCATCGGGCAGCTTGTACCAAAACGTGAGTTACCGCCCGGCGTTTGAAGACCGCCGCGCGCGCCAGGTGGGCGACACCGTCACCATCCAGATCGTCGAGAGCCTGACCGCCAGCCAGGTCTCCAACTCCACGGTCAACCGCACCACTGCAGCCAGCAACAGCATCACGCCACCGCTGCCCTCCATGCTGGGTCCGGACATGCGCAACCTGAACATGTCGGCCACCACCAGCAACGACTTTGCCGGCAAAGGCGGCACCACGGCTGCCAACACCTTTGCAGGCTCCATCACCACCACGGTGATGGAAGTCATGCCCAACGGCCACCTGCTGGTCACCGGCGAGAAGCAGATTGGTGTGAACCAGAATGTGGACGTGCTGCGCTTTTCGGGCACCGTAGACCCGCGCCTGGTGCAGCCCAACGGCGTGGTCAGCTCCACCCAGGTGGCCAATGTGCGCGTCGAGTCGCGCGGCCGCGGCGCCCAGGGCGAAGCGCAGACAGTTGGCTGGTTATCCCGCTTCTTTTTAAGCTTTAATCCCTTCTAAAGTTCACCAGAATAGTGCCGAGGGGTAAAGGATCCAGTCGGATCTGGCCCCAGACCTATTCTGACCATGAACATCCTGCCCCACCTCGCACACCGCGCCAGCCTGCGACCGCTGGGCGCCATGTTGCTGGCTCTTGTCCTCACCTTCCCCGTTCTCGCGCAGGCCGCACGCATCAAGGAAGTCGCCAGCATCGAAGGGGTGCGCAGCAACCAGCTGACCGGCTTCGGCCTCGTGGTGGGCCTGGACGGTACGGGGGACCAGACCACCCAGATGCCCTACACCACCCAGGGCCTGTCCAACTACCTGCAGCAACTGGGCCTGACACTCAACGCCGCCTCGCTCACGCAGTTGCAGATGAAGAACGTCGCCGCCGTGCTGGTGACGGCCCAACTGCCGGCGTTTGCACGGCCCGGACAGATGTTGGACATCAACGTGTCCTCTGTGGGCAATGCCAAATCGCTCAAGGGCGGCACCCTGATCGCCACGCCACTCAAAGGTGCTGACGGCGAGGTCTATGCACTGGCCCAAGGCAACCTGATTGTGGCGGGCGCAGGCGCGGCCGCCGGCGGCAGCAAGGTCACCGTGAACCACCTGAGCGTGGGCCGCATTCCCGACGGCGCTCAGGTCGAACGCGCCGTGCCCACCGCGCTGCAGGAAGGCAGCAGCGTCAACCTCAGCCTCAATGCCTCCGACTTCCAGACCGCGCGCAAAGTGGCCCAGGCCATCAACCGCCGCTTTGGCGCAGGCGTGGCCCAGGCCCTGGACGGCCGTACCGTGCAGGTGCAGGCCCCGCCCAACCCCAATGACCGGGTCAGCTTCATTGCCGACATGGAAGAGCTGCCCATCGAGAACTCGGTGGCCGCAGCCAAGGTCATCATCAACTCGCGCACCGGCTCCATCGTGCTCAACCAGGCCGTCACACTGGGGGCGTGCGCCATTGCGCACGGCAACCTGTCCATCAGCATCTCGTCCACCCCGGTGGTCAGCCAGCCCAACGCGCTGTCGGGCGGCCAGACTGTGGTGACCGACAAAGCCAACATCGACATCAAGCAGGAGCCCGGCAAGCTGATTCAGTTGCCCGCCGCCGCCCAACTGACGGATGTGGTCAAGGCCCTCAACGCGCTGGGCGCCACACCGCAAGACCTGCTGGCCATCCTGCAGGCGATCAAGTCGGCCGGCGCCCTGAACGCAGAGCTGGAGGTCATATGACACCCCCACGTTCATCACTTCGTGTATTCACTGCCCCCCGAGGGGGCCTGGCCTCCTTTGAGGCGGCTCGGCAGGAGGCCTGACATGAGCTACGGTTCCATCTACGGCACCTCTTCGCTGTCCACCTCGCAGGGTCTGGCCGCCGACGCCCAATCGCTGGGCAACCTGAAAATGCAGGCCGGCAAGGACAGCCAGTCCGCCATCCAGGAGACGGCCAAGCAGTTTGAGTCCATGTTCATGCGCGAGCTGCTCAAAAGCATGCGCGAAGCCAACAACACGATGAAATCCGGCATGCTGGACAACCCCGGCAGCGATCTGGGCACCGACCTGCTGGACCAGCAATTTGCGGTGCAGATGTCGGGCCAGCCCGGCGGCTTGTCCGAACTGATCACCAAGGAACTGACGCGCCAGATGGGGGTCAGTGCCGAGACCCAAGCCACCGACGCGGCGCCTGCCAAGACCAGCGCCACACCAGCCCCCGCCGACCCGGTACGCGCCGCAGGCAAGTCCACCCGGACCCCTACGGCCAGTCAGGTCAATTTTGTGCAGAAGCACTCGGACATCGCCAACCGGATCGAGAAAGCCAGCGGCATCCCCGCCGGCTATATGCTGGGCCAGGCCGGCCACGAAACCGGCTGGGGCCAGCACGAGATCAAGCTCAAGGGCGGCGCCCCCTCGTTCAACCTGTTTGGCATCAAGGCCGGCGCCGGCTGGACCGGCAAAGTGGCCGAAGTCACCACCACCGAGTATGTGGACGGTGCGCCGCAAAAACGCATCGCCAAATTCCGCGCCTACGACTCCTATGAAGACTCCTTCAAGGACTACGCGAAAATGATTTCCGAGAGCCCTCGCTACGCCAAGGCACGCGCCCAGACCGGCTCGGCACAGGCGTTTGCCAATGGCCTGCAAAAGGCCGGCTACGCCACCGACCCCGAATACGCAGCCAAACTCAGCCGCGCCATCAACACGACGCTGCAACTGCGCCGCGTACAGACCTAAGGCGGCACCATGGGCATTCTCAACATCGGCACCCAAGCCCTGCAGGCCAACCAGGTTGCGCTGCAAACGGCAGGCAACAACATTGCCAACGTCAATACACCGGGCTACTCGCGCCAGAAGGTGGTGTTGCAGGACATTCCGGGCCAGTTCACCGGTGGCGGCTACATCGGCAAAGGGGTGGAAGTCCAGACCATCCAGCGCAACTACGATCTCTTCCTGACGCGCCAGGCCACCCTGGCGGCGTCCACCTCGTCCGCCGACACCACCCGTGCCGACAAGCTCAAGCAACTCGAAGACATCTTCGGCGGCGGCACCAATGGCCTGGGCGCCTCCATCAGCGACATGCTCAATGCCTTCTCGGACGTGGCCAGTGCCCCCACCGATCTGACCGCACGCACCGTGGCCCTGACCCGCGTGGACGAGACTGCCGCGCGCATGCGTGCCGCGTCCCAAAGCCTGGACGAACTGCAAACCGGCATTGCGCAGGACCTGGCGCAAAAAGTGGATACCGTCAACGGCCTGGCCAAAAGCATCGCCCAGGTGAACCAGGAAATCGCCAAGGTGCAGGGCACTGGCCAGCCTCCGAACGACTTGCTGGACCGGCGCGACCAACTGGTGCGCCAGCTCAACCAGTATGTGCAGACCACCAGCGTGGCGGCGAGCGACGGTACGGTGGGCATTTTCATTGGCGGCAGCCAACCGCTGGTGCTGGGCGTGACGGCATCGCCGATATCCGTGGTCAAGGACGACTTCGCCGATCCGCTCAAGAGCAAACTGGCCATCAGCCACGGCAATGTCACCATCCCTTTGGATGAAAACATGCTGGGCGGCGGAGAAATCTCGGGCCTGCTGCGCTTTCAGGACACCGACCTGAACGAAGGCCGCAACCTGCTGGGGCGCCTGACTTTGGCGGTGAGCACCTCCATGAACGACCAGCACAAGCTGGGCCTGGACCTGGACGGCAATCCCGGCGGCAACCTCTTTACACCGGCCACGTTCACGGCCCTGAACATCCTGACACCCAAGCCGCCGGCCACCCAGCTCAACACCGGCAGCAGCAGTCTCTCGCTGGGCATCAACGACGTGACCAAATTTGTCGCGTCGGACTACCAGGTCAGCTTTACTTCCGGCACGGCCGGGACCATCACGCGCCGCTCCGATGGCGTGGTGACCCCGTTCGACTTTGCCACCACCAACCCGGTCATCATCGACGGCCTCAGCCTCAACGAAACGGCGGGCCCCGCAGCCGCCGGTGACCGTTTTCTGCTCAAGCCGTTCAGCACATCGGCCAGCACCATTGCCAGCCAGTTTTCCACACCGCGCGCACTGGCCGTGGCCAGCCCGGTGGTGGGCCTCATGGGCAACAGCAACACCGGCAGTCTGCAGCAACTGGGCATCGTGGCGCGCAACAACCCGCCCACCAATGTGCCGGTCACCCTGACCTTCACCGGCCCGAACAGCTACACCCGCAGCGACGAGATTCCGCCCAACACCACCACATTCACCTACACACCGGGCATCCCCATCGAAGGCACCACACCGACCAGCACCCCGCTGTCGCAATGGTCGCTGACGCTGCAGGGCACGCCGCAAGCCGGCGACACCTACACCGTGCGCGACATCAAGGACCCCACCCTCAACGTGGACTACAAGCTCAACGCCGGCAACGCCACCGCCATGATGGATCTGCGCGATGCACCGATGTTCGACGGCGCCGCGCTGACCGACGGCTACGCCGGCCTCATGTCACAAATCGGCATCCGCGCACAAAGTGCCAATTACGCGGCCGACGTATCCAGTGGCATTGCCTCCAGCCTGGAAACCCAGCGCGCTGGTGTATCCGGTGTCAACCTGGACGAGGAAGCAGCCAAGCTGCTGCAGTTCCAGCAGGCTTACCAGGCATCGGCCAAGATGATCCAGATTGCTCAAACCATCTTCGACTCCCTGATCCAGGGACTGGGCCAATAACACGGCTGTACCAGGAGCACGCGCATGACCGCCACCTTCACACGTTTGGGTTCTGCCAACACCTACGACCAGACCCTGCGCAACCTGCAGACACGCCAAACCGCGCTGAGCAATCTGCAGGAAAACCTGTCCTCCGGCAAACGCGTCAACCGGGCCAGCGACGACCCGGCCGCCGCCGCCCAGGCCGAACGGGCCGAAACCCGCCTGGAGCGCGTCAAGGTCGACCAGCGCGCGCTGGAGGTGCAACGCAACGCCATGACCGAGGCCGAAAGCACCCTGGGCGATATCAATGACGCCATGCAGAATTTCCGCGAGCTGGTGGTCAGCGCCGGCAACGCGTCCTACACCGCCGAGGAACGCCAGGCCATCGCCGTGCAACTCAGTGGCCTGCGCGACCACATCTTCACCCTGGCCAACCACAAGGACAGCAATGGGCTGCCCCTGTTCAGCGGCCTGGGCAGCGCCCAGACACCGTTTGTCGGCCCCAATGCCCTGCCCAAGGACTACACCTTCAATGGCCTGCCCGGACAGACCGCCAGCTCCGAAATCAGCATTCCGTCTGCGGTCGATGGCGACAGCGCGTTCATGCATGTGCCTTCGCGCGACGGTGTCTTCAATGTCACCGTCACCAACCCGGCCGCCGGCCTCATCCCGGCCAACCGCTCCCTGGTGACGGACAACGTGGCGGTGACCAACAACGCCACCGTTGGCAACACCGCAGCCCTCGCCTCGGCCGCCACCGCCGGCGCCCAGGACTACCCGGACTACACCATCCCCTTCAGCGCGCTGGACACCACCACCGTTCCGGGCCAGAACACCGCCCCCTACACCCCCCCGGCAACCCCCCCCGCGTCCGG
>JACXTT010003833.1_pt1 | contig 22766 bp, 12 predicted proteins | sample 9270951 | NCBI WGS metagenome assembly JACXTT01 (sample SAMN15532306, study PRJNA645909) | rock metagenome | isolation source: weathered quartz diorite | place: Puerto Rico | collected 2017-06-21
TCCGAAGCCCGATACGCCGATGCCCGACGTAGCCGTTGTGTCCTTGAATTTCCCATCCCGGTTGTTGTGATAGAGCCGATGCCGGGCTGCGGCCGCGGCGGCGCGATCGACAAAGGATCCGCCGTTGACGAGGAAAAGATCGGGCCAGCCATCGTTGTCGTAATCGAAGATAAGAGCGCCGGCGCTCATCGTCTCCGGCAAGTACTTCTGAGGTGAAGCTCCATTCTCGTGTTTGAAATTGATGCCTGCCTGCTTCGTGGCATCGGAAAAGATAATCGCGGCAGGCTGTTGCCAGGCGAAGAATCGGCCACAAAAAAGCACAAAAATCACAAGAAAACTACCAACGCAGATCTTTTGTCTTCTTTGTGTCTTTTTGTGGCCCATTTTTCCGCTAATCGACGTTCGACTCCAGCGCTTCCCGCAGCGCCCCGTCGATGTTCTGCAGATAGACGACCTCATGCCGGCGGCTCGCTTCGATGTCGCCGAGATACTGGTATTCCTGAGCGAGATGCCAGGAGACTAGAAAGCTATCCGATATGTTTTGAGCGAGCATCTTTTGGAATGTGTCCACGGCAGCTTTGTGTTGTCCGAGTTTACTCTGCGCGGTTCCGAGATTCATGTACGCCGTCGCGGAACCTTCCTTGAGAAACATTGCGACCGCTTCGTCGGCGTGACCTTCCAAGAATTGTGCTGCAGCCTCTCGGTTCACAACAGTGACATTGCGACCCCGATCTGTTTCTGCTCGCGCTTCCGCTTCAAGTTTGCGGAAGAGTTCGAGCTCTTTATCGGCTTCCTCTTTCGCGTCCATTCGCACGAGCGCTGTGGCCAAGACGTAGTGTGCTTTTCGGTGACCGGTGTCGAGGGCGAGGACGTTCTTGGCAGCTGCGGCGGCTTCTGTAAAACGGCCCATTCGCAAGTTCGCGTCCGCGACACGAAAATAAGCTGCGGCGCTTTTCGCGTCCATCGCACTCGCGCGATTGTATTCGCTCAATGCATCCTGCGGCTTGCCTTGCTGTAAATGAACGTCGCCCAAACCCAAACGCGCATCGACACTGTCTGGAGTGAATTCAAGCGCTTTCTTGTAAGCAGCCGCCGCCTGATCGAACTCCGCCGACTCGGTATGAATACTTCCGATCTTTTGATATACGACGCTGCGTTGAAGGCGATCAACCGAAGGATCGATCTCGGACGCTTTCATCCGGTCAATCGCCTCGAATGCTTCAAGCGCCTTTCTTGGTTTCCAGCTACGACGGTAAAGTTCGGCCAAGCGGAAGTGGACGCCTCGAGACGTTGGAAACAACTGGGCCGCACGTTCCGCGAGCGCTTCGGCTTCATCTATCAGTTGAGCCTCGAACAGGATGGAGCTCATGGCCATGAACAATCCTTCGCCTACAGAAGAATGTTCCACAGCCTCACGAAACTTCCGCCGCGCTTCCTCAAACTGCGAATCCTGAAAGTAGGACAAGGCGACCAGCGCGGAAAAGCGGTCCAGCACTTCAGCCACTTCAGGCGCGCTGGGCCCGCCCCAATGGAGGGCAAGGTATCGCCGATAAAATGGTGCGGCATCGGCATATTTCTTTTGCAGCCGATACGCTTCGCCCAGCCCGTGCAGATTGTCTTCCAGCCGGTCGTCCACCGGCGTCAGCTTTTCCGCGTAGGGCAAGGCCTGCAAAAACTTTTGCGCAGCGTCTTCATAGCGTGCGCTCTCAAAAGCGGCAAGCCCGGCCTTGTAAGAAGCCAGCCAGTTTGCTTCTTCCAGCGTTAGTCGCTGGAGTACGAGGTAGTCGCCGCTGATGAACGTTACCGGGCTAATCTGGCCAGGCGCCAACGCACTCACAGCGCGCTGAAGATCGGTTTTCAAATCTTCCATTCGAAAGACTCCCACCGAGGGATCGATGGAATGTGCTTTGGCAACTGCTTCGAAGGACTGTCCGGATTGAATCTGATTGCGCAGGCTCGTCGCTTCAGCTTCGGTTCGGACTGCGATCAGACGTAGCGCGATCTGTTCACCGGGTGTTTGCGATGCAGCAGCGACGGGCAATAGCCACAAAAAGGCACAAAAAAACACAAAAGTCTTTTGTGACTTTTGTGCCTTTTTGTGGCTACTCAAAACTCCACTCGCGCCTTGAGCTGGAACGAACGGTTTCCGGTTTTGCTGGTGAAGACCCCGAAGGGATTCGTGCTCTGCAGATTGATGTCTGCAGTTCCACCGGTCGTTGCGAATAGTCCGGGGACAGCCGGCGTCGGGTGATTGAAGATGTTCCTCGCATCGACACGGAGAGTGAAGGCCTTCGATTCGCGAACTTGAACGCGTTTTTCGATAGCCATGTCCGCTGTCCACGTGCCGAGACCTTCAATGGTGTTCCGTCCAAGGGTACCGCGCCTGCCGGGCAGAGGAGTTTGCAGCACGATCTGACCGGACGAATTCCTGATCGCATTCAGCGTACAGAGGTTCAACGCCTGCAGCGACGGCGCCACATACGCGGGGTTCGTGCACTGCGGATCCCTCACTCTCGTGTACAGGGGCTGATTATTGCCATCCATGAAAATATTGCCTGAGGGGGCTCCGTTGACCCAGCCAGCCTTATAGTCGTTGCCGCCGAATGGGCCGACAATGTCAGGCGTGCCGAGCCCATACAGCATGCTCTGAGCCCCAACGCTCATCGGAGCTCCAGAACTCAGGTTGACAATCCAACCTGCCTGCCAGTTTTCGATGAGGCGTGCCGCGATTCCAGACGACTTTCCGAACAGCATCTTCTGTGGACCAACAGGCAACGCGAACGTGCCGTAGTTGACCACGACGTGTTTCCGATGCGTGCCTAGGAGCGCATAGTCTGCAGCCTGATTGGTCGGATCTGTGAACGTCGCGCCGGTCCCGTTTGGTCCCTCTCCTGGAGCCTCTCCGAGGTTCCGGCTCCATGTGTACGTCAGCTGCGTGCTTACTCCGGCGGTTGGTCGCAGATTGATCTGCGTTTGCAGCGAGTGGTAGTTGGAGTGTCCCAGACTCGTTTCCATGACTGAATTCCCCACCTGCGGATTCGCCCTGATAAAGTTTTCCGGGAACTTTCCACTGTTACGAAGCACCGATCCCGATTGACTACCGTTAACGGCGTTGCCGTTGGTCAGCGTATTGAGCGTCGTCGCTAGCCCCACGTAGTTTCCATTCGCCAGATTGCTTTGGGTCAGCGGGGACGATCGCAAATGCATCGCGCCCGTCTGCAGAACGCCGGCGGTGTTGACGGTTCCAACGGCCGCGCACGGCGTCGTGCCCGTAGTTGTCAAGCAATTAGGAACCCCGGCGATATTGAGTCCGGCGAACATCTGATCCAGCAATGGAGAGTCATCGCCGCGCCTTGCCGCATCGAAGGCTTCCTTCAAGCCGTTGTATAGGAAGTTGGGTGCGTTGAGATCGATATTGCTGGGGAGCTTTCGGCTAAGTGTGCCGATGTATCGGAGATCGAGTGTCAACTTCGAAGTCAGATTTCGCGTCAGTGAGAGCGTAAGGGTTTGGACGTACGGACTCACGAAATTCGGGTCGTAAGCATTCATCAACCCTGTCCGGTCCGTCAGCGGAATTATTGTCGAGGTCGGGTTCGGTAAGAACAACGGCTGAACGGGCACCAGACTTGGATTCGCCACGAGCTTCTCGATGCTGAAGTAAGGGTCGGTCGCAGGAATGATGTAGTTTGCCGTGTTGCTGCTACCGGGCGGATTGCCGATCGCCGTGTCGGTGACGAATCCACGGCCTCCGCCGAGGTATGAAATCTGATAACCGCCGCGCAGCGTTGTTTTGTTCTGGCCGCCCCACGGAACGTTCCATGCAAATCCCACACCAGGACCAAAATTATTCAGATCCCGTTTGTAAATTGCCTGGCCCGGGTTGGCTGAGTTGGGCCCGACATAGATGATCTCCATCAAGTCGCCGCGCACTCCCGGTTTCATCCAGTCGCTGAAGCTTCGGCCGGATATTCCAAACAGAGCGTTGCCGCCACCTTTCAAACCAGTGGTCAGCCCACTCCTTTCCCAAGGAACTCCGTAATAGTCCCAGCGCACTCCGAGGTTGAGCGTCAGATCGCGGGTCGCCTTCCAATCATCCTTGAAGAAGAAGCTGAACTCGTTCTGAGGGATGTCGCGAATTTTAGCGATCTCTTTCGGATAATCATTCCACGCCGGCTTCGCTTCATTGATGAAACGGCCTTGTCGCAGACCACTGAGCGATCCAGACAAAAACGTCAACAGATTTTCGGCAAGCTGTTGGCTACCACTGGTAATGGTGCCCGCCAAACCCTGTCTGGCGATGCCCATAACCTGGGCCAAAGTCGCATTACCCATAGTGGCGGTGGGGCGGGTTGCTCCGGTCTGAACGCTACCCTCGTTCGTGGACCTCGTAGTCGACAGCCGATATTCACCGCCAAGCTTGTACGAATGTTTGCCGTGCGTCCAACTGAGATTGTCCGCGTAGACCCATCTCGGACTGACCTCGTGGCTGCCGTATAGGATTCCATCGGCGACACCATATGTCGCGAAGCCCAGAGCCCCGGTGGTTACCTGCGTAAAAATCGGTCCCCCGTTGACCTGCAGAAGTTTTGATTGAACTTCCTTGCCAATGTCGTCGCGTGCAGGCGCTCCAACCGTGTTCGCGCCGGTTCGGATAAATCCCCACCGCGCTTCGTTGACCATCGCGTTGCTCAACGTGGATACGAAATTGACGCTCAGACTCTGCGGCTGCCGCCTGTCTGCGCCGAAGTATCCGGTAGGCCATGTCGGTAGAGCGGCATCATCGGATTTGTCGATCTCGAAGCTATACGACGCATTCATTTTGTGGCGATCGCTGAAGTAATGATCGATTTTGCCATTGGCCTGGCGCCGTTGGTTATTGATGTCTCCTCCGGCTCCGAATAAGTTGTCGGCGCCGTGGTTTCTTCGCACCCATCGAAACGTTGCAGTATTGAGACCATCCGGACCCGGAATGCCGTTGCCCGGGTTATCGAAAGAATTCGCGTGGGGCATCGTGTCCAAGGTTGTGGTGATGAATCCAGTCTTATCCAGTTGCTTCCGATACGTATCCCAGCTCGTTGTAGTGCCGTTGGGAACCAGCGTTGAAGTGCTGATTGCTGCATCGGAGCAGTCGGCTTTCGTGGGATTAGAAACCAGTGGACCGAACACACTCAGGTATTGAAGCGGGCTGCCATCCGGTGACTTCGGCGAGCCATCAATGTTTACGGTGGCTGTTTGGGTGAAACCGCCGACTAGAGTCGTGAGTTGCCTCGAATTGCCGTTAATGAAACCGTTAAAGTACCGGAAGATCCCGCGGCGCGCGCAATCCGTCAGGACGGTGGGAAACACCTCTTGGCGCGACATGACGATCAATTGATTCCACACTCCGTAGAAAAACGTCCTGTTTTTCTTGATGGGCCCACCGAAAGCCAGCGAGTAGTCGTGCCCGTTTCTCCAATTCGGGCTAACGCGAGGCGAGCGCGAGTTGTTCTGCCACGTGTTGGCATCGAAGGCTGTGTTCTGGACATTCCAAGTCGCCGACCCGTGATATTCATTCGTCCCCGATCGCGTCAGGATTTGAATCTGTCCGTTGCCGCGCCCCATTTCCACGTCGACGGGCGCGAGGATCATTCGGATTTCGCCAACAAGGTCGGGATTCATTTTCGTCGGAGTCTCGAGGCCGTTGGGCCACCGCTGGTTGTTCACGCTGATGCCGTCGCGTTGAATATTCACATCGCGCGCACTGACCCCGGCAAAACTTGTTTGCTCCGCCCCGAAGACCTTGTCGTTTGTTAAGAAGGTCCCGCCCATTGTGCCGACCAGGTCGAGCACGTTGTTGCTCACGAGCGGCAAGTCCGTGATCTGTTTTTGAGGCAACACCTCGCCGACGGACGAAGAGGATGCTGTGATGAGGTTCGCCGCTTCCACCGTGACTTCAACCGCTTGTGCGGCCGCGGCGACTTGGAGTGTGAAATTCAGTCGAAGCTGTGCGGCATTGCCGAGCTGGACATCGTTGAATGTCTGGGTCTGGAACGCGGGGAGTGAAGCACTGACCTTATAAGTCCCCGGCAGAAGGCTGGCAAAGTTATAAACCCCTGCCTCGTTACTCAGCACCGTCGTGACAACGCCCGTCGCGTTGTTTGTCGCCGTAACGGTGACGCCCGGTATTACCGCACCGGAAGTATCCGCTACTGTTCCACTGATTGTTCCACTGCTGGATTGACTAAAGAGAGACGTCGACACAAAAAAAGCGAACGCCAGAAAAGCCGCGGGAATGCGGAGTGTTCTCATGGTTGTACCCTCACCATCGTCTGTTTGGGGTTGGTTTCGAAACGTTGTCGTTACAACTAACCGCGCGCCGATCAAATCACCATACAAAGCGTGTTGTCAACGGATGTTTTGTCCTGAGCGCGTGGGCTTCTGCACTTCAGCAGAGGAACCGCCCACAGCTCGTGGCCGGGTCATGCGGGATCCGGAAGCGAATACCGATCAAGTAAACCAGGTGCCGCGTTCGGCTGTTGAGAGGAGTGAAGCTGATCGTTCCGTCGGGATTGTCTTGAATGCTTCCTTCGCGAAGATACGAAGCGACGCCTCCCAGGTAATAACGGGCGCCGAGATCGAGGCTGATTGCCCGGCGAGGGTTGTTACCTGCGAGAGGAACGCGAACGCCGCCAGCGAGGAGCCACGCGCCGGTGTTGTCTTTGTAATTTGTGGTGCTGGCGATGTCCTCGGACGAATTGGTTCCTTTGATGGAAGACGTCGTTCTAAACAACAGTTCGCCGAAGCCTGCATGAAAGTAGGGCCTGACCATTCCCTTAGGCAGTGCAACCTCGGGTCCAAAACTTAGAGTCGTGATCGAGTTCGTGGTGGTCTCCTTGACAAGCACGCGATCGGAAATACTCGGGGAGAGGCCCACACGTCGGGTCTCCCGTCCATATTCCACGGCCGAAACATCGAATCGCAGGCTGAAGAAGCCGGCTCGGTCTAGGTGATACAACACGGCTCCGCCACCGCCGAAGCCCTTGCCTATGTTGTGGCCAAAGTCGCCTTCCGGTTGCGACATGATCGGCGCTGCAGTGATGGTGAATCGAGTGGACTCCCTGGAAACCTGCGCGGTTGCTGGAACCTGAGCGAGGAAAAGCAATCCGAGGGCGTGGACAAAAACCGGCTTGGTCATTTTTGAGACTCCCGCGAACAAGATTTGCTTGCATTGTTGCCTTTACGTACTGATAAGATCCAAAATCATCGGCCAGCGTGTAAATACCGATTGAAAACTATTTGTTTACTGCCGTGCTCGAGCTGAGCGTTGCGGGTAAATTCTCCGATCGAGTGCTCCGGAAAGGACGTTGAAATGGCAACGATGCGACGACGCGCTCAGCGAACGCCTGAGGATGTAAAAGAGCGCCGGCCACAAACACCGACATCACGGATTTCGGCAAAGCTTCTCGATTTGATTTTGCTCGAGATTAGACGTCGTCTTGCGAGCGGTGAAATCATACGAAAGGCGCTTTGCCAACAAGCGGGAATCAGCACTTCTTACCTTTCGCGTATTCTGTCGGAAGGGCTCGCGAATCGGTCGATCCCTTCGAGGACGCTCAAGCAGATCGTCACCGCCGTCGAACCGGACGGGCTATCCGGTTTCATCCGAAAAACCCAACGCACGTTGTTCTGTGTCCGGCGCCAGAATGACGCCCCGGAAGTGATCGGAGGACTATTCCCGGATTGCACGGCATCCGATCTCAGCCGCGGATTTGTGGGACGGACGATGTTTCCCTTCCTGTTGACGAAATTCTCGACCGAGAAGAACCGGCCCACGCAGGCATATTTTCTTCCGAGCGAGAGATTCTTGTACGTACTCGAAGGTGAATTACGCCTTCATACGAATTCCACGAACGCTCCAACGAAATTGCAGCGCGGCGATGCAGTGTACATTCCCGAATTCCTTCCCCACTCGATCACGGCACAGAACGAATCCGCAAAAGCAGTGACTGTGCTGTGGGACTTGCAGGGCGTTCGACCGCAGGCCTTGTACACGCGCGGCGGCATGCGCCTCAGCCACAAACCCACCAACGCCGGTGTGAAAGTGGACAACTTCTCAGATCGGGAATCCGAGTACTGGCACATGGTGGGGCTTCGCATTCAGGCACTCCGGACGAGGTGCGGTTTGACTCAGGAGCTTTTGGCTCAGCTGTCAGGATTACCTGAAAGTGAATTGAGGCAAATTGAATCCGGACGCCGGGCGCCGAGTCTCGACAAGTTGTTGGTGATCGCATCCATGTTGCGCGTCTCGAATCTTTCGGATTTGCTCGCGGATCATCGCGCTCCAAGTCTGCTTCGAAAACGGAATGCGATTGACGAAGAGTTCGATGGCATTCATCGGGAGATCAATCGAATCTTCGAAAATGAAACGGAACGCAATCGGCTGATCCGGCAAGGAGGACGCTGGCCGGCGGCGGCGGCCCTCGAGGTCATTCAAAGAACGGCACACCGTGGAGATTTCGATCGCTGGGCTCAAGATGAGCCGCTGCCATATATCTATGTCGACCTGGCAAAGGACTACGAGAACAAACGCATCGTGCCGATGATCACCAGATTCGGGCGCAGGAACAAGTCCGCTGTGGTTCGGGTCGCGCACGTCGGAGCACGCTCCGCAGAGAGTGATGGTGACGTTGCACTGACCCACGGAGACGAAGAGTTCTTCATGGTGCTCAATGGCACACTGGGCTGCAAGCTAGGCAAGGAAGAAGATGTACTCGAGAAAAATGATTGCCTGCACTTCCGGTCCAACCTGCCGCATGGATTTTGGAACGAAACTGCTGACGCCTACACCGAGGCACTGGTTGTGATGTGGACATACTCGGGAAAGAGCGTGCTGTTCTCGATGCCGGATTAGTCGTAGTAGGACGGCGATTTTTTCAATTGAGCATAGGCGATGATGTCGTGCTGAATCCAGAGCGTCGCCTTTTTCTCTTTCAACAAAGCTTCCATCTTCGCTTTCGACTTGGTTTCGATTTCGGCATTTCCGAGCGATGCGAAAGGCGTGAAGTCTTTCAAAGTTCGCTCGGCCGGATAGTGATAAAGATCGCCGCTCAGGACGATGGGTCCCGTCTTCCGCAAGTTCAGAAAAAGCGATTGATGACCGGGCGTGTGTCCCGGAGTGGCAACGATGACGACGCTGCCGTCGCCGAAGACATCGTCGTCGCCATCCAGAAGGACGGTCTTGCTGTTCTTGAGCGCGTTGAATCGCGCCGCAGCATTGCTCGCATTCGCAGGCGGCGTCTCCGGAAACATCGCCGCGCGTTCCGCCTTTTGCACAAGCCATGTCGAACCGGCAAAGTTATTCGCGTTCGCGGAATGGTCGTAGTGATTGTGCGAGAGCGCAAGGTAAGTGATATCGGAAGGCTTGTAGCCGATTTCCGCCAACTGGCTTCGCAGCGTCTTGTGAACGGTTGCTCGCGCTTCCGTGGTCCCGCCGGGTTGAATCAGTTCATCAGGAATGACACCCGTATCCCAGAGAAGCGTTCCACGCGGATGCACGATGAGATATGCCGTGACAGACATATCTGTCGTGGTGACACCGCGCGCCAGTAATACATCGGGATTGCCGCTTTTCAGAGTTCCGCAATCAAAGATGTAGAGTTTCAGTGAAGCCGGACTTTGCGCGGTTGGGCTCCACGCGAAGATCGTGGCGAATATCGCTGCGAATAGTTTGATCATTGGAGCTGTTTCCCTTTTGTCTTTCGTTCTTCGACAAGGCGGTTGAATTCGGCATCGTCCAGATAGACGATGTCGAGCCACACCTGCAGCATGTCGTCCACACTACGTTCGCCGAATCCGGCCCACACGGAAGGATCCGGATTGTGCGGATTTGCGGCCGTGTTGTCGTGGATGCCGATCATGTGCAGCACGGTGCCCGCCGGCAGTAGCGGTGCGGCATCGTCCGCATAGATGTAGTTGACGTGCCAGTTGAAGTTGAAGTGATCAACTGAGCTCAGGATTTCCGTTGTGTTGTTGAGATGGATCGCTTCGAGCGTCATCGCGCGCCCGCGCATGTGCATGTGAGGCTGGAAGGAATCAATCCTCGCGTTTCGCGTTAAACGAAAGTAGCCGTCCGTTCGAACCACGGTATTGGGAGGAATCTCGAGCTCATCGTTGGGAATGTTGCGTATTGGAACCGACCGAACCTGATACTTCGGCACCACTCCCTTGGGATAAAACTTGAACGCGATCGTCGTGCGATTGTGTTGCTCGGATCCAACGGCGAAGTAGTGCATGTCGAATCGCAGGCGCGTCCCCGCCTTCAGCAGCATCCCTGTGTTTTCGGCAAAGACATTGCCGTATTTGCCGACTGCGTACTCGTTCAGTTGAATGCCGGTCTCAGGTGTGCCGGCCGGTGGATTCGGCTCGAGCGCGTACACAACCGCATGGTGAACGATTCGCCGGTTGCTTGGCTTGATCTCCATGGATTTGATATAGCGGTCTTCGGTCAATGTCATCTCCGCATATTGATCAATCCACCAATCGGGTCCATTGGCGTACATCGTGAAATCGTTGGTCGTGACGAGGAGATCAGGTTTTCCGGTAAACCATTCGTCTTCGGATGCAAAAGTTAGTGGTTTGGGTGCATCCGCAGGAATGCCTTCCGGTGCGCCGGCGTCGACCCACTTGACGATCGTCTGGATTTCGCGATCGCTCAGCGAAATATCGTTTTTGTGCCGGCGAATGCCTACGGTCTTATCGAGATGCCACGGCGGCATGTCGCGCATCAGAACACGCTCCTTGATGGCGCGAGCCCATGGACGAGCATCCTTGTAAGTCATCAGGGACATCGGCGCAACCGTTCCTTCGTGGTGACAGGATTGGCAGTGCTGTTGAAAGATCGGCACGACATCCTTGGTGAAGGTCTGCGCCGACAGAGGCACAGCAAGCGTGCAAGCCATGACCAGCGTCAGCGCCGGAACTGTAAGGTTTCTCGTACTCGCCATGATTAACTCTCCTCGGTGGGGAATTTTGAAATTGGACGAGTCCTGCATCTCAAATCCGAAATCCGAAATTTCCAATTGGACCGTCCAATTGGAGACTTCGGATTTCGGATTTGAGATGCAGGATTCGTCCAATTTCAATTCCCCTTCACCGTGACCTTAGCCTGAACGTTCGTCCAACAACAGTGGTAACCGAAATTGCCCGCCGCCTCTCCCGAGCCATCATCGACGACAGCCTGGATGACGTATTCTCCCGGTTCGTTGAAATTCGCGACAGCCGTGGCCTTCCCATCCACGAGTGGTGCCTTCGCAGAATCGAATGAGACCACTCCGGGCCCACGATACTTGGTCCAAATGACCGTCATGCCTACGGTCTTGCCCGCCCGCTTAGGCAAACCGTCGTCCATGGCAGATATATTCAGCCTTACAGAACCTGGATTTGGAAATGCAGCGGTCTGCTCTTGCGGTTCGACCACGACGACTGGCGGCGTATTTGAATTGACTCTCTCGCTATTCCCGCCACGCGTCGTTCGGAGACGGTCAATCATCCAAACCGAATTGAGCGTCCCGGTTACCTGCGCTGTCTGGCCGTGGGCCCGGAGCGTCCAAACCAGCTTTTGATTTCCGAATTCTTTCGGCACGACAACTCTGAACACATCTTTGTGCCGCCGTATCATGAAATGCGTTGGCTGCCCGCGATCGACGCCAGGTTCGAAATTGTTATCAGGCCCGATCGGAACATCGAGTTCTTCCTCGTAATTCCGATTCATATACCCGAACCACATATTGAACGAGCCGTCCGGATTCACGTCGTATCCTTCGTAAACCGGAGCGACGCCCTGGCCTGACCAATGCCGAACTTGAACGAGTTGCGACGCCGCATATCCGGGCATCCATAAAACGGCCGACACGACCAAGCAATAACGTATGAAATTTGTCGTCATTGTTTGGACAAACTCTACGCCCAGCCAGGAGAACGAATCAAGTTCTCCGGCGCGCTCCTCAGTCCGTTTTTGCTGTGACGATTTCCAATATTTTTTGTTCGCGGTTTTGGAGCAGAAGACCCTGGACACTCACAAGGCGTGAATAAAAATAGACAACCACCAGCACTTCGATTAGAGCCAGGCTCAAATAAATTGGCCATCGTGAAGAGTGAAAGAGGAATTCGACTCCCAGCGGAATTAATGTCGCTCCCGTCACCACCGGAAAAAGAGCAAGAGTAGCGAGATGGAAAAGAATCGCCACACCCTTCGGTTTCCCCATTCTAAGCGACCCCGGTGGAAGCGCTACTGGGGCCAGCAGAGAAACAAAGTTGTGCTGAATGCAGAATGCCAGGTACATCGGCACGGTCTGAATGACAACAGCCAGGAAATAATCCATCGGCATCGGATACATCAATTGAATGACGACGGCTCCAACAATTCCAAATCCCACTGCGAAAGGAAGCAATGAAAGATTCTTGCCCAACAAGATGTCTCGCCGTGATGCAGGCGTGAGTACGAATGCTCGGAAACCGCTACGGTCCAGTCCAAAAAGGTTGCCGGCCAGTTGAACCATGCCAAGCAAGGTCATAACCATCGCCCCCGAGGCGAGCAGCGGGCGGAGGATCTCCGTGGGATTCGAACCGACTCTCCTGAATATCACTCCAAAGATCGCTACGAAACTCACCGGCGTTAACAGCATCATTTTCGCCTCAGGCGCGCGTGTCATTGACCGTAGGCCGCACATTGCGATCGCGGAAGCGTGCTCGGATATCCACGGAAGACGCTTTTCGAGCAGAGCGACGGAAACGCGCACAGTTTCGCGTGCCGCAGTCCGGGGCGCCGGATGCGAACTGGTGAACCCGCCCGTGTAGAGCCGCAACGTGGTTCTATAAGAACGGATGAGGCTGAAGGTTCCGATTAATCCCATACCTAGTGTTACGAGCAGTGACGGCAGTAACGTTGCTTCAACTGCATTCATTGCCGCGTACGCAGGCCACCCGAGCGGAACAAACCGATTCAGGGTTGTTGCCATACCCAGCATGTCCTGCCGTGCCTGGCCGGGCTGTGCTCTTCGCGTTCCATACTTCTTATAGATCGCATCCGTGCGCTGCTTGTATTCATCCGGGTCGATTTGATGGGCGGCAAGCAAGCGATCAAGCTTGGATGTTTCTTCCCGAATCGCGGTTTCCGTTTGCCTGCCTGGCCTCGACGTCCAGACCAAGATGCTCGGCAGTTGAGTGATAAGCACGAAGACCATCGTGGCGATTGCGATGATGTTGCGTCTGCGCCGCTTGTTCTCCATCAACGAAGCCAGCCACCCGCGGAACTGGTATGTAACTGCCATGACCATCACGAAAAAAGCGATGACGACTGGAAAGAGCACAAGCATCGAAGCGCCCTTTGAGAAAACCAAACCAATGGAAAGGCCAATCATTGCGGGAAGGAACGCATTCACGCTCACGCAAGAAAACGATGCGATGTAGTTGATCAGAAACAAGCCGGACGGCAACATTGGAAGATGCAGAAACTTGTCGAACGAAAGAATGTCTCCGCGTTGAAGTTGGAGCAACAACTCGGTCAGCCAAAAGAATACAAAAGCGACGATGTAACCATCCCATACCCACATCACCAAGGCTGCGGGTGCTTTGGAAAGTACTAGCACGCCCAACAACAACCCGAGCAGGAACATCGACCCAGCCACCAAAACCGACATCACCGAAATGACGGCTTCGGTGATCAGAGCCGCCGGTCCCGACCGCCGCATCTGGTTTCGGCGAAGCCGCACATGCAGCCACAAAAACGCGCGGAGGTGCTGCCAGTTCATAAATTCGCTTCCTCCACTCCATCCAACCAGGACAGCTTGTGTGTCGCTTCAGCATTCGCGCCAACCGTTTCGAGAAACCGCTCTTCGAGCGAACTGCCCCGGCGCAGTTCATCGAGCGACATCTGTTCGACGAGTTTCCCGTTAGAAATGATCCCGACATGGGTGCAGAGCTTTTCAACAATGTCCAGCACGTGCGACGTCAAAAACACGGTCGAGCCGCGTGCGACGTAGCTTGCGAGCATGTCCCGGATCACGCGAGACGTGATCGCATCAACGCCCTCGAAAGGCTCGTCCAAAAAAAGGAGTTCAGGGTTCGGCAGCAGAGCCGCGGCAAGCGCAAGCTTCTTCTTCATACCGTGTGAGTATTCCACGATCAGCTTCTTTTCATCGCTCGCCAACCCCAGCAACGATAGCAATTCGTTGATGCGCTGTTGGATCGTGGAGGCCGGAAGCAAATATATCCGCCCAATAAAGGTGAGGTGCTCGCGGGCAGTGAGATTGTCGAAAAGCGCAAGGTCTTCGGGTACGACGCCGATGGATTTTTTGGCGATGAGCGCCTGCTGCGGATCGCGCATCCTGTTTCCAAGGACGAGAATTTCGCCGTCCGAGGGAGCCAGCAAGCCGGTTAGCATTTTTATCGTGGTCGACTTGCCGGCACCATTGGGTCCGAGGAAGCCGTAAAATGTTCCTCGTTCCACGCGCAACTCCACGCGATCCACCGCGCATATCTCGGCGAAAAACCTTGTGAGCTGCTTGGTCTCGATTGCAAGCGTCATGAAAGTGGCCTTTTGGTGTAACACATTTCAACTCAAGGATTGTCGAATATTCTGTGTTCTGAGTCATGTGTGTCGGCGCGGGCTTTACGCCCGCGTTTGAACTTTGAACGGGGCGTAAAGGGCGTGTTGCTCAATCAAGCTCGCGAACCGAGCACCACAATTCCAGCCACGGGCGTCAGGGGCTGTTGCTCAACATAAGCTCGCACAGCGAGCGCCACAATTCTAGCCACGGGCGCAGCCCGTGGAACACGATTGCGGGAGGAATCCAGTCCCGTTAGACATCTGAGGTTTTCTGTCAAGCATTCGATTCACAATTTATTCGGCAGATTTCCACAGTTCGTTGAAACGGTTAACATCGGTGCGAATGCGGATCCGCGTTCCACTAGCGATTGGGTGTAGACGGTGTCGTCGTACGGTTTGTTGATCCTTCCAACATCGGAACATGATCCGAATCCATTTATAGGCCAGAGCTCGCACAGCCGCGTGATGTTGTTTACCAAGCGCGCGCTGCTGTCGATAGTAAAGTTTGGACCAGGCACAGAACTTCCGTGACTGGTCGGCAAACTCATGGAACGTTTGCAGCAAAAATTTGGGGACAGGCCCAACGCCGATGTACCCATTTCATCTTGCCGCTGCGTTCGGTAACTGGCGCCACTCCCGAGAACTCCTGAACTTGCAGAGCGGTATCAAAGCGATCCCGATCTGCGCCGAAAGCCGCCAATAACCGCGGGGCTAAAACTTTGCCCGCTCCCGGGAAACTCTCAAAGACGGCCCGATCGGGATGCTGTTGAAAAAGTCGTTCGATCTCTTGATCGTATTTGTCGATGGTCGTGCGCAGGGGCCGAATTTGAGCGACCAGCGCCTGCACCATCATGGCGTTGGCCATGACGACGGCCGAATCTAGCGTTAATGGTTGCGCCTTTTGGATTTCAGACACGCGTTGATTTAATACTTCGCGCTGCGGTCGACCATGCCTTTCATAAAACTCTCGAATCCGAAAGGGCCGGCTCTTCTGCAGTCCCATCAACGTCGGCCACTTCTCAAAAAACGCACACGCCTGTTCCTTGGTCAAATCTCCGGCCCAATCCAACGCCTGCGGGTAATACGCCTTCAGTGCACTCGTGAGCTGATTGGTCAGCGCGGTCATATCGTCCACCAGCTTTCGCCGACCCTCCGTCAATAATTGCAGGCTTCGCGTCTTCGCGTCACCGGGCACCCAGGCGCGAAAGCGTTCCTGATTTTGCCGGACCATGTCGCCCAACAATTCCGCATCAGGCGGATCGCTTTTCGCTCCGCTCGGATAGAGCGCCTTCCGATATTTCGCCAGGGACTGCGGATTCACCGGATAAATCTCGATGAAGTCCCTACTCATCAGCGCATAGATCAATCCTCCACGGGCCTGCTCCAACACGACCGCTATTCGCTTTCCGCCATATCGATTTCCTAAGGCGTTTAGCCATTCTTGCAATGCTTCTGTCTCGTGTGCGATCGCGTAGTTTTCTTTACCGCCAATTTCAACGTTGTATTCCGAGACATGATGGCTCTCATCGGCCCAATCGACGCCAACCCATGCCACGATTTCGTTCTGCCTTTTCATCTCTGTTCTGCTTCTTCCTTCTACCGACCTTTACCGGAAAACTGCATCCCTTATAGTGGAGTCCTCGAAGGACAACATCTGAGTGTGCATCCCTTTCCGGAACTCGTCCTGGCTCGAATCTCTAACGGTAGTCATCTTCTGATTGGGGCGACTATTCGTAACCAGGACGCGTCGGCCTATGGATTTTTCCACACTTCCACAGCTCGTCTTAAAGAAAGAAAAAGAACCAAAAAGAAAGAAACCGCGACGACGATTTCTCTTTCGTCTTGCCCCTCAAAACCATTCCCCATTACCTATAAGGGACGACACAAATCGATTGTGCTGCCCCTACGGGGCTTGGTTCTTCCCGCCGAACAATCCACGGGCTGCGCCGGCTGCGCCCGTGGCTAAGATTGTTTCGGCGCTCCGCGGCTTCTTTGGGCAACAGCCCCGTCAGCCCTTGGAATGTTATCCACAAGCGACCCAGTCCCTACGGACGGCGCAAAGCAATTGTGCCGCCCCTTCGGGGCTTGCCGCTTCTCGGAAGAAACTCCACGCGCTCACGCGCGTGGCTATGATTGTTTCGCCGCTCCGCGGCTTCGTTGAGCTACAGCCTCGTAAAGCCCGCGCCTACACCTGGGCCGTTCTGGTTGGGGGAAGTATTTACCTACCCTCCTCGACCGCGCGCCGCTAAAATGTGGTTTGTCTATGAATCGCCGCACGGCACTCAAACTTGGCGCAGGTTTTGGCGTCCTGGCCGGGACCGGCCTCTATGGCGGTTATCGCCTTCTGCCGCCGGGGCCGAGCGTAGCGCTCGAGCCGACGGACGTGCTTGCGCGCCGTTTTTATACGGGTCTCAATTCCGAACAGCGCGCCGAAACATGCGTGAATTACGACCATCCCTTGCGCCAGTATCACAACCGCGGAGTTTGGGGCGGAGGCCGCTCGATAATTTTCGGCTTTAACCGCGAGCAGCGAAGGATCCTCACCGATCTGCTCTACGCAGGTCTGTCGGCTGAGGGACGCAACCGCGTGCCCGAGGAGTACTTCACGCGCTTGACTGGTGTGCACTCGATGCGGGTCCTGATTTGCGGCGATCCCACAGCGCCGCCGTACCAAATCATCTTCACTGCCGCGCACCTCAATCTACGTGTCGGCGGAAAGAGCGTCGAAGGCGCAGCGTTCGGGGGACCTCAGGTCTATGGCGACCAGCGCGGAAACGAGATCGTTGGATTACCGGGCAATCTATATCGCGACCAGTTCGTGCTCGCTCAGCGTCTTTTTCGCAATCTTGATGCGGGGAGAAGGAAGCACGCAGTCGTTGAAGAGGCTCCGGTCCAAACGGGTATCGAACTTCAGGGGCGGCATGGATCGTTTCGCGGAATTCCTGTGGCCGAGCTCACGCCACAAGACAAGGCCCTCGCTCGAGAAATCGTCGAGCGCATCCTCTCAACGTATCCGGTCGATGATGTCAAATACGCGCGAGAATGTCTGGAAGCGAACGGCGGACTCGACACGCTCTTCCTGAGTTATTACCAGCACGGCGAGGACGGCGACATTCCGGAAGCTCAGGTCTTTCGTTTGGAGGGCCCGGCTTCTGTCTTCTATTTCCGCGGATATCCGCATGTGCACGCCTTCCTCAACGTCGCAATGGATGGAGATGCGCCTTTATCGGTCGGAGAACCGCTCGGAAATAATCCTCAGTGGCTTGATCACGCAGGAGTGAAGGCGCTCTTCGAGACCGCGTTGCGCGCCGAAACCGGAGCCGACATCGCCTACTACGACGAGCGCAGCGTGGCCGGCCGGCTGCATCCGGGAGTCATTCGGTCCGGCGACATTTACAGCCTTGAAAGCTGGCAGGAATCCGTGGAACTCGTCGAGGTCCGCGGATCGAATCTGAGCGCGGCACTCCTTACTGATTTTCGTAACCGGGGCGTCGTGCCCAATTCGGAGAAGACCTATACCATCGCTACCACAAGTTATATCGCCAATGAAGGTAGAGAGAAACTTGGCCGGATCGGTGCGCGCCGCCAGGGCCCTCTCATTCGAGATCTAACCGTCGCCTATCTGCGTTCCCACGGATTTCCGAATTCAGTTTAATCCGTACCGCTTTCACGTTGACAGAAGTGTTTTCCCGATGATTTGATGCCCCACCGTGGAGGAAACCTTCATGAAAAGAATTCTGGCAGTCGTATCGCTGATCTGTTTGATTCTCGCAGCACATAGTATGTTCGCTCAGACCGGAAACGGAAGTGTGGGCGGCATTGTTCAGGATTCAACAAAAGCGTTGATTCCTGGCGTCGGCATCACATTAACCAACACAGAAACAGGTGTCACCAGCACCCAGATCACCAACGAAACCGGTGCGTACACTTTTCCGAGCGTCCCGCCCGGAAATTACAAATTGTCGGCAGAGCTTCCGGGATTCAAGGCAGCCGTCGCCAATGATCTCAAGGTCGGGCCGAACGCTCAGGTGCGATGGGATTTCGTGATGGAAGTCGGCAAGATCGATACGAAGGTTGAGGTATCCGTTGCGGCCGATCAACTGCAGACCGAATCCACGGCTTCAGTCGGCCTCGTTCTACCCGAAGAGAAAGTTCGCGAGCTTCCCATCGTGGGACAGAATGTGCCCGATCTCATCCCGGTTTTACCGGGATTCCGACAAGGTCCTAACGGCAGTCAGGCCAGCGGCTATACAGTCTGCGGCCTTGGACTGGACGTGGTTAATACAACCATCAACGGCCTTAGCACCAATAGCGCGCGCGATTCGGCCGGCTTCTGGGGTTATCAAACATTCACGACCAACGTTATTAACCCGGACATGATCGGCGAGGCCCGCCTCATCATCGCGCCGGTGGACGCGGAACTCGGCCGCGGCAACGCTCAATTTCAGCTTCAGACCAGGAGCGGTACCAACAAATTCTCAGGCGCTGCGGTTATTAACGCGAGGAACTCGGCTCTGGACGCGAATACCTGGGCCAATAACAAGATCAACACGCGGCCGAATTGGTACAACCTTCAGCAATACACGATGAGTGTCGGCGGCCCGATTAGGAAGAACAAGACATTCTTCTTTTTCCTCTATGACCAGCAGGTCAATCATGCGCGCGAGTTGATTACGAACCAGATCTGGACCGACACCGCCCGGCAAGGCATTTTCCGGTACTGGACAGGTTGGAATCCTGCAGATGCGCTCGCGCCAAATCCAACTTCATTCACCAACAGCCCGACCGCGACATATCGCTCGGTGGATTTGAACGGCAAGCCACTCGCTCCGTTTCAAAACCCGGATGGCTCGTCAGCGATCGTGAACGGCCGTTATACGGGAAGCCTGGTCTGCTTCAGTGTCTTCGGCAATATCAAATTCGACGGCAGCCCGTTTACACAGGCAGATTGTCCAGGCGGTGTCGACTCGAATGGCATCGGGTACAACGGCCTTGCGGTGTTTCCTTCAAGCGGGCAGACGTGGGATCCGCTGCGCGTGAGGGCGGACCAGACGGGCTACATTGGGAAGGTATTCAACGTCATGCCGCATGCGAATCTTTTCGCCAATTTCGGCGGCGTCAGCCCCGACGGATTGAACACGGCCATTTATCGTTACCTCCGGAACAGAACCGGTTCGAATTCGACGAACGCCTCTATCGGCGTCGCCAATGCCGGACCCATCGACTATCCGAACCGCAAGCAGGAGAACCTGAAGATCGATCACAACTTCAACAGCAAGCATCGCCTCAGTTTTCAGTGGACGTACGAAAGAAGCTCCAACGATGGCGGTCTGGCAGCCTGGGACGGCAAGCTCAACGGCCGCATACGGCGGCGTCCGGAACTCCTGACATTGAACGGCACATCCACGTTCACGCCGAATCTCGTCAACGAAGCGCGATTTGGCGTGAACTACAGCAGTGAGTGGGCTGTCGCGGCCTGGGACAATATCGACCGCCCGGACATCACGAAAGCCGCGCGAGAATGGCTGTTGACAGGCGGAAAAAATACGACGAACGGCAAGGTCTATCCTGTCCGGTACGATCCTGGTACCAATTCCAACGGGTATATCAATTTCGGCAGTTTTGACTTTGCCAATACAACGCCTCTGTGGAACTACGCGGACACCATGCGTTGGACCCATGGGAAACACGCGTTCAGTCTGGGCGGCGAGTACCGCCGCCCGATGACGACGGGATTCAACGGCACCGGCTACGCAACTGCAACGACCGGTAATCCCGCGCAGGCTGCGGCTGTGGCGATCACTCAAACCGGCACCTTCCCGGAGTTGACTGGATTCCAGACCACCGCTCGAGCCAATACCGGAACTTTGCTCTACTTCTTGTACGGTTCGCTCGCGACGGCAACGACTCAGTATTGGATCGACAGCTATAGCGACATCAAAAACCAAATGTGGAGAGATACCACGACCGAGAAGGACATCATTCCAACAGCGGAGACGATCTACGGCCACCAAACACGAACTCAGATTTCGAATGAGTGGAGCTTCTTCCTCAAGGACGATTACAAAATGATGCGCCGTCTCACACTGAATCTCGGAATCCGCTACGACTACAACATGTCGCCATATTTGCGCGGCGGCGGCATTGACGGTCTCACGAACCGATTCATCGGCGATGGTGTTGGCCTGTTTGGCGCCGGTCGCCCAAAGGGTGGAAATCTCTTTGACGGATGGCTCCAACCTGGAAATCTCTATCTAACAGGCTACGGCTCGAACACCACAACGCCGCTGTCCTGCCAGAACGGCGTTCAGCAAAGTCCGCTTCTTCCTGTTTCCACCTGCGATCCAAGCTTGATGTCCGCATCTATATTTGTCGGGCCCGGTACACCGAATCCGGACAGGACGCTGGTACCCCAGTCTGGCCGCTTTGGTCCCGCGATTGGCGCCGCATGGAACGTTCCATGGTTTGGCGACGGCAAGACAACGGTGCGCGGCGGATTCCAACGCACGTACGGCATCGCCGGGTCGCAGTTCAGCGGCGGATTGGTGAGCGGGCCAGCTGCGGATGGAACTCAAGGAACCCTACAGTTGAGTGACCCCACGATTGCAGCCATTGTGGCGACGCGCGCCCTGAATCTCAATGACCTGTCCGCGCTGATTCCAGGAAGGCCCGCTCGCAATCCTGGTCAAACACTGCCGATCACCGGCCGGTTTTCGAGCCAGAGCACGGGCTATGGGCTGTATGCTCCCGACTATGTAACTCCGTACACCGATAACTTCACGTTGCAGATCTCACGAACTGTACGACGAGACCTCACCGTGGATGTCCGGTTGGTGGATACTCTCGGCAAGAAGCTCCCGGGCACAATGGGAGGCGGCGTCGGTGCTCCAGGCAGCTTTGATATCAATACCGTCAACGTCTACCACAATATGGAACTGCTCAACGCCTTGAATGCGACGCGGGCCGGCCAAGACGACACGCTCTTCGATCAAATGCTGATGGGATTGAATCTCAACCCCGGAGTGAACGGATTCGGCGCGATAGGAACGACTGTTAATGGCGTCGTACAACGCGCCTCCGCACACCTGCGAAGGAGCGCGACATTTGCGCCCAATCTCGCGAATGGAAATTACGTCGCCGTGGTCAATTCGCTGATCACCTTCGCGCCCACGGCCACCAACCTGATTCAAAACCTGCCCATCGATCCCACAACGGGAACGACTCCAGTGACATCTCAGAGGCTGCTCCGCAATGGCTGCGATCGAATCGCGAACGGTTTGTCTCAAGGCTTCACAATCGGCGGCCAGACGATCAATCCTCGTTGCTTTCCGGAAAACTATTTCGTTGCCAATCCGCAGTTGGCCAGCAATGCCGCGATCTACGCCACCAATCTTGGACGCACGAACTATCAGTCGTTCGAAACCCAGGTCCGGTGGCGTGCCGGCAACAGCATTAACCTGGACGCGACCTATAGCTTCAGCAAGACCATGCAACAGCCGGGCAGCGGGTTTACGGACCCGCTGAATCCGAAACTGGATTACGGGAAAGCGCCAAGCAGCGTCGGCCAGGAACTTCGCGCGAATGGGATCATCGAACTGCCCATCGGACCAAGCAAACTTCTATTCAAGAACACGCATGGATGGCTGGCCCGCGCGCTCGAACATTGGCAAACCGGCTTCATCCTGAACCTGCCTCACGGCTATGCCCGCAACCTGAATACGGTGACTCCCGTTGGGAACACGATCGGAAGCATCTCTATGTACGCGAACGGCCGGCCGGATGTTGTCGGGCCGTGGGACAACCCGAAAGGTCACGTGACGTGGAAAGGCGATAACGGATACTTCTTCGGTACCGACAGCCCGTACGTTCCATTCAAAGATCCGCAGTGCACGCAGAACGTGAGCGGCGGGGATGTGCTTGGAACCAACTTGCAAACGAGTTGTACGCTACAAGCTCTTGGAAAAGTCGTTCCGCAGGGAACGGCCGGAGCAGTCCTACTGCCGGACGGCCGTACCTATGTCCTCCCCCTTCTCCAGAATCCGCAGCCGGGACACCAGGGAACCCTGGGCTCGTACACGATGTACACGGTCTCGCGTTGGAACCCCGATCCGAACATGAGCAAGACGTTCCAGATCACCGAAACGAGGCCCATTCAATTCCCCGTTGATTCACCCAACGTTCT
>JACXTT010003834.1_pt1 | contig 22761 bp, 19 predicted proteins | sample 9270951 | NCBI WGS metagenome assembly JACXTT01 (sample SAMN15532306, study PRJNA645909) | rock metagenome | isolation source: weathered quartz diorite | place: Puerto Rico | collected 2017-06-21
GCAGGAATCGCAGCGCGTTTTCGACCGACAGCGCGATCTTCGAACTCATCGCCATCAGAATCCGCAGGTGATCGCGCGAAAACGCGTCCCGTTCCCGGCTGTATAGCGTCATCACGCCCATCAATCCATTCATGCCTTCGAGCGGAACCGAAACCGCCGACCGCAGCAAAACCGGATCCGCATGCGAATATCCAGGCTCCACTGCGGGATTGCCGTTCAGCAGCGGCTTGCGGTTCTCCGCCACCCAACCCGAGAGCCCCTCGCCAACCGCCATCGAGGAACCAGCCCAGCGTGGCCGGAACCGTCCTCCGCTGTGCCGCATGATCAGCCGCTTTCCGCTCACCAGAAACAGAACGATGCAGTCATGCGGCACGATGCGCTCCATGCGCCCCGTGAGCACCGTCAGCGTTTCATCGAGTGAAAGGGAATTTCCAAGATCCTGCGCCAGTTCGAACAGCGTGTTCACTTCCTGGCGCGCCGCGGCGATCGAATGCAGAAAATCCGCCGAACTTGTGTCGGTGCCTGCCCCTTCCACGGCAAACCCCGCATCCGGAACTGCGGAATCCTTTCCCGGCGCCAGTTCTCCTGTCAACCTCGGCCTCGGCGATGTCGCACGGGTTCGCGTTTCGAGTTCCCGGTAGGCGTTGCACAGCGCGTCGACAATCACCGGATCGAACGCCTTGCCCGACTCCGACGCAATATGCCGCATGGCCTCTTCGAGCGGGTTTTCGGAATGTCTCGCAATCTCCGACGACATGCAATCGAACGCATCCACCACGGCCAGGATTCTCGCCCCAATCGGAATCCTCTCGCCCTGCAAACGGTCTGGATATCCGGTCCCGTCCCAACGTTCGTGGTGGCAACGGACAATCGGCTCCACAGGGTAAGGAAATCGCACGCGCCCCAGAATCTCGGCGCCGATCACCGGGTGGATTTTCAAACGGTCCAATTCCTCCGCGGTAAGCGCGCCCCGCTTCGAAATGATGTGCTCCGGAACCGCAAGTTTGCCGATATCGTGCAACAGCGCCGCGGCCTCCACCGCGTTGATCTCGTCCTGCGACAATCCCAGTTGCCGCGCCAGGCCTGTCGAATATACCTGCACCCGGTGCAGATGTTCATGACTCGTGCTGTCCTTGGCTTCGATCGCCAGCGCGAGCGCCTCGATTGTGCGCATGTGCAGCGAAGCCATTTCCACCGTATGCTTTTTTTCATCCTCGATCTGTGCGAGGTACAAGCGGTACGAACGGAAAATCAGGTACAGAATCGGAAGCACCATCAGCGCCGTCTGCCAGCCAATGTTCCGCCCCGCCGCCACGCACAATCCGGCGGCCGTCGCGCCGAGAATATAATACGGCACGGCCCAGGTGAAGCACTCCCGCCAGGTCTGGCGGAATCCCCTTCCGTCCCCACTCGCAATCATGAAAGCTGTGGATAAGTTATTGACCAGAAACAAAACTGTCGCCCCGGCGAACAATCGCACCGTAGACTCCAGATAGGGCTGTTGCAGCACGGCAAGATGGGAGACGCTGTAAGCCAGCGCGGTCGCAACGCTCGACAACCCGACGTTGAAAAGCAACTGTTCATACCGCAGCGACCTGGTGACGTTCACCACGCATTGGGCGAACGTCAAAAAGCACACCATCAACATTGTTTCGGGGTAAGAGAACTCTACAATGGCGTATAAAACGAAAAGAAAGTTGGCTGACAGCGTACCGGACATGCCCGGCAACGAAACTTTAAAGCAAGATGCCAAGGAAGCCAAAAGCAGAATGCAACCGTACCGGTAAAGATCCGCGGATTGCCAGGAAAACCAGGCGCCCAAAAGCAAGGCCAGCCCGCTTCCCGTGATGGCCCACATGAACAATCTCGCGCTTGCGCGCAACACGAGTGGCGTATTCATCCCTATCTTCGTCCATCAGCCATTTCCCAGCCAAACTTTAGACATACCTCTCCAATTTCGAAGCGCTAGCACTGGGGCGAATTGTGGTAGGATCGCATCGAACGCGAAGTGCAATGAGCTACAGATCTTCGACATTAGAGGAACAGGTGGAAACTTGTTAGATGGATTACTATTTTTACTCGAAGATAGCTTTTAGTCTGCTGTTATCCGGAGTCATAGGGTTTTTCGTCGGTAGCTGGTGGGCGTGGAACGTATTCTCCTCCTGGCGCAAGCGCACTTCCGACACATATGACAGGCAGGTGGCTGACCTCGAAAGCCAGATTGCGGAGTCAGACAAGCGGTTGAACGAGGAAAAGGCCAACGGCCAGGAGTTTCGCGCCCAGGTGGAAGCAAGCGAAGCCAAAGCGCGCGCCACCGAGGCAAGACTACGCTCCCTCGAAGACTCGACGCGCATCCAGCTTCAGAGTTCCAACGAAGAGTTGCTCGCCGCCCGCGACCTGGTCTCTGCCTTCCAGCCTAAGTTGAAGTTGCTCGAGCAGCGCGAGGCTGAAGTGCAATCCTGGATGACCAGGTTTGATAGTCTCGTCGTCAGTAAAGACTCCGAGTTGAGTAGCCTCCAGGGCAAATTGCAGGACACCGTGACCGACAAGGACAGAACCATTTCCGAACTGATGGAAAAGCTCGCCGCCGCATCGTCGCAGACCGCCGCGGCTGAGCGGGCCTCAGAAGATTTCGCGCTCAAGCAGCAGCTCGAAGAACAACTGGCCGACTACCGCCAGACCATCGCCACCTGGGAAATCCACGTCAGCTCGTTGACGCAGGACCATGCCGCGAAGCTCGACGAAGCTACGCGCACGATCGATGCACTGCGCGCCGAACTGAGCAACATCCAAGCCAACCTCTCCGACCGCAACGAGGCCATCTCCCGCCTCGAAGCAGACGCCGCTCTTCTGGTCCACGTCCGGCAAAGCATGCGCGAACGCCAGACGCAAATCGATGGCTTGAAACTGCAGCTCAACCAGTCGCGCGACTCACATCACAATACAGAGAAGCAGCTTGCAGACTTGAAAGCTTTCGTCGCCAGCAGCCGCGACGCTCAGGCTCGGGAAAAACAGGCGGAGATCGACGGCCTCACGGCGGAACTTGACGCAACCCGCGCAAATCTCTCAGACCGCAACGAGGCGATCTCGAGGCTCGAAGCAGACGCCGCGCTGCTCTCGCACGTCCGCCAGAGCATGCGGGAACGGCAGACCCGAATCGACGGACTCACGCTGCAACTGACGAACGCTAAGAAAGCCCTCGCGGACGCCACGCATTCGCACGCGAGCGAAATCGAACAACTTCACGCCGCGGTCGCCGAACGGGAGCGGCAAATTCAGCTTCTCAACGACAACCTGTTCGCAGGCAGCGGCGCCTCTGCGTCCTCTCCGGGGGAAGTCGAACAATTGCGCACGGCCCTCGAAGCCAAAGAGGCGGAACTGTGCGAAGCTTCGGCCGCCGTGGCCAGGAGTCAGAACGAGACTGGCGAACTCGCGCAAGCCATCTCCGAGCGCGACCGGCAACTCCAACTGTTGCAGGAAAATCTTGTCGCTGCGGGCGCCCAAGCCAATACCGGCGAACTCGAAACAGCCCTCGCAAAACTCAACGACGAAGCAGCGCATCTTCGCAACGAACTCCAGGACCGCGAAGAGCGCCTCACCGCCTGGGAAAGCCGCTATGAAGCCACCCTTGGCGAACTGCACGAAGAAGCCGGGCGCCTGCAAATGCGCATCCGCGCCATGGAATCGATCGCGCCACCCGAGAAACCCGCGGCGCCGGCGGCCCCCGCGCCGCTGCCGTCTCCCGTCGAGCCTCCGGCGCCACAGGTAGCGCCAGACGTCCAGGCCCGCCTCCGCCTCGCGACGATGCGCGGCATTCAATTCCTGCCCGATGGCGACGAAATCGAAGCCGGATCGCTTCCCATCCTTCAAAACGCAATCGAAGCCCTGCGGGCGCTTGACGGCAGCAACTCGGTGGAAATCGCCGGCCATACCGACGCCTGGGGTGACGACGCTGCTAACCTCCATCTGAGCGAGCGCCGCGCTGCCGCTGTGAAGAGCTATCTCGTCAGCCACGGCATCAACGCCGCCACGCTCGAAGCCAAGGGCTACGGTGGCAGTAGGCCCATCGCTGACAATCTCACCGCCGATGGCAGGTACGCCAACCGGAGGATCGAGTTCATTGTCCGCGGATAGCGAGGTCGGCCCTGTCGGCCTGCAACCCGCAGCGGCGGCCGTTGCTGCGCCCCCAACGCCGATCTTCGCGCTAGCAGCCTTCAGCGGATCGTTTCTGCTGTTCCTGATTCAGCCAATGGCGGCGAAAAAGATCCTGCCTCTTTTCGGAGGCGCCGCCGCTGTCTGGACCGCCAGCCTGCTCTTCTTTCAAGCCGCCCTTTTCATCGGTTACGCGTACGCCGCGGTAGCCACCAGGCGCGCCCACCTCGCAGCGCTTGCTCTGGCAGCCTGTTCGTTCGCGCTGCCTTGGACGGCGCCCACGAATCTGCCGCCTGTACTATCGGTCTTTCTCCAACTCGCGTCCGGCATCGGCGCGCCCTTTGTTGTTCTCGCCGCGGGATCCACGCTCCTGCAGCGCTGGGCCGGAACCTACAGCCTCTATGCGATTTCAAACGCTGGCTCGCTGCTCGCGCTGCTGGCTTACCCCATCTTGGTCGAACCCCTCCTGCCGCTCGACGGCCAGCGGAAACTCTGGCTTTTTGGAGGCTTGCTGTATCTGGTTTTGATGGCAGTCTGCGTCGCCAAAGCGAACGACCCGCGCAAATCCGTCTACGAGTCGCGCCCGGAATGGAAACCCATCACCTGGTGGGTCCTTTGGTCCGCTTGCGGCTCCGCACTGCTCGCGGCAGTAACCAACCAGATCTGCCAGGAGGTCGCCTCGATCCCCTTCCTCTGGATCTTGCCTCTCGCCATCTACCTCGTCAGCTTCATCGTCACCTTCCAGAGCGCGGCGTGGCGCAACCCCGCGATCTGGGGCCTGCTTGCGCCCGTCGCCATCTCGGCGGCAGTCGTCCTTTTCATCCTCGGACCGCAAGCGCGATTCGTTTATCATCTGATCGGAGACCTATCCCTTCTGGTTGTGTGCCTGATGCTCTGCCACGGCGAACTTGCTTCGTCCCGGCCCGCGGAAGAATCGCTCGGCTGGTTCTACGTCGCGATGTCGGCGGGCGGCGTCCTCGGCGGCCTGTTCACGGCTGTCATCGCGCCACTGCTCCTTTCGACCTACCTGGAATTTCCGCTGATCATGTCAGTCATCGGCGCGGCGGCGCTATTGAACGCTCTCAATTCCGAGCGCCTGCTCAGGCAACCCATCGGCTTTCTGAGCCGGGCCCAAATCTTCGCGCTGGCTACAGCCGCCGTTATTCCAATAGCCGTGCTCACGATTGAAACGCCCGGCCTGATCGCGCAGCATCGCAATTTCTATGGCGTTCTGCGCGTCTCGGACAACGACCAGGTCCGGGGACCCCTGCGGTCCCTAACCCACGGCCAGACCCTCCACGGTACGCAGTGGCTCACCGAACCCGGAATCCCCACGACCTATTACAACGAGAACTCCGGAGTCGCCGTCTCCATACGCGACGAACAGCGTATCCACCCCAGAGGCCTCAAGGCTGGCCTGATTGGCCTCGGCGCCGGAACCCTCGCGCACTACGCGCGAAGTAACGACTGGTTCCGCTTCTACGAAATCAATCCTGCCGTCCCGCCGATGGCGCGCAAGTACTTTACCTACATCGACCCCGCCAAGAAAATCGACATCGTTCTCGGCGACGCCCGGCTGCAAATGTCGCGCGAAGCCCCGCAGCAATACGACATCCTCGTCGTGGACGCCTTCTCCAGCGATTCCATTCCGGTGCACTTGCTCACCAGCGAAGCCGCCGATCTCTACGCCACCCACGTCAAGCCCGAGGGCGAAATGATCTTCCACATTTCGAACCGCGCACTGAACCTTCTTCCGGTCGTCCAGGGCATATCCTCGCATCTGCACCGGAAGTTGGACTTGCTCGTCACTGGCGACCAGTCGCTGACCGGCGGCTTTTCGTCGCAATGGGTCCGCCTCTCGCCCGGCGCCTACCAGGGACCGCGCGGAATTCAGTGGACCGACGCCTACTCCAGCCTGTGGCGCATCGTGAAAATCCGGTAGCATAGTGCTCAAAAGCCTGCGCAGGGCCGGACGGCCCACCAATGGACCAGAAACTCGATTCCGTTGCTCTGTCCGGCTCCGTTGCGCAGGCGAGTTCCTTATCCTTAGAAGAACATGACCAGACGCCAAGCCATGTCGGTCGCCGTCGCAGCCACAACAGCATTTGCCATGAAACGAAAAATGACGATCCATCTCGTGCCGGGCTCCATTGGCGTCGCCGCCACCCAGCAGGAAATCATTGCGTTCGCCAGGCAATTCGGCTTTGAATCCGTCGAGCCTCTCGGCCCCTATCTCGCCACGCTTCCACCCGCTGAAATCGATAAACTCGCTGGCGAGGTCCGTGCCGCTGGACTCGTGTGGGGCAACGCAAGCCTCGGGATCGACTTCCGCAAGGATGCCGCTACGTTCGACGCTGGACTCGAGCAACTGCCTGCCATCGCCAAAGCCTTGCAGCGCGCCGGAGTCACCCGCTCCGGAACCTGGATCAGCCCGTCCCACGCCTCGCTCACCTACACGGCGAACATGAAACAGCACGCGGAACGCCTGCGCAAGGTTGCGTCGATCCTCGCGGACCATGGCCTCCGCTTCGGCCTCGAATACGTCGCCCCCAAAACTCTCTGGGCCTCGAACCGTTTCCCGTTCGTCCACACCATAGCCGAGATGAAAGACCTCCTCGCCGCGATCAACGCTCCGAATATGGGCATCGTGCTCGACAGTTGGCACTGGTATAACGCTGGCGAAACTGGAGCCGATCTAGCCACGCTGCGAAATGAGGATGTCGTCAGCGTCGACCTCAACGACGCGCCGGCGGGCCTCGCGGTCTACGAGCAAATCGACTCCCGGCGCGAACTTCCACTTGCCACCGGAGTGATTCCCCTGGCTGATTTCCTCAACGGCTTGCAGAAGATCGGCTACGACGGCCCGGTCCGCTGCGAACCCTTCAACGCCCCGTTGCGCGCCATGCCCCGTGAGCAAGCCCTGGCCGCGGTCGCAATGTCCATGAAAAAGGCGTTTGCGCTCATTCAGGGATAACCCACCATCGCTCAACTCGACAAACAAGGAAAGACAACGAACCATGAAGCTGTTGGCGACTCTGATTGCCCTCGCGGCGCTCGCCGCGCAAGCGCAACCGAACATCGACTGGAAAAAGATCGAAGACGAGACCCTGAAACACTTTCAGACCCTCGTGAAAATGGATACGTCAGACCCGCCGGGCGGTGAAAAGCCCGCCGTCGACTACCTGCGCCACGTGCTCGAAGCGGAAGGCATCCCCACCAAAACCTTCGCTCTCATACCCGAACGCCCGAACCTCGTGGCCCGCATCAAAGGCAATGGCAAGAAGAAGCCGTTGCTTATCATGGGCCATACAGACACAGTCAACATCGACCCCAAGAAGTGGACCTTCCCTGCCTTCGGCGCAGTGCTCGACGGCGGCTATGTGTACGGCCGCGGTACGGTGGACGACAAAGACAATGTGGTCGCGTGCCTGATGACGATGCTGCTCATCAAGAGGCTCAACATTCCGCTGGACCGGGACGTGATCTTCCTTGCGGAGGCTGGTGAAGAAGGCAGCACACGCCACGGCATCCTCCTCATGGTGCAGAAGTATTGGGAAGAGATCGACGCCGAATTCTGCCTCGCCGAAGGTGGAGGCGCTACGCGCAAAGACGGCAAGCTTCGCTTTGTCACGATTCAGACCACTGAAAAGATCCCCTACGGCCTCAAGCTAGTCGCGCGTGGACCCGCTGGCCACGGCTCCCGCCCGCTCCGCAACAATGCGGTCGTCCACCTGTCGCAAGCAGTCGCCAAGGCCGCCGCCTGGCAGACTCCCATGCGCCTCAACGACACGACGCGCGCCTACTTCGAACGCCTCGCGACGATCAGTACGCCCGAGGAAGCCGCACGCTACAACAATCTGGTGCATCCAGACAAAACGCAGGCCATTCAGGACTACTTTGCCGACCACGAGCCAGGTCACTATTCGATGCTGCGGACCTCGATTTCGCCGACGATCATCAAGGCCGGTTATCGCGTCAACGTCATTCCGTCCGAAGCCGAAGCAACGCTCGACGTACGGGGCCTGCCCGACGAAAACATGAAGGACTTCACTGAACAACTGAAGAAAATCATCAACGACCCACAGGTCGAAGTCGTCCGCGAGGCCCGCGACACCCGGCCTGGCGCAATTCCGTCGAGCCTTACCAACGTGGCGTTCGCCTCGCTGGAGGCTGCACAGAGGAAATACTATCCGGGCATCATCACGCTGCCGCAAATGTCCACAGGCGCCACCGACATGGCTTACCTGCGCGGCAAGGGCATGCAATGTTACGGAGTCGGCCCCATGACCGATGTCGAAGACGGACCCAAAGGCTTCGGCGCCCATTCCGACCAGGAACGCATTCTCGTCGATTCGCTGCAGACGTTCGTAAAGTTCCACTACGACGCCGCGATCCGGATCGCTGGCAGCGAGGTCAAGCGTTAGTGGTTACTCTCGCCGAAATCAAAGCCGCCCGCGCCCGCATGGGCGGTCTCATCGATTGCACCCCGTGCGGGCGGTCCCAAACGTTTTCCACGATGACAGGCAACTCGATCTACTTCAAGCTCGAGAACCTGCAAATGACCGGCTCGTTCAAGGAACGCGGCGCTTTGAACAAGATGCTGCTATTGAGCGACGAGGAAAAGAAGCGCGGTGTGATCTGCGCCTCGGCGGGCAACCATGCGCAGGGCGTCTCCTATCATGCGACGCGCCTGGGGATCCGCTCGAAGATCGTCATGCCGCTCTCCGCCCCGCTCGTCAAGGTGGCGGCCACGCAAGGCTACGGCGGCGAGGTCGTGCAAGCCGGCTGGAACTATGACGAATCCTACGCCGAAGCCCTTCGCATCCGGGATGCGGAGGGCCTCACGTTCATCCACGCCTTCGACGATGACGACGTAATCGCCGGCCAGGGGACCATCGGCCTCGAAATGCTGGAACAGGTTCCGGACCTCGAGGCGGTCGTTATCCCCATCGGAGGCGGTGGCCTCATCGGCGGCATCGCCTGCGCCATCAAAGAAATAAACCCGTCCGTACGGGTCGTCGGCGTCGAACCCACCGTGGTTCCGTCGATGAAGGCAGCAGTAACCGAGGGACATCCAGTCACGCTCCCGCCCGCCCGAACCATCGCTGACGGCATCGGAGTCCGCCGCGTCGGTGACCACACGCTGCCCCTTTCGCTAAAGTACGTCGATGAGTTCGTAACGGTCGATGAAGAGGAAATCGCCAACGCGATTCTGCTGCTGCTCGAACGCGAAAAAACAGTCGCCGAAGGCGCGGGGGCCACATCCACCGCGGCGCTCGTGCAAAAGCGGACCTCGCTCGCCGGCAAGCGCACCATCTCGATCGTCTGCGGCGGCAACATCGATTCGATATTCCTCTCGCACATCATCGAACGCGGCCTCGTCAAAGACGGCCGCATCGTCCGCTTCCGCCTGCAAGCCTCCGACAATCCCGGGGTGATGCACGCGGTGACAGGAGTCATCGCAAAGGTCCGCGCGAACATCGTGAACGTCCAGCACGAGCGAGCCTACTTCGGAGTCCGACTGGGCAACACGGTGATGGATTTCACAATCGAAACCCGCGGTTCCGAACACGCCTCGGAGCTCTTCGACGCCCTGCGCGAGGCAGGCTACGAAGTCGAAAAGGTTTGCTAACGAATCGGCAGCAGCGCGAACTCCGTCGCCCCGGCCCCTCGCGCTGCATCAATGACCTCTGCGACCTCGCGATAGCTGATTCCTTTCACCCCCTCTACAAACACCGGGATCCCCGGACGGATCGCCGGCCGCAGCTTCGCCGCGAGCTCCTCGAGCTTCACCCGCTGCGTATTCACCTCGATCAGCCCATCCGCCCCGACATGAATCACGATGTCATTGCGCACGGCCGCCGCCGCATCATTGGGCGAAGGCTGCGGAATCTTCGCATCGAGCCCAATGCTCTTCTGCGGAATAATCACCATGAAAATGATGAGCAACACAAGCAGAACGTCAATCATCGGCGTCACATTGATCTCCGCGCGCCGCCCGGAACCGCCCATTTGCATCGCCATGCATGCATAGACAACTGGACTGGGCTTAAAGTTCCTTGCGATGATGGTTTGATATGGTCTCTGAAGAGTTTTACCGCATCGCGAAACTGCCGCCCTACGTATTTGCCGTGATCAACGAAATGAAGGCAAATCTCCGGGCAGCAGGCGAGGATGTGGTCGATCTCGGCATGGGTAACCCGGATGGCGCCACGCCCCGTCCGGTCGTAAACAAGCTGATCGAAGCCGCGCGCAACCCCAAGAATCACCGCTATTCGATGTCCAAAGGCATCCCGAACCTGCGCGAGGAAATCTGCAAGCACTACCAGAAAAATTACGGCGTGGAACTCGATTCCACCTCTGAGGCGATCGTCACCATCGGCGCCAAGGACGCCCTCGCGCATCTGCTGTTCGCCGTCATCGGCCCGGGCGACACGGTCGTCTCGCCGAACCCGGCCTATCCGATCCACCAGTGGGGCGTGATCATGGCCGAAGGCGATGCGCACATGCTGCCGATGCCGAATCCTGCAGCTTTTCTCAACGGCCTGGAAGACGCCTATAAAAAGGCGACCAAGCCAATCAAGATGATTCTCATCTCGTTCCCGCACAACCCAACCACCCAAACCGTGGATCTCGATTTCTTCAAGGAAATCATCCGCATGGCCGCCCATCACGGAACCATGGTGGTGCACGACTTCGCGTACGCGGACATCTGTTTCGACGGCTACAAGGCCCCCAGCATCCTGCAGGTGGACGGCGCCAAAGAAGTCGCCTGCGAAATCTACTCGCTCTCGAAAAGCTTCAACATGGCCGGTTGGCGCGTCGGCTTCTGCGTCGGCAACAAGCGAATCATCAACGCCCTGGCCCGAATCAAGAGCTACCTCGACTACGGCAACTTTCAGCCGATCCAGATCGCGTCCATCATCGCGCTGCGCGATTGCCAGGCGGATACGCACAAGATCGCGCACACCTACCAGAAGCGCCGCGACGTGCTGCTGCAGGGCCTCAAACGCGCCAACTGGCATGTAGCCCCTCCGCGCGGGTCGATGTTCCTATGGGCGCAGGTGCCCGACCAATACCAGACCATCGGCTCGCTCGAGTTCGCGAAACTTCTGATGTCCAAGGCGCAGGTCGCCGTCTCGCCCGGCATCGGCTTCGGCCCGATGGGCGAAGGCTTCGTGCGCTTCAGCCTCATCGAAAACAACCACCGCTTGCGTCAGGCCACGGCAAACATCAAGCGCTTCCTCGACGGAAAAGCGGACTGAGGTCCTAACCAAAGATGGCCTCGCTCGCCTCATCGTTTCTCGCGCCGCAGGTCGTTGACTTGCGGCGCGTGTCTTCGCTGAGCCTGAGTCCGGTGCTCGAAGACCAGAAACAGTTCTGGCTGCGGGAACTCGGTTGGGATTTCACGCCGTCAATGACAGCGATCGTCAACCTCGTAGACCAGCGTGACCTCGCCGGCTTCGCGCTGCGCTACGACAACATCGTCGTCGGCTATTGCTACTACATCATCGAAGACCGCAAGGGCATCATCGGCGACCTCCATTTTCTCGAACCCTACCGTAGCGTCGAAAACGAGAACCTCATCATCGAGGCCTCTTTGCGAGACCTCATGCGCATGGAAGGCATCCGCCGGATCGAGGCCCAGTTAATGAGCCTGACCTCTCCGTTTCAGCGCGAGTACCCCCGGCCGGAATTCAACCAGAGCTACCAGCGTGAGGTGATGGAGGCGTTGCTCGCCTCCGATCGCCCCTATCGTCACGACAATCTCGGCTATCCCGCAAGCATCGTGCCATGGCACGAACGCATGATGGACGATGCCGGCGTTTTGATGGCCCGCGCCTATGCGGAGCACGTGGACAGCCGCATCAATGACCAGTACCGTAGCCCGGCCGTCGCCAAGCGTTTTCTGCAGAACATCGTGGAACACCCCGGTTGTGGAACTTTCGCCGCGATGGCCTCCTACGTCGCCTATGGCAGCGCCACCCGGCGGATGGAAGGAATGTGTCTCGCTAGCCTCGTCGGCCCCGGGGGCGGTCACATCACGCAAATCTGCGTCAGTCATGAGGCGCGCGGCCAACGCCTGGGCTATCGCCTGCTCGAGAGTTCGATGGCGAGCCTGCAGCGAGTGGGATGCAACCGCGTCAGCCTCAGCGTCACCAGTTGGAACCGGGAGGCGATCGCGCTCTATTCACGAATGGGATTCGAACGGAAACGTTCGTTTACGGCCGCAATTTGGGAAGGGTTTGCCCGTCCGTCGTAAGCGTTCCGGCCGCGAGAGCCTGATTGGCCAGCGTGCTCAGATGCGAGCAGCACGACCGCACCGAAATCGAAACATCGCGCAAACTCGCCCCGTGAAACGACACCTGCGGCTGCTGGCCGTGATGTGGACATTCGAGGCCGCGCAGTTTACCGATGGTTGCCGATTTGAAGTCGTCGAAGGCTCGCGCGGGCCCCTGAGCGGACCACAAACTTGATGCCGTTGCTTCGTCGGACTCCGTTACGCGGTCGTATTCTTCGAAGGTAGCGGTCTGCATGAGGTCTCCGTTTCACAGTCTACCTCAATCACAACATTTTCAGAAGAATTTGTTTCGTTCATCCCATTCGCGCCGGCCGTTCCGCACCCGAATTCCGCGCATAGGGCCCGCGCTTGCCCGACGGCAGGATGGTCCTGTCATCCGTACGCGCCGCCCCCAACTGCAGCGAGGTAAGGCCCCGCGCATTCGTCAGGTTCGCCCCGCGAAAGTCCACCGATTGCAATCTCGCCCCCTGCAGGCGGCAATCGGCAAACGAGGCGTCGCGAAAATCGCAGCCCCTCAGATTCGCGTCCCGCAGATCGCTGTTCCTAAAAACGCCTTCGGCGCAAGTCGCGAGGGGCATGTCCACGCGCGCCATCACCGAGAACGAAAGATCCGCCCTCCGAAAGTCGCCGGCTTCGAAGCGAGCATCGCTCAACTTGGCGCCGGTCATCGAAGCTCCGGCGAACTTCACGATCCGGAACCGCACGCTGCGCAGGTCCGCGCCGTCCAGCACCGCTTCCGAAAAATCGATCTCCGTCCCACGGGACTGCAGCAATGCCACAGCCTTCATGTCCGCGCCCGCGAACACGCTCTCGTTAATGTGCACCTCCAGCATGCGCGACGATTCGAGATGTGCGCCCTTGAAGTTGGCCCTCAGCAGTTGCGCCTCCGTAAAAATGCACCCGCTCATCCAGGCGTCGCGGAAATCGGTCTCCGCCAATTTTGCCCCTGCCAGATTCGCCCCTGTCAGCATCGCGTTCCGCAGATCCGTCCTCGTGAAATCGCCCTCCGACAGGTCGCAGCCAGCCAAATTCGCCTCGATCATCGTCGAACCGGCAAAGTCGGCCTTGCGAAGGTTCACGTCGGGCGTGTTCATTTCGTTTCGGGTCTGCCCGAGAAAAACGGCTCGCCGTCCTCCGAGTCCGGCGAGCCACTGCCGGTGCTCCTCGATAATGCGAGCTACATCGGTAGTCAAAACGTTCATATGTGACATATCGTCTACCCCTCCATGGCGTCTGAACCGGATTTCACGTAGCACGTAGTCGAATAGTTCAGTAGTTTGCCCTATCCCGCGATCATCGTCGTGCCGGTCTGTGATAGCGTGATGAGAAGATGAAACGCAGAGACTGGTTGCGCAGCGCAATCACGACCCCGGCGCTGGCGGCGGCCGCCGCCTCCGCTCAGGCCCCAACCGCGGCAGCGCAGACACCTCCACCAACCAATCCGGACACGCCCAAACTGGCTCTTGTCTCGCCTGACGCGGTCGCCGACGGCGCCCGGAAGTTCTTTTCGAATGCCGAATTCGAGACCCTCGAGACCCTTGCCAGGACCCTGATGCCAGCCTTCAACGGCCGCCCCGGCGCCATCGAAGCAGGCGCACCCCGGTTCCTCGATTTCCTGCTCTCGCAGTCCCCCGCTGAGCACCAGCAACTCTATCGCACCGGCCTCGCCCGCCTCGCCGAACAGGGCTTCGCCAAAATGAGCCCTGCGGAGGCCGCCAAGGCCCTCTCCCCGCTCGAACAGCCCTGGACCTACGCCGCCCCCGCCGACCCGCTCGAGCGGTTCCTGCGCGCCGCCAAAGACGATATCCTGCAAGCCACCGCCAACTCCCGCGAGTGGGCCGCCTCCAGCCGCTCCCGCAATTCAGGCGGAACTTCTTACTACTACTTCCCGATCGAATAGCAATGAAATCCGACCACGACGTACTCATCATCGGCTCCGGAGCCGCTGGCGGAATGGCCGCCTACACACTGACCAAACTAGGCGTGAAATGCCTGATGCTCGATGCGGGCCCCGCCATCGACTTCGACCGGCACCGCACCCTCAAGGCCGTCTCTGACCTGCCGTACCGGGGCTTCGGACGCCCGGGCCGCTTTCCGCACGTTACGCAGGCCTCTGAATTCGATGCCAACATCTGGGCCGACGAGCAACAGAACCCCTATTCCCACTCGCCGGACGAACCCTACTATTGGGTCCGCATCCGGGCCCTGGGAGGCAAGACCCTCCGTTGGGGACGCGCGTCCTGGCGTCTCTCCGACTACGAATTTCAGTGCAAGAACCACGACGGCTTCGGCGATAATTGGCCCGTCGCCTACAAGGACCTCGCGCCATACTATGACCGCGTCGAACCGCTGTTCCGCGTTTCGGGCCGCAAAGAGGGCTTTCCGCAGATTCCCGACGGCGTCTTCCTGCCCGATGAATCCACCGACTCGCTCAGCGTCCAGCGTTTTCTGAGCGCCTGCAAGAACCAGAAGGTCCCCACCACCAAACAGCGCCGCTCCACGGGAACTCTCGCGTCATCGGTGAACCTGCTGCTGCCGGATGCGCTTGCCACGGGCAATCTCAAAATCGTTTCCAATGCCGTGGTTCGCGAAATCACGCGCGACCGTAAAACCGGCCTTGTCAACGGCGTCAACTTCATCGACCGTCTCTCGAAACGGGACTTCAACGTCTCAGCACGCGCCATCGTCGTCGGCGCGTCGGCCCTCGAGAGCGTCCGGCTTTTACTCAACTCCGGCCAACTCGGCAACGCAACCAGCGGCGTGCTAGGACGCTATCTGTTCGACCAGTTTTATGTGAAAAATGTCGTCACCGCCATCGTGCCCGAAGCAAGAGGCGGTAAGGGTCCGCGAGGCCTGATGGGCGGAGGCGGCTACATTCCCAGGTTCCGCAATCTGCAGACGCCCGAAAAGAATTTCCTCCGCGGCTACTCGTACGACTTCGGCAGTGGAGGCTCACCCGCCGCGCGGCTGATCCCGGCGTACGGCGAGGCGCTCCTCAAAGAGATGAACGATCTGCAAAACACCGCCTTCGGCATGACCACCATGGGTGAGGTTCTCCCGCGCTACGAGAACCATTGCGTCATCAATCCGGAAGTGAAAGACGCGTGGGGCATTCCGAATCTCCACATCTCCCACAAGTACACGGACAACGAGTTCGAGATGGCCAAGGATTCCATGGATGTTGCGGAATCGCTCTGCAAAGGCGCCGGCTTCGAAGTGCTCTCGAAGCATTGGGAAATGGTGCCGCCCGGCGAGAGCATCCACGAACTCGGGGGCTGCCGCATGGGGGCGAACCCGAAGACCTCGGTGCTCAACGGCTTCAACCAGTCTCACGAGGTGAAGAACCTGTACGTCACCGACGGCTCGGCATTTGTCTCTGGAGGCTCGCAGAACCCGACGCTCACGATCCTCGCGCTATCGATGCGCGCTAGCGAACATCTCGCCGAACAGTTGAAGCGGAGGGAGATTTGACGCTCGTCGTGCTGACGCTGCTCACGCTTGCTGCGGTAGACCAGCCGATCCCCTACAGCCACAAACAGCATCTGGCGCTGGGCCTGAAGTGCACGGAATGCCACACCAATCCCCCTCCCGGCGAAAGCATGGGGATCCCGGCGGCGGCGAAGTGCATGGCCTGCCATATGACGGTGGCCAAAGAAAAGCCTGCGATCGCAAAGCTGGCGGATGCGGCCAAGGCCAAAAGGGAAATTCCGTGGGTGCGGATCTACCAGATCCCCAGCTTCGTGAACTTCAGCCACAAAACGCACCTCGAAACCGGAGCGAAATGCGCCAAATGCCACGGCGACGTAGCCCAACGCGATGTCCTGACGAAAGAAGGCGACATCTCCATGGGCGCCTGCATGACGTGCCACCGCGAGAACAAAGCCAGCAACGACTGCGGCTTCTGCCACGAAGTCCGGCAATAGCCGGCGGCTCTTACTTTACGAACCCTTCTTCGCGTCCCCGGCGGCGCCCTTCGCGGCCGCGCGGATCCGCGAACCCGTGTCCAGCCGACCAAGACTCGAAACCGCTATCAGGTCGCCTTCCTTGACCCCTTCCAGAATTTCGATCGACTCCTCGAAGCGATCCCCGAGCTTGACATCCTTCGCCTCCACCACGCCGTCCTTCACCGTGTAGACCTTGTTGGACCCGAACACATACGCCACAGCCTTCGCGGGCACCATCGTCACATGCTCCACCTTGTGGGTCGGAACGCGGGCCTTGGCATACGACCCCGGCTTCAGGATATCGTTCGTATTGTCGATCAGCGCCTCGGTGACAAACGTACGCTTGGCCTGATCCACGGTCGGCGAAATCCGCCACACCTTGCCCTGAAACTTGCGCCCCTCGAACGCTTCCACCTGTACATCGACCATCTGCCCCACGCGAACCCATGGAGCCATCCGCTCCGGAACCTCCAGCCGCAGCCGGATCGGATTCGTCTTCACGAGCGTCAACAGCGGCGAATTCGTGCGCACATACTGTCCCGGATTCACCGTGCGTTCCTTCACGGCGCCGGCAAACGGAGCACGCACCGTCGTATCGCGCAGTTTCTTCCGCTGCAGATCGAGCTGAGCCTTGGCCCGCTCTACTTCCTGAATCAGATTCCGGGTTGCATACAGCGTCGAATCGTAGCTTGCCTGCGAAGCGCGGAACCTGGCCGCTGCCTGATCGGTGTCGGCTTGCGCGCCGATACCCTGCTGTGCGAGTTGCTGCAATCGCTTGAACCTCTGCTCGGCTTCGTACAACTCCGCGGCGGCACGCCGCGGCTCAGGAGCGTCCCTCACGTCTTTCAATTTGTCTTTTTCATCCCGCAACCCAAGCCGCTCGAGCGACATCCGCAGTTGCGCTTCGTTCTGCAGCATGATGTAGCGTTGCTCTTCGTCGGAAATCCGCACCAGAATCTGCCCGGGCTGCACGGTGTCGCCCAGGTCCACCTCGACCTTTTCTACCTTGCCGTCGATCTCCGCGCTCACGACCGTTTCATCGAAGGGGTACATCGTGCCCACCGATTCCACCACGCGGGTGATATCGCGGGCGCCGACGTTGGTAAGCTCCACTTCCACCGCTTCCGTCTGCTTTTTGTTGGCCGCTACGGGGGGTTTCGGTCCGCAGCCGGATACGAACATGGTCACTACGAGCGCCAGAATGGAAAACAACCGCAATCGAAGGGTCTGCATGAAAGGTCTTAGTGTATCAAGGCGAACGCGCAACCGGACACGTTACACGGGCGCGTTAGCTGCGCAACGCGTCGAGCTTCGCGCGCGCCGCCCCGGAATCGATCGATTCGCCCGCAATCACCATGGCGCCCCGAAAATCCTTCGCCCGATCCGCGAGCACTAACGCAGCTGCCGCGTTCACCAGAACAATGTCCCGCCGCGGACCGCTATCCCCACGCAACACCGACTCCGCGATGGTCACATTCTCTTCCCTGCCAAATGGAATCAGCGCGGATAGCCGCGCCCGCTGCACGCCAAAGTCCGAAGGCTCCCAGATATGTTTCGAGATCTCTTTGCCCGCAACCTCGAACACAATCGTCGAACCGGTCGTCGAAATCTCGTCCAGGCCATCGACAGAATGCACGACAAATGCGCGCTCTGTAGTCCCCAACTGCACGAGCGCTTCAGCCATCAGCCGCGCGGCCATCTCAGACGGAGCCCCGATCAACTGCCGCTGCGCGCCTGCCGGATTCGTCAGCGGACCGAGCAAATTGAACACCGTCCGCATCTTCAATTCGGTCCGCGCCGGGCGCGCGTGCATCATCGCCGGGTGATACGCCGGAGCAAACAAAAACCCAAACCCTTTCTCGCGAATATCCGCCGCGACCTGCTCACTCGATTTGTCGATCCTTGCGCCCAACGCCTCGAGCAGATCGGCCGAACCGAAAGTACCCGACGACGAACGTCCGCCATGCTTCGCTACATGCAACCCGGCGCCCGCGAGCACGAACGCCGCGACTGTCGAAATGTTGAACGTACCGGTTGCGTCGCCCCCCGTGCCACATGTGTCGATCAGTTGCAGTCCGGCGAGCCCTTCGATCCGAACCGACCGCGCCCGCATCGCGCGCGCGAATCCTACGATTTCGTCTGCGATCTCTCCTCGCATTTTGATCGCCACCAGCAATCCCGCGATCTGCGCTGTGGTCGCATCGCCCTCGAGAATAGCCGACATTGCCTCGTATGCTTCGTCGCGCGAAAGCACGCCACCCTCGGCAACTCGGTGAAGGTAAGGTAGAAAGGCCATGTTATGATGTGAGTTCTCCCAGTTTTGCACGAGAATCCTCTGGAATCCATATGAAAATCCATGAGTACCAGGCCAAGGCCCTCTTGGCGAAGTACGGTGTCCCTGTGCCCCAGGGCCAGGTCGCGTTGACGCAAGAAGAAGCGGCGGAAGCCATTCGCGCGGTCAGCGCCAAGTCCGCCAGCGGTAATGTGGTGGTCAAGGCGCAGATTCACGCGGGCGGCCGCGGAAAGGGCGGCGGCGTCAAGGTGGCCAAATCCGTCGAGGACGCCATCGGCCATGCCGGCCGCATCTTGGGCATGACGCTCGTCACCCACCAGACCGGGCCCGAAGGCCGTCTCGTTCAGCGCCTGCTGATTGAAGAGACCCTGCCGATCGAAAAAGAACTATATCTCGGCATTGTCCTCGACCGCGGCGCAGGCAAGAACGTTTTTATGGCCTCGTCTGAAGGTGGGATGGACATCGAAGAAGTCGCCGCGCATACCCCTGAGAAGATCCTCAAGGAACCGATCGAGCCCGGCGCAGGCCTCACCGAAGCGCAGGCCATCAAGCTTGCCAAGGGCATCGGCATTCCGGATAGTATTGTCCCCGCCGCTGCGGCCTCCATGCAGGCCCTCGCCAAGGCGTACGACGAACTCGATTGCTCGCTGGCTGAAATCAACCCGTTCATCACCACCACCGATGGACGCGCGGTCGCGCTCGACGCGAAAATCACCATCGACGACAACGCCCTCTTCCGTCACCCCGATCTCGCCGAACTCCGCGATATCAACGAAGAGGACCCCCTCGAAGTCGAAGCCTCCAAGTACTCGCTCAACTACATCAAGCTCGACGGCAACGTCGCTTGCATGGTGAATGGCGCGGGCCTCGCGATGGCGACGATGGACATCATCAAGTACGCAGGCGGCAGCCCGGCGAACTTTCTCGATGTCGGCGGCGGCGCAAGTCCCGAGCAGATCAGGAACGCGTTCCGCATTCTCACCTCCGACCCCAACGTCCATGCGATTCTCATCAACGTCTTCGGGGGCATCCTCCGTTGCGATCGCCTCGCCACCGGCGTTGTCGCCGCATGCCGCGAACTCAACGTCAACCTCCCCATCGTGGTTCGCATGGAAGGCACCAACTTCGAGTTGGGCAAACAAATTCTCGAGGAATCCGGCTTGAAATTCACCGTAGCCGACGGCATGAAAGACGCGGCCGACAAAGTTGTGGCTGCCGCCAAGGAGGCTGCGTAATTACATGAGCGTTCTCGTCAACAGGAACACCCGCCTCATCGTCCAGGGCTTCACCGGCAAGGAAGGAACCTTTCATGCCGAGCAGGCCATCGCCTACGGCACGAATGTCGTGGGAGGCGTCACGCCCGGCAAGGGCGGGCAGAAGCATCTCGAACGTCCGGTCTTCAACACCGTCGCCGACGCCGTCAGAGAAACCGGCGCCAACGCGACCGTGATCTTTGTGCCTCCCAAGTTCGCCGCGGCCGCGATCATCGAAGCCACCAAGGCCGGCATTGCCCTCGTCGTCTGTATCACCGAAGGCATCCCCGTCGCCGACATGATCAAAGCGCGCGTCGTATTGCTCGAACATCCCGCAACGCGCCTCATCGGACCCAACTGCCCGGGCATCATCACGCCTGATGCATGCAAAATCGGCATCATGCCCGGTCACATTCATCTCGCCGGCAACGTCGGCGTTGTGTCCCGTTCTGGAACCTTGACCTACGAAGCCGTCGGCCAATTGACCAAGCTCGGCATAGGCCAGTCCACCTGCATCGGCATTGGCGGCGACCCAATCATCGGCACGAACCACACTGACGCGATCCGCCTCTTCAACGAGGACCCGGATACGCACGCCATCGTCATGATCGGCGAAATCGGCGGTGACGCCGAAGAGCGCGCCGCAGCCTATATCAAGGCCAACGTGAAGAAGCCGGTGGTAGGTTTCATAGCCGGCCAGACTGCCCCTCCCGGACGCCGCATGGGCCACGCCGGCGCCATCATTTCCGGGGGCTCGGGCAAGGCGGAAGACAAGATCGCAGCCATGAAGGATGCCGGCATCACCGTGTGCCCGACGCCCGCCACCATCGGCGAAACCATCAAGAGCCTACTGTAAAGAGAACGACTACTACTAACCAATGGAACGTACATTCGCAATCATCAAACCCGACGCCGTGGCCAAAGGCCACACCGGCAAGATCCTCGACATCATTCTGCAAAATGGCTTTACGCTCCGCGGCATGAAGCTGAAGCACCTCACGCGCAAAGAAGCCGAAGGTTTCTACGCCGTGCACCGCGAACGCGGCTTCTTCAACGAACTGGTGGAGTTCATGAGCGAGGGTCCGGTCGTGGTCCTCTGCCTGGAGCGTGAAGACGCCATCAAGAAGTGGCGCGATGTAATGGGAGCTACCAACCCGGCCAACGCCGCTGACGGCACCATCCGCAAACTGTTCGCCGAAAGCGTCGGCCGCAACTCCGTGCATGGCTCGGACGCTCCGGAAACCGCCGCAGACGAAATCCCCTACTTCTTTGCGGCCACTGAGCTGGTCTAGCAAAAAAATTCGGTCAAAAAACAGAGCAGCCCGCCAAGGGTTGCTCTTTGCTTTTTTGGCGGGCCTTACTCCATCGCCATGGCGTTCCGCAGTCCGGAACTCTTCGGCGCTTCGCCGGAATAGGCAAACGCCAGCGACTGCCCGTAGCGCGGATCCTTCGGAAAGTAGTATTTGTTCGAATTCCCTGGAACGCAGAACGCGTGAATCGGAGTCGGTTCCTCGAGCTTTTCCTGGGCCGGCGAAGGCGTTGTATGATCCGGCATGTTCTCGATCAGAAACTGGCGGAAGATGTCGCGCTTCTCGATCCAGAATCCGGCCTTGAAACTCGAATGCGCGATCCTCCGTGTTCCCAAAACCGTCTTCTTCTGAGGCATGTACCGCAGCGGGATATCGAAATAGTTCATGTACGTCGAGCGAAACAGGTGCTCGCCGGTTTTGTCGGTCTCAGCGCCAAAATACACGGGTATGGCGTACATCGTCCGCGTCAGCGGCGCCGAGATGCTTCGTGCGCCGAATAGCTTCGCAAAGTTCGTCAGAAACTTCCGGTCGTTGCCGATCCGGCAGGCCCGAAGCGCGATGTGATCGATTTTGAGGGCGCGGATCTTCTCGATCTGCGTGATCATGTCGATATAATCGGCCTTGCTGAGATTCATGATGGCAGCCTGGTCGCTGCTTGGATTGAGCATCATTTCAATTGCGGCGTTGTCCAACCAGAGTCCCGCGCCGGGCCGCAGGCTGATGGAATGCCGGTTGCCGTGACAGGCGATGAGAAGATCGTCTCCGAATTTGACCCGGCCGTCCATGTTCCGCACCAGGTTCAAAAGCGTAAAGCTCTCGCCCATTTTGATGTAGACCCGATCCGCCCACATGTTGGAACTCGATGTAATCGGCAAATGCCGGAAACATTGATAGTATGCGGCGGCATTGGAAATTTCGGGATCGACGAATCCGACTCCAGATTTCATTGGCTTTTGGTCCTCTCAGGGCATCGTTTTTGCGATGCCATGTGGGGATCATAGGGCAGATTCCCGTCCGTGGGAACTACCCGAAACCGGAATTGAGAGAAACTTGAGAGTCCCTTTAGAAGTCCTTGATAATTCCGAAAGGTAGGGTCTCCTGGGGCTTCGACTACAATGGGCTGGTGATATTCGACGCCGCCGCGCTACTCGTCATCGCCGCCTCGTTCAGCGCCCAAAACCAGCAGCTTCGCCCCAACCTCCCGCCAATCCCCCGTTACGAAGTCAAACGGGCGGCCTCGAAGATCAACATCGACGGCAAACTCGACGACAAGGCCTGGGCCAACGCGCCAGTCATCGATTTCGTCTTCCCTTGGGATTCGCAAACTGGCGCCAAGCAGAAGACCCGCGCCCGCCTGCTTTGGGACGACAAGAACCTCTACGTGGGCTACGAGGCAGACGACATCGACATCGTCGACCATCACACCGAACGCCATGACCCGACGTATCTCGACGATTGCGTTGAGTACTTCATCAACCACCACCCCAAGCAGCAGACCTCCCACACA
>JACXTT010003835.1_pt1 | contig 22757 bp, 21 predicted proteins | sample 9270951 | NCBI WGS metagenome assembly JACXTT01 (sample SAMN15532306, study PRJNA645909) | rock metagenome | isolation source: weathered quartz diorite | place: Puerto Rico | collected 2017-06-21
GGGCATTTAGTTACTTGGCGCCCATTTGATCTCCCCTTTCCGGTGGCGGAACCCGCACCGCTTCTCTTTATGGCGACGAATCGGTGCGGCTGGCTCCAAGCGGATCTTCGCTAATGCACCCGATTAGAACTGGATGCGCAGTCCGACATTCAACGCGCCGTTCCAGTAATCGTAGTTGGTAGTACCGGTCTGGGCACAGCTCTGGTTGACGTTCGTGCAGCCGATCCCATATTTGAAGTTCGTATTCGATGCCCACAGGCCACGCCAGTCGATGGTCACGCCGATCTTGTCCGAAACCGCATATTCGACCCCGAAGATGAACTGCACTGCGAACTTGGTGCTCGACCCGTCCAGAAAGCTGTCGTTGGCCGATGTGGTGTTAGCATGAATGTTGTTGGCTGTCACATCGGCAGCGCCGAGCCCCAGGCCGACATAGGGCACCCATTGCGAGCCGGTATCGAAGTCGTACAAAACGTTCACCATGAAGTTATTCGACGTCAAACTGCCGGTGGCACTCTGGGTCCCAACCGTAGTCGCTACGGTACTGACACCGTTGTTGCGGTAGTTGTACTCGAGCTCCACCCGGGGACCGCCGAAGGCATAGCCTACTTGCACACCCGCCGAATATCCGAGGTTGTATGTGACGGCGTTGTAGTAACTGGGGTAGCTGCAATAGTAAGGAGGGTAACAACCGGTGTAGCCGACCGTATAGGTGAGATTGGCGGTCCAGGCCATGCCGCCGTCGACTCCGACATAAGGGCCCTTGGGTGTATCGGCCCCCGCCGACCCGATCAGCGCAAGCTGCGACAAGCCTGCAATCAACACCCCAACCAGGATTCGTTTGAACGACATGACGGTCTCCCAAGAATGTTCCTTGAATCGCCCGAAACAGCGCGGGCGTGCCTTTTCACTGCTGAGGCGGAGTCTACCGTTTTCTTCCGGGAATGCCCATAAGGGGACGTTCACGTGAATCTGAAATACTCAACCCGCTGTCAGGATTTCAGAAACTGACCGTCAAGTACACATGAGGACCCTGCAGGCTTTGCTGGAGCTTTCCTTCAAACCCGCCCGAAGTGGCCGAGAAGTTCAAGAACAGCGCTTTCCAGCCAAAGCCGAAGCCTATGTGCTGGAACGGCTGATATTGCACGTCAATCCCCATGGCCGTGATACCGCCGTGGTACTGCTGATAGGTCAATGAAAACCAGTCGAGGCGCGCGGTCACCGACCACTCCTGGTTCAGGGCGAAGCCTCCATAGAAGCTAAGGACCGGCAGCGGAGCGAGGACATCGCCCGCCTCGCTGCCGAAGTTCTGGCTGTTCAGCGTCAACTGATACGACAGCACGTGCAACCCGAGCCCCACGCCGAGCTCCTTGTCGCTGGTCTTGTAGAAGGAGTAGCCGACGGAGGTCCGAAAATCGGAGAAATTCAGCTTGGAGCTCAGATCCGTGTTGACCGGATAGACGACATCGCCCCACTGGATGTCCTGATCGATGCTCTTGTCGCCGCTCTGACTGATCCAGTAGTACGACGCCTCCAGCCGCCAGTGCTCGCTCATCCTCCAGCGCAGGACGGCGTACGGCCCGGTCGCCGTATCCGACATGCCAAGCGTGTTGCCGAGATCGATATTCGTCCCGACGCCCAAAGTGGTCGAGTTGAGCTGGGCCTGGCCGTTCGTTCTGAGATACGTCGCTCCGAGCCCGATCACGAGCGGATCGTTCAACTCGTGGTTCAAACCCCAGTCCACGTCGGCGTGAGCCATGAGGGGGCTGGCACTCAGCGCAACGGCGACGAAAAGGCTTCGGCAGACGCCCATAGGGTCCTCCAACACGATTGCAGTCCTTCGGCGTGACAGGATTCGCTCCTCGAAGCGCATGGTCGATCCCGCGGAGTGTACCGTCAGTTTTGACAACGAACCAGTGCCTCGGTAGATCGACCTCAGAATCAGTTGCGCGTTGAGCAACAGCAGACGACAATCGCATGCGACCAAGGGGGGCCGCCATGTCTGCCTGCACACGCGTCACCACGATCTCGCGCCTTGTCGGCATCGGGCTCTTGCTGCTCCAGTCGTGCGCCTCGACCACCATGGTGTCGTCACAAAGGAACGCGGCCTACGCCGGCCCCGCGCTGACGCGGCTCCTGGTTGTCGGCGCAACCTCCGATGCGCGCGTGCGACACGCATTCGAGGACGAGTTCGTCGCCAAGCTCAAGGCCGCGGGGATCGCGGCCGCTCCGAGCTATCCGCTGATTGCAGACACCGCCGCGGCCGACCAGGCACAGCTGCGCAAAGCGGTGGAAAGCACCGGGATGGATGGAGTTCTGGCGGCGCGCCTGGTCAGAGTCGAAACCGATGCGACCGCCCTGCAAGCATTCAACTTCGCGGACCGCTCCACCAGCTTCTACGCCTACTACTCCCCCGGCTCGAACGGTTCGTTCGACCCGGGCCTGGGCGGGCAGGCCAACAACGTCACCATCCACTTCGACCTCTACAGCGTGGCCGGCTCGCAGTTAGTGTGGGCCGGGGACGCTGCCACTCTGCCATCCACCGACGTAACGCAGATCGCGGCAGGCCTCGCTTACACCTTGATACCTGCGCTGAAGAAGCAGAAGCTCATCTAGGAACGCTCGGTCGCACGCACAGGATCAGCGCGCGCCCGGATTCGCTGGTTGTGCCGGCTGCTGTGTCCCGCTGGCCGGAGGCGCGACAAGGTTGAATGCCTGGCCGGGCAGCTTCAGCGTGTTGCCCAGGATGTCGAGCACGCGGGAGCCGACCGCGGTGGGGCCGAGCGGCACAACGAGGGGCTTGGAGATGGTCCCCCCGACATGCACTGGGACGGCGATGAGCATCCCGCCCAGGATGTTGCGAAGGATCGGAATCTGCCTCACGACCCAGGTCACAGTCTTGAAAGGTGCCACCAGCACAGTCACATCCATCGCTTCGGTGGCGTAGTTGATGTTGCCGTGTGCTGCAACCGTCAGCGCCGACGCGTCCAGAGCGGCCTCGTGGAAAAAGATCTGGTGGCCCTCGATCCGCCCCTGGACCTGCGCGGACTTGTAATCCATGCCCCCTTTCGACATGTCAGGCATCTGGCCCACAAGAGCTTGGCTCAGGTTCACGACCTTGAGTACGGCGCTCAGTTCGTCGAACTTGTTGATGCGGCCATCCTTTGCGGTCGCAGCGTAGGTTCCCTTCAGATGCTCCAGCAGCGTGCCGAGCTTGCCGCGCGCCGAAAACGCCCCGTCCATGTCGAGCTTCCCGGTGATCTGCAAATGCTGTCGAGTCAGGCAAGCGATCGACTGGTCAAGCTGCGCGCCGCGCGCGGTCAGCTTGAGCTCGGCGTCGGCGTCGTCCGGCGTTACGACTGCCCCGCCCGAGAGCGTAATGGCGCAGAGAGCCGCGCGCTTCAGCTGCACATCGAGTCGGCCGGTCTGCAACGCAACGGTCCCGACCAGGGGCGCGACCTCGAGTGCGCCCCTGCGCAGCAGGCCCAGATTCAGGCGGACGCTTCCCGCGACCGGGACCTCCCACAGCGGCATGAAGAGCTCGTGCTGCATCTGAGTATTCCCGACGATGGAGTCGGACTGGGCTTCGGGCTTCGCATCGTGTTCGGTCTCAGGCTCGGGAGGTGGCACAGGCACCACCACCTTGTCCCCCACCACGTCCGCATCCACGATGAACTTGTCCTGCAGGTGCGAAACGCTCCCGCTGATGTTCACCCGGCTTTCACCGCTCGCTATCGTCGCCGACTTCACCTGAAGAACGCTGCCCTTCGCCTCCAGCGACAACTCTTCGATCGTCACCGGAACTGGAAACACAGGTGGAAGTCGGATGTTGCTCCCCTGCAAGTAGCCGGCCCCCGTTGTGGCGTCGGGATGCTTGAGGTTGCCATCGACGCGAAAATCCCCCTGCAGCAGCCCTAGCGCGACCGGCAGGTTGGCAAAGGTTCGCTGGAGGCTGCTGCCGGCCAGCTTCCCTTTGTATGCGGCCGTGAAATGTCCGCGCTCGAGGCTGCCGCCGAAGGTGACGTCCGACACATCGTCACGCAAGGTAATCCTTTCGAGTTCGAGGCGCTTCGGCACACTGCGCACTGCGAACCCGATCACCGGCCCGCCGACCACATTCACGCTGCCGCGGGCCGTCACGCCGGCACCCTGCCGCCAATCCACGCCGGCTTCGGACACGATCAGCGCCGCCCGCAGCCGCACCGCCTTGGGAAAACGCTGCCGCGTGTAAATCCATTTCAGCGCATCGAGCCCGACGGTGCCGCTGGCGCCGGCTTGAACGTTGGCGATGCCTTGACGGTAGTTGTCGGTTCGCCCACCCACTTTGAGCTGCGCATCGAGGACCGACAGTTTGATATCCGTCGCGCTCACGCTCTGTTGCGAGACCTGGATGACGCCGCCGTCCAATTTCACACGCGGACCGTACTTTGGCGCATCGACCTGAACGTTCCTTGGCGTAGCCGCCAGCTGGAAGCGCAACTGGTCAGGCGAGCTCAGCGGCAGATCTACCTGAGTGACCGACACGTCCAAGCCGCCGGACACCGACTTCACGTCTTCGAGCTGCTTCGCGAACTGACGCTGGGCGGCGGCCCAACCGTAGAGCTCGTCCAGCGCCAGCAGCACCGATCCTTGCTGAGCGGTCAGAACGTTCGGTGCGCTCAAGCCGATCCGGGCGCTCACTCCGCTGAAAGTCGATCGACCGATCGCTCCGTTCAGTGCTTGCAGCGAAACCGCCTGGGGCGCGTAGATTACTGCACCGCCCGCAACGATGATCGGAAACGGCACCAAGTCGTGCCGTGCGTGAGCCTTGATCGCAGACGCCTCCACGCGCGGCACCACGTTGTTCACGTCCCCTCCCAGCGTAGCGTGCACCAAGGCGCTGCCTTGGAGCTGTTTCACTTGCGCGAGCGCCTTCTGCGACTGAGGGTCGGGAAGCACGCGCTTCGCGACCGTCAATGCCTCGGGGAGATCGGCTGCCACTGTGAGCTCGGCGCGCAGCGGCGGTACATCGGGAGTCAAGTCCATTTCGAAGGTGCCATCGCGTCCGGTGGACTTTTCGAGGCGCCCTCGCACTTGCTGAGCGCGCACGATCCCCTGCTCGAGCGAGCCGACGGCGCTCGCCTCGTATACCTTGAGGTTGTACAAAACGGGCAGGGATAAGTCGATGTTGCTCGCCACTCCGTTGATGTGCAGAGCCTTGAGATCGAACAGATTCTCCAGCTTCGCCGCCTGCGTGCTGAACTTAACGGTCGGGACCGTTCCACGCGCAAAGCGCACTGGGAAGTCCTGCAAGAAGTCCACCGCCGGGGCCAGTCCGTCTGCTGCCGCTTGCAGCGTGGGCAGGTCGATGTCGCTCGCTTCGCTCTCGAGCGCGTAGCCACCGGTTTCGCTCATGGCGAACTTTGCGCTCGCTGCGATCCGGGGAGAGGCCACAGCCACGCGAGTCAGGACCACCTCTGCGTTCGCGCCATTGGTCCGTGCTGTAGCTTCTACAGCCGGGCCGACCAATTCCAGTCGACCGTTTCCAAATCGGAGCAACACTTTCGGACTGTCGACCTTGGCCTCCACCTGCGCATCGCTCAGGCCGCGCGTCCGCAACTTGAGCTGGGCACTGACGCCGGCCTCCTGCACCGGAAACCCTTCCTGTACGCCGAGGATGGGACCAATGCTTGGCACCTGCAGGCTGGCGAGCTCCACGTGCCCATCGCCGACGAGGTCCTTGGACGCCACGCGTACTTCGGCCGTGAGCCGCTCGAACACGTTCGAGGTACACGAGATTTTTGCCGAAACAGTGCCGGAGGTCGCCTCGAAATGAAGGTCCAGGTGCTCCACGAGCAACGGCGGTCGCTGTCCGATCTGCAACTCGACCCGCCCCGCCTTGATCTCCGCCGCCAGACCCGGCACTGTTTTTTCGATCATAGCGAGCACCGTGCGCACGCTCGCTTCAGCATCCTTCAGCGAAAACGGTTTGGACGGCGTCTGCGGCTGCGGGCTGGGTTTCGGCTCATCGAGATGTACCCTGACCTGCGGCGTAAGGATCTCGATCCGGTGGGGATAGATGTTGCCGAACAGCAGCGGCAAAAAGCGCATGTCGACAGCTGCGGACTGCGTTTCCACCTCGAGCTTGCCGGGCTCCGAGAAGCGCAAATGCGACACGACGACACCGGGAGACGGCAGCAGATGCAGCGCAATGTGCTCGAACTGTGCCTTGCCTCCAGTCGCGTTCGAGATGAGCTTGGTGACCTCCCGCTTGACCAGATCCTGATTGATCCAGAGCGGCGAAGACAGCAGGATCGCCAGCAAGAGCAGGATCGGCGTCAAGCACACGACGCCGACCCAGCGCAGCCACCTCCTCCGCTTCATGACCCGGCTCAGAGCCGAAAAAATCGAAACGCTTCGGACTACACTCTGGACACGCTCAGTCCTCACCCACTCAGCGCGGGTCGACCTCCGCCCAGACCTTTCCCTTCGCGATGAGAAAAGCCGTGAACACGTCGCCGTTGGGCAGCCTGTACACGCCGACCAGGTTGAGCTCGTCGACTTTTCCATGCAGCTGCACATTGCCGCGGCGCTGGTTCAGGACGGCCTCCAGGCCCTGCTTCATGTTCTCGATGGGCTGTGCCATATCTACGGTGAAGCGCTGGCGCAGGCGGTCACGGACCTCTCCCTGCGCGAACCAATTCGCGGTCTTCAGCAGGGCGTCGTTGGTCTCGAGCGTGTAGTCGAGGTCCGGAAAGCTCAGCATGCGCGTGCCAGCATCATAGGACGGCGTCCCCTTGAGGTACCCGGTGCCGGCCAGATCGCCGGTGAACGTCAGCTTGACGACCACCTGCGACCCCTCGCCGTAAACGTCCGCCCCGGTGACTCGCACGTTGTAGCCGCTCATGGACATCGTCATCCCGCCCTGATCGAGATCGAGTGCTTTGTCGAGCCTCGCCTGCACGAAGGACTCTTGCACGTCCACCGGGATCTGCAACTTGAACGTGTCCGCTGGCGCGGCGACTTCGGCCGGCGGTAGCGGCTTCGTGCTGGACGGGGGTTTCTTGCCGGCAGTTACCACCGGCCGCATCCGCAACTGGATGCCAGTACGCAGCTCGCCTTCGGCGACAGTGACGGGCACTACGCCGAGCCCTTCTGGATTCAAGGCCAGCCATACTTTCGGGCGCAGCTCGGTCGGTTCGCTCATCCGCGCCCATCCGGCTTCGATACGCTTGCGCAAATCGAGTCCGGCGGCGACGCGTTTGTCCACCGCCGGCAGCATTTTTGTCAGCGCCGTGTCGAACCCAGTCACGATCTCGTCCGTGACGTCCAGCTCGAGCGGGTGCAGGACGCACCTGCTGCCAGGTACCACCGGTCCCAGCGTAGAGTGCACGCTGGTAGTCAAGTCTGGAAGAATGGTGATCGTGGTGTTGATGGACACGTTCGCGGTCCTCGGCAGCTCTCCGTCGGTGCCGCACGAGGCTGTGGTCGCGGGACCGGGACAAGGAATCTGCTTGCGCCCCTTGAGCCAATAGCTGAGATCTACGCTGGTGGTGATCACCTCGCCGGAGCCGGACATCGCCAGAGGCGCGCGAGCGATCGAGTAGCCGCCATCGATCCCGCAAGCTGGCGGTGCTGCTCCTCCGCGCATCTGGTATTTGAACGGCTCCACCCCGACCGCGCGCGGCACTTCTGCCTCGGCAGCCTTCTCGATGGGCTGCAGCGGAATACCGATCGCGATGTTGAGATACGACAGCTCCGGCTTGGGCGGTTCTGGAGCGGGCATCGGCGGCGTCGGCGTTTGACAGCCACACAGCGCTACGGCCGCCGGCACCATTGCCGACCAGACCTTGCGCTGTGCGGCCGCGCGCCACGCACGCCCTATTGTTGTCATGTCAGTCTCCTCTGCGCATCCGAGGTCACGAATGCGATAACCGCTGCGCGACTTGACGCTACGGCGTTGCGATTTTCCGAAGGCCGGGTGATTATAGTCGAACCGTGCCGATGACAGCACCACGCCGTGACGAGGAGGACGGCGGCGCGGGCTCATGCATATGCAGGGAGGAAAAAGCAATGCGCTCACGAACATTTCTCACAGCCGCGGCGGTCTTGATCCTGCCGTGCCTCGACGCCCTCGCGGTCACGCCGCTCGAGCAGTGCTATCAATCGTCCGCCGAACGTCGCCAGGCGCGCGAGTGCCTCGAGCGGATGACAAAGGAAGCGTCCGACGCCCTGGCGGAAGCGTTTTTCGCCGCGCGCAGCGAGATGGAACGGCTCGACCGTGCGACCGGGCGCGCGACCGCGTCAAGCGCGTTGGAGGCCAGCGAGCGCGCTTTTCGCGATTTCCGCGACCGCAACTGCGCCTGGGTCGCCGCGATCCTTGCGCCCGGAACGGGGTCGAGCGACGTCAAGTTGGACTGCGAGATCCGAATGGACCGCGCACGCGCCGACGAACTGCGAACGCCGCTGGCACGCAAAGTGTCGCAGCGCAGATCGGAAGCAGGCGGCGCGGCTGAATTGTCGGGTGTGGAGTGGCACTTGGCCCAGGTTATGTTCGACGGCGCGGCGACAAGCCTGGAGTTCAATTCCGACTCCCCGGTGACTATCCGCTTCGACGCATCGGGGAATGCCGCAGGGCGCGGGCCGATCAACCGCTTTTCCGGTCGCTACAGCGCCACGGCCGACGGGCGCATCTCATGGAGCAACGCCGGCCTGCAGACCACCATGATGGCCGGCCCGCCCGAAGCGATGGAGCGGGAAGACCTGTTCTTCCAGATTCTGGGGCAAGTCTCGCGCTATCGCATCAGCGCCTCGGGGCTGATCCTGGAAACCGAGGACAGCAATTCATCGCTGACGTTCAAGCACTGAGAAATCCGATCGGACCTCTCTCGTCTTAAGGTTGCGTTAAGCCGGCCCTCGTAGGGTAGCTCTTGTCGCAGGGCAACCTGCCCGGCGGCACGTCCAATCAAGATGAGGAGTGCACCCATGCAGCAGAAGCTTCTGGTTCGCAGCCTGATCGCCGCCGGCCTTGTTGCGGCGAGCGTGGCAGGTTACGTCCGCGCCGGCTCCCCGCCCGCTGCTCACACGACCGCTGCGCCAGCAGCCGTTGTGGCGCCCGCGGCGACGACGCAGTTGCCGGGCTTTAGCTGGATCGTGGAGAAATACGGTCCGGCGGTGGTCAATGTGAGTGTCGAAGGCAAAGCCGCGGCGGCAGCTCCGGAGATGCCAGGCCTCGACCCCAACGACCCGTTCTACGAGTTTTTCAAGCGCTTCCAGGGCCCCATGCCGCGCGGCCGCATGCCGATGCATGGGCAGGGCTCGGGCTTTATCGTCAGCGCCGACGGGCGCATCCTGACCAACGCCCACGTGGTGGACGGAGCGCAGGAGGTGACAGTCAAGCTGACTGATAAGCGCGAGTTCAAAGCCAAAGTGGTTGGCGTGGACCGGCAGACCGACGTGGCCGTCATCAAGATTGACGCCACTAATCTGCCCACGGTGCAGATGGGTAACTCCGCCGACACCAAGGTAGGCGAGTGGGTGCTGGCGATCGGTTCACCGTTCGGCTTCGAAAATTCGGTGACGGCCGGCATCGTCAGCGCCAAGGCGCGCGCACTGCCCGATGAAAGTCTGGTGCCGTTCATCCAGACCGACGTCGCGGTCAACCCCGGCAATTCGGGAGGGCCGCTGTTCAACATGAAGGGTGAAGTCATCGGGATCAATTCGCAGATCTTCAGCGAGACCGGCGGCTATCAGGGTCTGTCCTTTGCGGTGCCTAGTGAAGTGGCGACCAAGGTGCAGGACCAGCTTGTCGCACACGGCAAAGTCACCCGCGGCAGGATGGGCGTCACCATCCAGAACGTCAATCAGGCACTGGCCGAGTCCTTCGGCCTGAGCAAGCCCATGGGCGCGCTGGTCAGCTCCGTGGAGAAGGGCAGCCCGGCCGAAAAAGCTGGTATCGAATCCGGTGACGTGATCGTCAAGTTCGATGGCAAAGAGGTTGCCGACTCCGGCCAGCTGCCCGCACGAGTGGCTGAGATGAAGCCTGGCACCAGCGCCAAGCTAGAGATCATCCGCAAGGGCTCGACTAAGGAGATCAGCGTCACGGTGGGCGAGCTCAAAGACGGCAAGGTCGCGGCCGCAGGCGGCGGACAACAGGAACCGGGTCGCCTGGGCGTCGCGGTGCGTCCGCTCAATGCCGACGAGCAGCGCCAAGCCGGCGTCAAAGACGGGCTGGTGGTCGAAAACGCGAGCGGCCCGGCCGCGCGTGCCGGCATTCAGCCCGGTGATGTCATCTTGTCGGTCAACGGCACCTCGATCCACAGCGTGGATCAGTTGCGCTCGCTGATCTCCAAAGCCGGCAAGCACATCGCCATCCTCGTGCAACGCGAGGAAGCGCGGATTTTCGTTCCGGTCGACCTCGGCTAGACAGTCGACAGCAACATCGAGCGGCGTGCGGCCGATCGGTGGCGCGCCGCTTTGTTTATCCCGCGCCGGATAAACCCGGGCCTGGACGCAAGGAGTCGCTGTATCGCGAGACGGGGGGCGCTCAATCGGTATCGTTGCAGTGCAGGGGTTCAAATCAGCTTATGCTTCTGCAATGCTTCGATGATGACTTTGGCGAATCCCTGCATTTCCTGCTTGATGTTGGTAGGCGCGAACGTCTGCGTGGTCCCGGACCAGAGAAGGTGGGACTCGTCGACGCCATAAAGGTTGGTCTCCAGCACGAGCGTGTCGGTCTGCGTCACCATGGGCGGGTCATAGAAACCGCCGTAAGCACCGGCGTACCCGCCGTAGAATCCCATGCCCATCATGGGAGGATAGGCGGGTGTAACTTGAGTATTCACGTCGACCCGGACGAAGCGAGTGATCAACACGCCGCCCACGCCGGCTTCCTTCACCGCCTGGTTCACTCGCGCCTCCTCGGCTTTACCATCCTCCGGAATGAAGTTGTAGCTTGCAACCGCATCCACGCCCACCGCCTTGAGGTCCTTGACGAACTCGTCTTCGAACGTGCGGCGTAGCGCAGGTTGGTTGGACACGCCCACCACCATCAGCTTCTTCAGCGGCGGGCCTTTGTAGTCGGGGGCCGTCCAGGAGTTACTCAACGTGGTGGATGCGCAAGCCACCAGCAGCGCGATCGAACTCACCATTGCGGGCGCGAGAATTCTATAAAGGTACTTAGCAAAGAAGGACATCGCGTCTGCTCCAAAGGATTATCGGAATGACACAAATACGCCGGCGTTCGCTTCGTGTTGCCACATCAAATTTCCGCTCAAGGGATCATGCAGCTATCGTTGGTGCAGACAGCGCTCATACCTCCGATGCAAGGCTTGCGTCCTTGATGACATAGTCTGGAAGTTTCGGCGGCGATGGGTACACCTGCAGGTACTTGATGTTGCTGAACGGGAACACCAGCAGCGCGCCGTCGGCTTCGATCAGCAAGGTCTTCCTGTCCAGAATCTTCTCCAGCCGCACGCTTACGGTCTCGTCGCTCTTCGTCTGCTTGGGAAAACTCAGCCTCATCTTGGAGCCGTCCGTGAAGTGAATGATCATCCCGCGTTCGTCTGCCATGCTCGGCTCCTCATCTGTGGTGGCGAAGTTTGCAGTATGCCGGATTCCGTTTCTCAGGCGCTCGCGGCGACGCGCGGCCAAGCCCACCCGCGCAGCAGTGCCACTGCGATGAGAGCGAGCACACCCGCAGTGAGAAACGCGGTCGCTGCGCCGCAGTAATGCCACAGGCCTCCGAACAACAGGCCACCGGGGATTGCGGCGAGCCCCAGCACGAGGTTGTACCACCCGAACGCCGTGCCGCGCTCTTGCTCGGTCGCGAAGTCGCTGATGACGGCGCGCTCCGCCCCCTCTCCGAACCCGGCGAAAAACCCATATGCAACGGTGATCAGCCACAGCGCCCGCTGCCCTGGAAAAACCGCGAGCAGCGCAAAGGTGAACGCGAAGGCCGACCAGCTGATCGCAACCACCGCGCCGCGCGGAACCTGGTCGGCGATGCGGCCGCCCAGCGTCGAGGTGGTCGCCTTGGCGAAACTGAGCGCCGCCCACAGCAACAGCAACTCCACCACGGGGGCGCCACGCTGGTGCCCGAGCAACAGGATGAACGTCTCGGACGCCCGCGCCAGCGTGAACACGCCGACTACGGCGAGGTACTTGCGCATCCGGCCGGTCAGCGCGTTGAAGGCCAGCGGGGGCGCCGCCGCGGACACAGCGCTCGTGATGGGCGCTTCTTTCACTCCGACGACCAGGACCAGAATGGCGATGAAGCCAGGAATCGCCGATAGCAGGATCATCTGCGTCAACCCGATGTGCGACCAACTCAGCACTGCGGCGGCGAGCAAACTCCCTCCCACGGCGCCGCCGTTGTCGAGGGCCCGGTTGAAACCGTAGGCATACCCGCGGATCGGGGGCGGCGTGGCGTCGGCGATGAGCGCATCGCGCGGTGCGGTGCGCAGTCCCTTGCCGACGCGGTCGACGCTGCGCAGGAGCAATACCGTGGCCCAGCTCCCGGCGAGCCCCAGCAGCGGTCGTGCGAGGTTGGACAGAATGTAACCCGCAACCGTGAAGCTTTTGCGACGGCCGCCCAGCGCATCCGAGCGCCGCCCCGACCACAGCTTCAGAAATGCCGCGACGGCGTCGGCCACGCCCTCGATCACGCCGAGCGCCACCGGCCCCGCGCCCAGCACTGTAGTCAGCACAATTGGAATAAGCGGTACGACGATCTCTGAAGCCAGGTCGTTGAACAGGCTGACCAGGCCAAGGGCGACGACGGTGCGGGGCAGACGCATGCGGGTCGAGACGAAGCGCGCCGCACCGATGCGGCGGAGCGCAGAATATACGCTAGATTGGTCATGATGCTCTCCATGCGTGCGCATGCGTACATCTTGATGAGCAAACACGGTGATTCTCCGGGTCTTTAGCGCTCCATGCGTGCGCGATGCGTGCTCGGGTTGTGTGTAGCTGAAGTGTAGCTACAGAATGACGCCCACTTTTACGCAGAGGCCATATGGGGAAACTCACTCAAGCTAATGTCGACGCGTGGCTCAAGGCCGGGAAGCCGATCCCTGGTCGCAGCGACGGGATCGGACTGACCTTCACTCTGAGCTCCAAGGGTACGGTAGCCTGGATCCTGCGTTACCGTTTTGCCGGCAGGATGCGCGAGCTGACGTTGAGCAATGATCCAAACCTTCAGGATGCTCGCAAGGCCGCTCGCGCGCAGCGCGTGCTCATCGACCAAGGCGTAGATCCGCAAGCCGAACGGCGCAAGGCCGCGCTGGCGTTGCGGCAGGCCAAAACCTTCGAGGAGCTGGCGGCCGACTACATGGAACGGGCCGCCCCCGATCTGGGCGATGAAACCCGGAAACACACTCGGCAATACCTCGAGCTGGACATCCTGCCCCGCATCGGCAGCCTTCGCATCGAGGAAGTGACTGGAGCGGAGATTGTCCACATGGTCGAGCAGGTGGCAAAGCGATCCGATTCGGCCGGGCGCCGGGTATTCCAGATCACCCAGGTTATCTTCACTCACGGGATCGCCAAGCATTTGGCCAAACTCAATCCGTGCAGCGGATTACGACTCAAGGCGATCATCGGCAAGGCGAAGCCAGTACGCGAAAAAGGTCAGCCTGACCACCCAGGAGTTGGGCGCTTTCCAGCGAGCGCTAGCGGCTTGCGGGCTCAGGGTCGAACTTGCCTTGCGAGTGCTCTTGGCCACCGGCGCGCGGAAGGGTGAGCTGCTGAACGCCCGTAAGACCGACGTGGACCTCGACGGCGGGACTTGGACCATACCCGCAGACCATGCGAAGAACGGCCGGGCCTTTGTCATCCCGCTCGCGCCGCAGGTGGTAGAGCACCTCCGAAAACTAGTCGCCTTGGCCGGCTCGAGCCAGTGGCTAATCCCTGGTCAAGATCCACGGGAACCGGCGAGCCGCGAACTGTTGAATCGCGCAATCAACGCGCTTGCCTTGGATCGCAAGGTCGCCCCACACGATTTGCGCCGGACGATGCGCAGCCACCTCGGGGCTCTCGGGGTTGATGTCATCGTCGCTGAGAAATCCTTAAACCATGCCGTGGGCGGACTGATCGACATCTACGACCGCGGGGACTATTTACCTCAGCGTCGCAAGGCGCTCGAGCTGTGGGCGTCGTTCCTGGCCTGTTGTGAGGAGGGCCGACCCTGGAACATCGAGCCGCTGCGCGCGGTAGCGTGATTTTCACCCGAGGCCAAGGCGGGAGGTCCTCGGCAAGGCGGGCCCCACAATCAGGCGCAAACCTGGTGGGGCCCTAACACCGCCACAACTAGACAGGAGTCATGGCAATGTCTACAGCAAATTCTGCACGAAATCGCAAAGCAGTAGTTCCCGAGAAAAAGGGCTTGATACTTTTCCCGGGCGATCATCCATATGCGGAAGAGGTCAATACCGCCATCCCAACCAATCCCGAAGTCTACGGAAACAACCCAGACGCGCAGTACGCAATAGGTCGCGACATTGGGAAGCGAGCAGCATCTCTGTACTTGTCCGCTGGCGGGAAATTGGTGTATCGCTACGGTGGCTGGCTATCGCAAATTGTCCTCAATGCGGCCGAGTCCCTCCCCGAGTACGTCGCGCGAGGGTTCATCGTCGGATTTCTCGCCAACATCGAAAAGCTTATCCCGGTAGATCCTCAATGCATCGAAGCTCAAGTTCGGGGCATCCAAGGCCTCACCAGGGAGGTTGAGCTAAAGATGCGGATGAGGATTTTGGAAAGCTACGTTACAGGAACCGAGAAATTCAAGGAGGTATTGAAGATGTTCGACGACACCCTAGACAACTACGCGGTCGGCGACTGAGTACCTTGCGATCGTCGCCGAGGGATTCGTGCCGTTTCAGGGCGACTACGTGGAAAAGGAGCTGAAGCGATGGTCCCGCAATCGCGGCGGACGCGTGCTTTGAGACCGCTGTAGACTTCTCACGCCAGCCCTACCGCGACGGCGGGAAACCCGGGCCCCTTCACCCCGGCCGGGCTGGCTCCTCTCTTGAAGGATGCGCGGAAGGAGCGCCTCTTGAGCACTGCAGACAACCTCACCGTTCGGCTGACCGACGTGGTTCGACAGTGCGCGCGACGTTGGAAAGTTTCCTCCGATCGGGCGTCGAGAAGGCTCATCGGTGTGCTCGAACATCGCAAAGCCAGCGGGCTCGGCGCAGAGTCACTCGCTAACGTCGTGTGGCACTACCCCATTTCCGACAGCGAGCCGGATTTCAACCACGTCAGATTGACTATCGACGATCTGATCGCCTTCTTCCTCCACCCAACTCCTGATCGGCGGATCGGACAGCATCACATTAGCTCTCGCTTGACGGTGGGCGAACATCTCAAGGAGCCTGTGCAGGGCTACCTTGCCACCGATCTGGTGATCTCCATTTCTTGGCTTGGTGGCATTCTCCGCGAGGATGGCGCACCAGTCCCAGCGTCGTGGAAGGCTGCGGCTGATAAGACGGACAAGCTAGCATGAACGAACCCGAGGAACGAAGTCTCGCCGATCTGGCGGCGGACGCCGAGCAAACGCTGCTCGAGACGGCGACGAAGGAGCAGGTCCGAGCGGCGCGGCTTTTCTTCCGACGCTGTGCTGAGTTGGTCGAACAAGGCATCAACCTACCTTGCGAAGCCCGTGAACCGTTCGCAAGGCTAGTTCGAATGCTCGCGGAGGGATGCGTCCCTCCCAAACTGGTCCAGAAGCGGCGCCGCGGGAGACCGACCGATCAGGAGAGACACGCTCGGGAATCAACGACAAGGGCAAGCCGTCATGCAGCGCTGGTACGGTTGCTTGAGTTGGATGGCAACTCCCACACGGGAGCTATCACTCGTGTGGCCACTGCCTGCCGTTCCGACTCCGATCGCCAGTTGTGGAGAGACGTGGAAACCTACTACACCGATTTCCGTCTCGCCAATGAAAACGACCGGACCTTTCTTCGCAACCTCGCGCATGGGTTCGGCAAGGGCAAACGCGATTTCGAACGGCTCTTCCCATCCGGGTAACCTACCAGCGCCGGGCTAGTTCCCTTGACCGCGCAAATTCCCAGATTTTCTGTCAGTAACCCCAACCACCCACAACCCCATCGATTGTTTCGGCGTTGCACGTTTTATGTTGGGTTTCGGGGAGCGATGCCCGATTGAATACGGAAGAAGGGTTCTTCGACACTAATGACGTTCAGCAGCTCACTAAGCTTTCTCAATCCAAACGACGCGCCCTGATCGCCACAGGCAAGTTTCCGCCCGGAATTCTGATCGGCCCACGCACCCGCGTATGGCCGCGCAGTGAGGTCCGCGCCTGGGTTCAGGAGCAGATCCGGGTAGCCCGGGAGCGCGGTGATTTAGAGGCGCAAGCCAAGTGTGCCGGTGCTCGAATGGTGGAAGCACGCCGGAGGAAAGCCGTAAGCACCGAGACCGCCTAAGGTGGCTTTGGACGTGTTGCTTGCTCGCTTGGAACGCGTCCGCTCATCCGGTCGTGACTCCTGGATGGCTTCTTGCCCAGGTCCGCTACACAGGCGAGGCGATCGGACCCCCTCTCTCCATGTCACCCAGACCGCAGATGGTGCCATCCTCCTCCGTTGTTTCAGCGGGCCTTGCGCCGTGCCCGATATCGTGGCCGCCATTGGACTCGAGCTCAGCGACCTGTTTCCCGAGCGGCCAACTCATCTTCGCCACCCAACGCCACACAGAGCATTGCGCTCGGACGTCTTCGGGCTCATTCGAAATGAAACAAGTGTCGTCTGGCTAATCGCCTGCGACATGCATAAGGACAAGATAATTTCTGAGCAGGACTACAGACGCCTGTGTGACGCGGTGGCCAAGCTGGAGCGCATCTGCAACTCCGCCTATGGATCGTGACGCGCAAGTCATCGAGCGGTTCGAAACGACCATGAGGGGTGTTGGAAGGCTGCGCCTGGCCAACGGAGAGGAAAGTGCCACGGATTCCTGGCCTCCCAGTCTGGATCTGGAGGCCCTCGCGGAGCGCGAACCCGAGCCACCGCGGTTCATCGTCCCAGATTGGTTCCCAGTTGGCTATGCAACCCTGCTCGCCGGGCACGGTGGTGTTGGAAAGTCGAGCATCGGACTGTACCTCGCAACATGCATCGCAGCCGGTGTGAGCTTTTTTGGGTTGGAGACCCAGCGGCGTCGCGCCCAGTATCTAAGCTGCGAGGACCGCCAGGACGTGTTGCACTGGCGTCTCCGGCATATCTGTACACACCTTGGGGTCGATCTCGCCAGTCTCCGAGGGTGGCTCGAGATCCTGGACCTCGTAGGCCGCGACAGTGGCCTCTGGGAGAAAGATCCGCGCACCGGCATCGCGCTCACCACAGGCTATTGGCGTCTCGCCGACCGCATCCGTGAGTATCAAACGCAGGTGCTGATAGTTGACGGGGTGTCGGACGCGTACGGGGGCGGTGAAAACAACAGAAGCGAGGTCAAGCGCTTCGTGAACGCACTTCTGAAACTCATCCCTTCTGACGACGGTGCGCTGCTTCTGCTCGGTCACGTTCCCAAACCGACCGCCTCTGGAGTTACCACCGAGGGGTACTCTGGCTCGACGCAGTGGCACAACGCCGTTCGGGCCCGATGGTATCTCTATCCCGAGGTCGAGGAAGGCGAAGACCAGCGGCCGGCGCGAACCGGGAACCTTGTACTCGAGCTCCAGAAGAGCAACCTCGGCCGCACCGATCAGAGCATGCGCTTCGCGTGGGACCAGGATGCTCACCTCTTCCTGAGTACCGGGCTCGATTCGGTGACCAGTTTCGATCGTACCCATCGAGACCGAACGGAACGAGCCGCGATCCTGCGAGCTTTCCGGTCATGCGCCGAGCAAAAACCGCCCGTAATCGTGCCCGTTGCGATGCAAGGGCCCAGAACTGCGTTGAATACGCTACGAGAGCGCAAAGAATGGCCTTCGACTTTGACGCAAACGAAGGCGGGAAGCGCGAGATTCAGGCGCCTCATTGAACAATTGCGCCAAGACGCATGTGTTGAAGAACAAGGCTACTTACGGCCCAACAGGCATCGCGCCTTACAACTCGTGCTTACCCAAGAGGGGATGCGTCAATGCGCTGCATTCTGAATTGCGGTATTCGACGCATGCCCAATAAGACCACCCATGCGCCAATGCGCCGCATTCGCATGGGGGGTTATAGGGGGGAGCGCGCGCGCAGATCCGGTCCTCCTAGCCCAGATTTGGCTGTCGGCGAATCGCCGACACCTCCGTCACGGCCTGCTCCATCCGGTCGTCATCAAATCGGACGGCACCCTGATAGCCGGGCATCGCCGACTCGAGGCCGCAAGGTCGCTCGGGTGGGAAGACATCGCGGTCACGGTGATCGAGGTCGAAGACTTGTTGAGCGCCGAGCGCGATGAGAACGCGGAGCGAAAGGACTTCACGCCGACCGAGGCGGTTGTGATTGGAAAGCTCCTCGAAGAACAACACCAGGCGAAGATCGATGCCAAGCGGCACGACGCAAAGGTAGCGGCCGGCATCAAATCAGCGCAAATCCGCGGGGCAAAAATAAACCATGTCACCAAGCGCGGCAACACTATTTCCAGCGCCGGCCTAATTGACAACGCCGTTGGTAGAACAAACAAAGTTGTGGGGCGCGCGGTAGGCATGGGGGCATCAACCTATCGCCGGGCCAAGCTAGTAGTTGAGGCGGCCGAATCGAATCCAAAAAACTTTGGCGATCTCCCGCAGCAGATGGATGAAACTGGAAACGTGAGTGGGACGCATCGCGAACTGCAGCGTCGTAGGAATCCTTCCCATGCCACAGCTACGCGCGCGCGACGGAGGCTGAAATGAGCATGGACGTCCTCCTACAAGGTACGCTGGTCGATGACCCGAAGTCACGGACCTCGGCAAAGGGCAATCCCTACGCGACAGCTCTGATTCGAGTCCCGATCTCAGACTCCGACGCGGAGCTGTTTAGCCTCATCGCGTTCAATGCCTCGGCCGTCGAAGCGTTATTGCAGCGAACGAAGGGTGACTCGATCGCGGTAACTGGCGCCGCGCAACGCAATGACTTCACCGACAAGAACGGCGTCGAGCGCAAGGGCTGGAAGGTCGTCGCCGAGGCTGTGCTGAGCCTGTACCAAGCCCGCAGGGCGCGTAGGGCAGTCGGAGAGGACAAGGACGCACGCAACGAGCCGCCTGGTCGCAGTGGCCCGCCTGGCAAGCCGCAGGGCTATGACCGCAGCAACCCCATCGAACAAATGCCAGACGATCTGGAAGAGGTTTTTTGATTGCGGACACGGGTGCATTGGTAATAGGAATGTCGCACTAAGACGGAAACGGACGCAAATGCACGATGCAGCTACACATGAGGCTACACGCGCGGTCACAACGCGCGTTCATTTCACGCCGGAAATCGCCGACCGGATCTTGGACCAGATCAGCGCGGGCAAGTCGCTGACCGCGGTTTGCAAGGCGAAGGGCATGCCGGCGCCTTGCACCATCTACCGGTGGGTGCAGGCAATCCCCGCCTTCGCGGCTCGCTTCGAGATGGCGAAGGAGGAACGGGCCCACATGCTCGCCGACGAAATCCTCGCGATTGCGGACGCGCCCGCCGAGACCAACGAGCAGGTCCAGCGCGCCCGCCTGCGCGTCGACACCCGCAAGTGGATCGCTTCCAAACTCGCGCCGCGGTTCTACGCTGACCGAATCGAGGCCACCGCCGTGGTGGCGATCGTTGACCTTGCCGGAGCCCTCGAGGCCGCCCGGAGACGCGTGATCGATGGCTAGTGACATCCTCGAGCAGCAGCTCGTCGAAGAGGTCGCCAAGTGCGCGAAGGACCCGCTGCGTTTTGTCCGCTTCGCGTTTCCCTGGGGCGAAGGCGACCTTGCCGGCTACCCCGGGCCGGACCAGTGGCAGACTGAAGCGCTGGCAGCCATCCGGGACAACCTCAGCACCGCCCAGCCGGTGCGCATCGCGGTCGCCAGTGGCCATTGCGTCGGAAAATCGGCACTCGTCTCTTGGTTGATCCTGTGGGCGCTGGCGACGTTTCCCGATGCGCGGGCGACGGTCACTGCGGGCACGGAAGGGCAGCTGCGCACGAAAACGTGGCCGGAGCTCGCGAAATGGCACCGGCGCTGTATCTGCGGTCACTGGCTCGAGATGACGGCCACGGCGTTGCATGCCCGCCAGGCCGGCCACGAGAAGAGCTGGCGAGCCGATGCCGTGCCCTGGAGCGAGCACAACACCGAAGCGTTTTCCGGGCTGCATAACCAGGGCCGGCGCATTCTGCTCGTGTTCGACGAGGCGTCCGCGATCGCCGACTCGATCTGGGAGGTCAGCGAGGGTGCGTTGACCGACGCCAGTACCGAGATCATCTGGCTCGCCTTCGGCAACCCGACCCGCAACACCGGCCGCTTTCGCGAGTGCTTCGGTCGCTGGCAGCACCGCTGGATCACCAAGCAGGTTGACTCCCGCAACGTTCGGGTCGCCAACGCCGAGCAGATCACCCAGTGGGTGTCGGACTACGGCGAGGACAGTGACTTCGTCCGTGTCCGGGTCCGCGGCGTCTTCCCACGCGCTGGCACAATGCAGTTTATCCCGAGCGACCTTGCTGCGGAGGCTATGCAGCGCGAGGCCGTCGCTTCAATGCAGGACCCGCTGATTCTCGGCGTTGATGTGGCTCGCTTCGGTGAAGACTCAAGCGTGATCTGTATTCGGAAAGGCCGAGATGCTCGCACGTATGCGCCGGTCCGGCTTCGCGGCGTCAGCACCACCACGTTGAGCGCACGCGTCGCGGACATCTACCAGCACTACCGAGCCGACGCGGTATTCGTCGACGGGGGCGGTGTGGGCGGTGGCGTAGTCGATCAGCTGCGCGCGGCGCGCGTCCCCGTGCACGACATTCAGTTCGGCAGTAAGGCGGATCGCGTCATGCCCGGGCAGGAGATGATCCACTATGCGAACAAACGCGCTGAGATGTGGGGGCTCATGCGGGAATGGCTCCAAGGTGGGTCCATTCCCAACAATCCAGAGCTCGCTGCAGAGTTGACTGGCCTCGAGTTCGGCTACGTGATGCGGGAAGGACGAGACGCCATCCAGCTCGAGAGCAAAGTCGACATGAAGAAGCGCGGGCTCGCCTCTCCCGATTGGGCGGACGCGTTGGCACTGACGTTCGCGTATCCCGTCATGGCCGGGGTGCACTCCGGCTACGCGGGTGCTGGAAATCATCCTAGAGTCCTCGTCGACTATGAGCCCCTGGACGACCCTCCCGCGCGGTCCGGGGAATACAGCCCGTTTGCACCGATGTCGGAACAGCCATCCATAAGCTGGCAGGAGAAGCTCCAGTACTACCGAGGCCGCGGATGATCGCGACCGCGTTTCCGCTGTCGCCACAGCGACTTCCTTCAAGCGCAACAACCTTCGTCGCTAACTGACGGGTACACCACCTCATGGCCTGCACCGCGACAAGCATCCGAAGGAGGATACCTATCGGAGATTAGTCTAAATGGCCTACGACCAAGCTGTCGCTTTCAGAGCCACTGCCGGCTACGTCACGGACGGGGCGAACACGGCCTACACCATCTTGGTGGCGGGAAATGCCGAGTCGTACAACGCTGAACCGCGTAACGGGGTTAGCGGTTTTGGTTGGCTGACGACCATAGCCAATGTAGACGCCAGAGACAGAGATAATACTTTGGATGTTAGATTGGCTGGTATTGAGTTCCTCACTGCTGGCTCAGACCTCCAGCGCAATTTTCGCCTTGACGTTCCTGCCACCGGCGCGGCCGTCTTTCACTTGGCGAGCGGCGATACTGCGGGTGCCAGCGGTGGGTTAATAACCGTGTTCGATGGCAACGCCGGGGGAACCGTCCTACTGACGCTCGATCAGGGCGCCTACGGCGTCACCGCCAACCACTGCATGGACGCCACCGGGACGATCTACACCGACGCCGCGTGGCCCGGCAGTGAGAGCGGGGTAGCGGTCAACATAACGCAGGACCACATCACGGTTCAGTTGGATAACAAGTATTCCGCCGGCGGCAGCCCCGTCGCCCTGCGTTATGTGCGAATCGCGTCGGCCGCGCCTGCCGCCTTCCCTCCCGAGCTTCTCGGCGGCTTTCCGCATCAACTCATGCCGATTCTGGCGATGTAACGCGAGCGCACACGGCCGAGACAGGATCTATGTGTTCCATTCATAGGCAGGACCGATCGCGCCATCTTGGTAGGTGCTCATGCATCCTTGTCGCTGCTGCGTTGATCGTCGTGCCGCAGCTAGCGGGCGCAAACGCTATCGCAAGCCAAACCAGTGGGCCAGGCTATGGGGTGCGCTGCGTTGGCCAACCTCGAGAGGGTTGTAGCCCAGATCCCGCTGCGCGTATCTATACCCTCAATTTCGGAATTCTCTGGATTCTATTCCGCAGGTTGAGCGCCTCCGCCCGGCCTGGAAAAACATCCCGGGCGGCTAGCTACGATCAAAGGAGATGACGGCCTAACAGCTCTGGGATTCGACGCTATATGTTTTCGAAATCGGCGTTTGAGTCGCGACGGAGCCACGCCAGCCATCAGCGCAATCGCGGCGAGGAACGGCTCGGCCTCATATCGCGACGTACATCGCAACAAAGCTGTAGCCAGCCAAGACGAGCGCAGCCAGCGGAATCAAGTCGGCTGAGTCGGCGACGAAGTCCTCAATATCCGTGAGCAAGCGCATCTCTGTGAAAGGGAGCGTAAACAGCTGCAGTTCAGGCTATGCGCCTGAATCTTAGCGCCCAACCATTGCAGACTCATGTCACCGAG
>JACXTT010003836.1_pt1 | contig 22754 bp, 25 predicted proteins | sample 9270951 | NCBI WGS metagenome assembly JACXTT01 (sample SAMN15532306, study PRJNA645909) | rock metagenome | isolation source: weathered quartz diorite | place: Puerto Rico | collected 2017-06-21
TACAGCAGGCCTCCATTTCGTACCGAATTGATTGAAGGGCGTGTTTTTGTAGTTAAGGTTTTGAGCGATAGTTTGTACAAATTGGGTATAGTGCCGGGGCTTGAAGTGGTAAGGATAGACGGACAGCCGGTAATTGATTATGCCGAAAAGAATGTGAAGCCCTATGCTTGTAGTTCTACACCACAGGACATGGAAATAAGGGAGTTTTCCTACCAGCTTTTATCGGGTTCTAAAAATAGCCCTATCGCTTTTGAGTTTAAAGATAAAAAAGGCAAAATAATTAACCGGACCATTTCCCGCGCCGGGTATCGCGATGTGAAAAGCTTGAAAACGATGGAATACCAAACCATTGGCAATATTGGGTATCTAACCATCAATAACTTCGAGGACAACAAAATAAGCAAACAGTTCGACTCCCTTTATACCAGTGAGATATCAAAAACCAAAGGACTGATCATTGATATCCGGTATAACGGAGGTGGCGATAGCGGAATAGGCTATAGCATCCTGAAGCGCTTAACAGATAAACCATTTTTGAATTCAGAATCTAGAATACTCCAGCAATCGTCAACACCTTATTCTGAACCAATGTGGAACTATCGTAACAGCGACAAACTGGCACCGAATGGCAAAATATTTTATGACAAGCCAGTTATCGTACTGATAGGCCCAAGGACATTCTCGGCAGCTGAAGACTTTACCGTAGCATTTGATTATATGAAACGTGGTAAATTGATTGGCACACCAACAGGAGGCAGCACCGGTCAGCCGGTGCCGTTTAATTTACCCGGCGGCGGAAGAGCACGTGTTTGCGGCAAACGGGATACTTATCCGGATGGAAAAGAGTTTGTCGGCATAGGCATAATGCCGGATATTACAGTTAAAGCAACAGTTAGGGATGTTCAAAACGATAAAGACGCTGCCAAAGACAAAGCACTGGAGATATTGAATAAGTAAATCGTGGTTGATCTATACAGCCGGCAACTCGGTTGGAGAGTAGCCAAATTGCTTTTTGAACGCGTAAGAAAAATGAGATAGGTTCTCGAACCCTACCTCATAGCAAACGTCAGTCGCCCGTTTGTGTTTTTCGGCTAAATGATAGTGTGCTAGTTCCAATCGTTTTTGGGTGAGCCATTTTTGTGGTGTGGTATCGAATGTCTTTTTAAAGTCGCGTTTAAAGGTGGTGAGGCTTCTTCCGGTTAGGTAGCCAAATTTTTCCATTGGCATGTTGAACATGAAGTTCTTTTCCATAAATCTAGCCAGGTCTATCTTTCCGGGCTCTTCAAAATTGGCCAAAACGTTATCGATATCTTTATCAATTACCCGTAATATACTGATCGCTTCAGTAATTTTTAAGGATGCTATATTTTCAGGCAGGTCTCTCATCTCAAAATAAGGAATTAATGAACTCAGGCAGCTTTTAAGTAAAGGATGATTATTAAAACTCCGTATTTTCTGTGAAGCAGACGCCTTTGGTTTTACGTCGAGGTTACTGTAAAACGCTCTCAGCCTGTTGGTTGACAGGTGCATCACCACTGTTTTGTGTGGCAAGCCGTCTTTTGGATAATTGATAATAGTGGCCAGCTGATTTCGTGGGATCAGAAAAATATCGCCAGCCTTAAATAAATAGGTTCCTTCGGCCTGTACAATCTTAGTTTCACCAGAGATGAACCATATCAGCATATGATGCTCAAACATGATCTCGGATTTGAAAAACTTATCATCGTAACATGAAAGTTTAATATCATCTGTTATATATTTTGCTTTGTATTCCATTGTCAGTATAAAAATAAGAAGTATTACATGCCCTGTTTAAACAAATGATATTAAATCAGCCGGTCCAACATTCGCTCCAATTGTTTAACGTTTCCGTTCATCCATAGTAAAGCATCGTAGCATTCTGCAAAAATTGTTGTGTATGACGATGGCATTTGCATGGCTGGCATAAAGCCTATCTCATGTACTGTTACATCATTTACGTTCGGTAAACCTGTCCCTGGTTTACCGATGAGTTTTTTAGAAGATCGTTTCATGATTGAACAATTTGATTTTCAACGTTACTGTCTATTTCAAACTTTATGCCTGTCATTTCCTCGCTCAGCTTCCATAAACGTTTCGCATTAACTCCATCAACAGAATAAGGCTGCACTCCTCGTAATGTCCACGGTTCGTCGTACTTGTGTTCGATATTTCCTAAGTCAAGTTCCGCAACATCAGCATTCTCACAATAAACCCCGCCTATGTTACCCAGCATCGGACTGGTAGCACACCAAACTGTCGTAGCGGCCCCCTGCGGTATGGTTTTTAGTTTTTTGGCTACTTCTGGTTTGATATTGCCGTCCGCATCGTGGGTGCCCATTTGTTTAAATAATTCTATCGGCTCCTCTCTTCCTAGGTCAGTGCCAAGAACAGCACCCGGGTGTAGTGAGTAAGCCCTTATATTGAATGCCTTGCCCAGGTTATCCAGTTCGACGGCAAATAGATTACATGCGGTTTTAGATTGTCCATAACCTTGCAACGTATCATATGGGCGCTGGAGAAAGTTGGGATCGTCAAAATTGAATGGAGCCATTTGATGACCAAATGAAGATACGTTGATCACCCTTGCCCCGTCGGCCATTTTAAGTGCAGGCCACAGTTTTGCAGTGAGTTGAAATTGTGCCAGGTAATTGGTAGCTAATTGTGATTCGACGCCGGCGATGTTCCTGCGCAATGGCACCCACATGATACCTGCATTATTGATTAGCAGGTGAAGCGGACGACCTGAGGCCAAAAAACGTTGTGCAAATTCATCAATAGACGCCGGACTCATTAAGTCGAGTGTTTCCAATTCTACATTGGCAATTCCATCGAGATTTCTTTTTGCTTTTTCTGCATCCCGGGCAGGTACGATCACCGTTGCCCCTGCGGAGGCGAGGGTTTTAGTTGTTTCTAAACCGATACCGGTATGGCCGCCGGTTACAATCGCAATTTTACCGGTAAGATCTACTGCTCGTATAACATCACTTGCTGTTGATGTGGCGTTGAAGCCAGAGCCTACCGGCTTCTGTAATGCTCCCTGATAATTGTTCTGTGTCATTTTCTTTTGTTTTAATAACACAAAATTAGGTCGCCCAAAACTGCCGGACTTTGTTTAAAAGGCCTATTTTGCTTTGTTTAAAAGACCATGGTGAAAATCATTGCCGGGAGCATCAAAAACCCTGATCAGGCTGAAAATCCAATGAAATAGAGTTCATGCAGTACCGCTTGTTTGTTGGCGGCGGACCGTCGTCAAAAATATGGCCGAGGTGAGAACCACACCGTGCACAGCGTACTTCGGTGCGTTGCATGCCATATGAGTTATCCTCTAAATAAACGACGCTGTTTTTACGCACAGGCTCGAAAAAGCTGGGCCAGCCGCAGTTGCTTGCAAACTTGGCATCAGAGCGGAATAGTTTGTTGCCGCAAACGGCGCAGTAGTACGTGCCCTTGGCGGTGGCGTCCCAGTATTTGCCTGTAAAAGGACTTTCGGTATTGCTTTCCCTCGCCACTGCGTATAGTTTGGGTGGCAGGATCTTCTTCCATTGCGCATCGCTTACATGCAGCGGCTTCGTGTCAGTATTGGAATAATAGGGGTTATTGTCGTGACCCTTGTCGCTTTTTATATTTTGTGCCGATGCCCCAGTGACCATTGCTGCCAGCAGCAACGCTATTATTTTGAATTTCATTACTTCAATTTATTTTTAAAAACCGCCTTAAACTTTTCCAGTTCGGGTTGTATCACATACTTGCAATAAGGCTGATCGCCATGCAGGTTATAATAGTTCTGATGATAACCCTCAGCTTTATAGAAAACCGTGTAAGGCGTCACTTGTGTTACAATCTTGCTTTTGTAAGCTTTGGCCTCGTTCAGCTTTTTGATGTAGTATTCAGCTTTTTGTTTTTGCTGTGCATTGTGATAAAAAATGGCTGAGCGGTATTGTGTGCCAACATCGTTACCCTGGCGGTTAAGCTCGGTGGGATCGTGCGCAACAAAAAATGCCTCCAGCAGGTCGTCATAACTGATCATTGCCGGATCATAAACAATATTGCAAGCCTCGGCATGACCGGTTTCACCCGTACATACCTGTTCGTAAGTTGGGTTGGCCACATGCCCGCCGGTAAAGCCCGAGGTAACTTTTATGACACCTTTTAATTGCTGAAATTTTGCTTCAGTACACCAGAAGCAGCCAGTAGCAAAAGTAGCGGTATCTGTTTTAGCGGGTTTAAAATGGCTGTTGACAAACAGCGATAGCAAACAAAGTATTCTGATCATACACCTAATAAACGATATAGGATTGACGGAAGATGGCTCAAGAAATCAATTTGATGCAAATATGACAATAGACATGGAGTCGATTGAGTTGAATGGTTGATTAAGTTAGGTGGTTTTAACCAATACAACCACTTCAACCAATACAACCAACGCAATGTAACAATCTTGCCTTTTTAAAATAATTTAACATTTGGACAGTAGTTAATATTAAACTATTTGTGCTAATTGCAGTCGTAGCGTTTTAAACCCCTGAAACAATCGCCCGTACATCTAAAAATACAAAGTGCAGGTACGTAAGAGCATTGCTTTTGCTGCTGATTGTTATGCCGTCGGTGTCTGTTTTTGCGCAGAACGACAAATACATTCCGCTGGCGAGCCGGCCTGATACTGCAAGACCCCATACCGATACCAGTAAACTTACCGATCTGCGTGATGTATTGCAGGCCACTTTTCATACACAATGGCGCCGAAAGAGCGATTCGGTGGGCTTACATCCGGTAGTGTCCATAGTTCCCGCATTTGGCTATACACTACAATCGCGACTGGCGGTGTTGATATCAGGTAATGTGGCTTTTCGTACGGCGCCGGAATCTAACGTGTCCACTTTTATCAGCAGCATTGCCTATACGCAGAACAAGCAGATCACATTGCCAATTCAATCGAGCATTTGGAGCAAGTACAATAATTACAATTTTGTTGGGGAGATAAGGTTGTACCATTACCCGCAAGCTACATTTGGGTTGGGGAGCAATTCGGACATTGAAAACCAAGCGCCGATGAATTATAATTATATCCGGTTTGCAGAAGTAGCGCTCAGGCACATTGCCGGCAACTTTTACCTGGGTGGCGGTTATATGATCGATTATCACGCCGACATCACCATAGGACCTACGGAAAATGGCACCGTTGCCGATTACCTTGTCTACAAAAAGCGCTCAACCAAAACACATTCCACTTCGTCGGGCTTTACATTGAACGGGCAATTTGACGACCGCGATTCGCCCATCAATCCAACCTCTGGCTTTTATGCAACTTATGAGTTCAGACAAAACCTTAAAACAATGGGCAGCACATTCACCTGGAGCTCGCTGATATTGGATGTGCGTAAATATTTTCGTTTTCCTGAATCCTCACATAATGTGCTGGCATTCTGGTCGTACGACTGGCTGACACTGGCTGGCCGGCCGCCTTATCTCGATCTTCCGTCTACTTTGTGGGATGCTTCTACCAATGCAGGCAGGGGATATATACAGGGCCGTTTTCGTGGCGCCCAGATGGTTTATGTCGAAACGGAATACCGTTATCGTATTACCCGCGATGGATTGCTTGGAGGGGTGGTGTTTTTTAACGCGGAGTCCTTTTCGGCCGCTCCCGGTACACGTTTGCAGACTATACAACCCGCCGTTGGGCCGGGTTTACGCATCAAACTCAATAAAGTATCGCGCACAAATATTTGCATTGACTATGGCTTCGGGCGGCAGGACTCGCACGGTCTGTTTATTAATGTTGGCGAGATATTTTAATGAATAGTCAGTAGCCAATCTCAAATCGTAATTCGTAAATCGTAAACGGCGAAGCCCTCTTGAGCACAATTTAAAATAAACAAGCCGCGAAAAATCCGAAATCAAAACGCCTGTGTCGGGGCCATCATCCTAATATTTGTTGAAAACTTCTTATGGAATTTGAGCGGTAAATGAACAACATTTATTGTCATACAAACGTAATAAAAGGGCTTTTTAACTGCTTTTTGGCCATTTTTATAATGGCGATTTAATTGTAGTAAATGGTATAAAAACATGTCAAACAGGCAGTTAGAAATACGTACCTCACGTTGTGCGAAATGGATTGTAACCGGGTTTATGCTGGTGCTGTCGTGCTCTGCCTTTGCTGCTACAGATACCATTTCGGTAAAACCTGCTTCAATTAAAAAGGATGCCGCCCCGCAGGTTGATCTGATGGATGTGTTTCACCGGGTGTTTGGTGTAGCGGCTTCGGGCTCAAAAAACGATACGGTAGGGCTGAAGCCTGTGGCAACCGTGGTCCCCGGATTGGGGTATGCTATGCAGTCGCGGATGGTTGTTTCGGTTTCGGGCAACGTGGCCTTCCGTACGGATAGCCGCTCACGGATATCGTTAATCAATTTCTGCAGTACCTATACTCAAAACAGCCAGTTTACCCTACCCATTAGCTGGAATATCTGGAGCAAAGACAACAGTTACAATTTTATGGGCGAGATGCGCTTTTACAGTTATCCGCAAAGTACATTCGGACTGGGCAGCAAATCGTTTATCGGTTTCCAAAACCCGATGGATTATAACTATCTGCGGTTTTCTGAATCAGTTTTGCGCAGGGTGGCAGGCAACTTTTATTTCGGTGCAGGTTACATCATGGATAACCATTGGAACATTTCGCAAAGCGGACCAACCAACAATGCGTTCATTAATTTTGATAGTTATGGCGCAGCCAGTCACACTGTTTCGTCAGGAGTAATAGTTAGCAGTATTTTCGACAGCCGCGATGGTACCATCAGCCCGTCAAATGGATTTTATCTGTTGGGCCAGTATCGTCAAAACCTTACCGCTCTTGGCAGCACTACTGCATGGAGCTCGCTGATCGTAGACGTACGCAAATATTTCCGTTTTCCGGGCAGTTCTGAAAACGTGCTTGCCCTGTGGTCGTACAACGCGCTTACTTTAAACGGCAAGCCGCCTTATCTTGATCTCCCGGCTACTTTGTGGGACGCCAATACCAATACAGGCAGGGGTTATATACAGGGGCGCTTTCGCGGTGCACAAATGTTATACGGCGAAGCCGAGTACCGTTTCAGATTAACAGAAAACGGCTTGCTTGGCGGTGTGCTGTTCGTCAATGGGCAATCATTTTCGGCTGCTCCGGGTACCCGCTTACAGGCCATACAGCCCGCTTATGGCCCGGGGATGCGAATTAAACTGAACAAAGTTTCAAAGACTAATATTGCTGTTGATTACGGCATAGGCCGGGAAGGCTCAAAAGGCATTTTTATAAACGTGGGCGAGATATTCTGATATCACGCCCGTTTACTTAAAAAATGCCGGTTATAATTAATGTAACCTGCATTTTTATTTTACTAAACAGGCGGTCATTTATTCATCTTAGCCAAAAATTATTTTCCGGCTTCTTCAGCCAGCGTCATGAATTTTGTCTTTAAGGCAGTTTGCTTTTCCAGGTCTTATTAACTTAAAGGTTAATAATTGTTAAATTTCATTATTATGACGTTTAAGGTATTGCAAAACATAATTATTTGCCTAAATTTAATTTATCATAAAGGGAGTGCTTATGGTGAGGTTTTCTATCCTTTTTTTAAGTCTTTTAACGCTGATATCAGTCGTGTTAACTGCCTGCCAGAAGGATGAAAACGTAGCCCAGACCACCGCCCAGGTAACCGACTCAGTTAAATCAAGCACAGCGTCCGCATCAGGCAATTTTCTGGCCAGTAAAGGTATATTGACCGTTAAGCTTAAAGATTCTACTTACTCTTTCAATGCTGAACAGGATTCTGTTGCGTTTGTGAACATCAGCATAGATGGCGAGCAATATTATGGGCTTACGGCTATAAACAAAGCCCATACCGTTAGCTTTGGTATCAGCTCGTCGGGTGCGCCAATCGATGATGTGGCCAGCTATATTTCCGGAGCTCAGTTTTTGCTAAGAGGAACCGGGAAAAAGAACCTGGAATATACGCTCATCCAAAGCCAGCAGCCGCAGAAGTCGGGTACGATATCCATCGAAAAATATAACCAGGATACTACACTTGCCAAAGGCACCTTTCATACAATTCTTGCCACCGATACCAAAGCCAGCTCGCCCAAATATGTGGTGGAGGGCAGCTTTGAGTTGAAGGTTAAGTAATGCACGATTTCAGGATTTTAATGGAGGGTAGAGACGCGATGCATCGCGTCTCTACGGTATATCTTATTTCACCGCTGTCAAATGATCAATGCGCATGATGGTGGTAATATCATTGGCCAGTCTGTGAAGCGGGTCATATTCGCTTTTAAACTGATCTCTTTTCATCTTTCTTGCTTCGCGGTTTTTGTAATAATCCAGCAACGATTTATCAGGCAATATTAACATATACGTATTGGCGGGATAACCATCTGTACACCTGAAAACTATCGAATTATATTTAATGCCGTGACTGGCATCCAGTAGTGTCTGTTTACGCATGCCGGCCTCGAAGTCTTTTATCCTGTCGGGCAGAACCGATATGAACACCATCTTTCTAAAAGGATAATTATCTCTGCTGTATCCCGGCTCCATATAACTCATCGAATCTTTTCGCATCCAGATAGAACGCATTATCGGACCGACGATGTTTTCCCGATTTTCTTTTGCGATGGCTGGGTGGCTGGCGTTAAACTGGTCCTGGTTTTTTATACGACGGGCTATAAATGCCCCCAGGTTATCGGCACCTTTAAACAACGCCACGCCGTATATCCTGCCAGATTCAGATGTATTGGCCAGCCGGCCAAACTCAATATCCGCATCGGTTTTAAGCCACCAGGCTTTTACAGTGGGGTAGTTCTTTTCAAAAACGCTCTCATCGTGAACCCGGTATTCGAGCGATGTCATCCAAATAGTGGTGTCCTTTTGCGCCAGGGCACTTTTGCCGGCAAACAAAAATGTGCACAGCAAAAGTGCACATAAGTACAAGGGTTTCTTTTTCATAACTCAATAATTTAGGGTGAGAATTGGTAGATTAAATTTATATCTAAATTATTGATAATGAGAAAATTGTAATTTTTTTAATTTCCAATAATAATAGTCGTTAAAATGTATCATTTCTGTTACATTGCTTAACTGTGCCGAAATAAAAGGAGGGGAAAGGGTGGGGGAATAGCCATGGATTAAAAGTTTTTCGTTGCAATGAATGAAGTGAGATTGGCATTGTGTTATTACTTATCTGCTTGTTTTTTAAATATTTACTATATTTAATTAAATAATCCCCCATCTTACTTAAACCCATTTGATATGAAAAAGATCCTTATCGCTCTTCTTTTTATCTCCAACGCAGCATTTGCTCAAAAAATGGCCCAAAGCGGCATTGTTTACAAGAAGCATCCTGATATTGAAGTGATACGAAAACTGGCCGCACTTTATGAGAAAGGTGATGCAGAGGGGATGGCTAAATTTTATGATGAAAAGGTCCAGTTTATAGGTATGGGGCGATATGTGATTGGTACTACGCCAAAAAATCGCACACTTGCCGAAGCGAAGGAAGGCTGGCAAAACGTGATCAACAATTGGAGCGATTTGAAAATGACGGAATCGCAGCCGCCAGTTGCATTGCAATATAGTAATGGCTCGCTAGTGGTGCAGTCGTGGTGGGTCATATCCCTGGCAAACAAAAAGACCGGGAAGAAAGCGGCAGTCGATATGGTTTTATTTGATGAGTTTAATAAGGAGGGTAAGATCGTTAGTCAGCGGCAATATTATGATCCGAATCAGATGATCGATGCGGCGAAGTGAGGCTCGTCATTGGTCAATGGTCATTAGTCAATAGTTGTCGTGAATGGTCAATAGCTTAATAAAAATCAAAAATCGTACATCGTAATTCTAAAATCAAACCGCTTACTCCTCAATTTTACTCGTCATCCACACAATCAGCAGGCCCAGAGTGGCGATGAATGAGAAAGCCCAGCGCAGGTTGGCGGCTTGCGCTACAAAGCCTACCAATGGCGGTACCAGCAAAAATCCCAAATAACCTACGGTTGATACAGCTGCTATGGCCGGACCGCCGCTCATCGACTTTGATCTTCCGGCCACACTGAACACCAGGGGGACCATACACGATACGCCGAGCCCAACCAACGCATAGCCGGCAATAGTAGGTATAACGTAGGGAAGAGCGATGGCAATAGCAAAACCACTTACAATGAGCACGCCGCTATATTTCAATACCATTTTAATGCCTTTTCTGTTAACGATATGGTCCCCGGCAAACCGGCCGGTAGTTACTGCTATCATAAAGACCACGAAAGCCGCCGTTGCTACCACTTTTGAAGCGTGTACTGCCTTGAATATATAAATGCCGCTCCAATCGTACATCACATTCTCACAGGCCATAGATGAAAAACAGATCAATGCGAACTTGAGCAGTTCTTTGTCAGGCAGCGAAAATATTGGCTTACGTTCCTGGGGTTCGGGTTTTTCGTGCAGCGTATTGGGCCAGGCCAGGAAAGCTATCAGGCAAAGCACAATGCTCACCACCAGCAAATGCCAGGTGGGAGGTACTTTAAAATAAGCCATTATCAGGCTGAATATTGATCCCGACAGGCCCGCAAAGCTCCAAATGCCGTGAAAGGTGGTAATGATAGATTTTTTATACAGTTTTTGCACCCCAACGGATTGCGTATTGATGCTGAGATTAAGGATATTGCGCGACGAGCCAAAGAAAAACAATATGGCGATAAACTGCCAGTATTCGGTGGTAAAACCCAGCAGGCCCAACATCAGGTTAAATGCGACTGCACCTACCAGCATAATGCGGCTACTGCTGAAAGTGCTGAGCATGCGGCCGGTAATAGGCATCGTGATCATTAAGCCTGCCGGAAGCGCCAGCAGCGCCCAGCCCAGAAATGCTTCATTAAGGTGTAATGATTGCTGTATGTAAACAATGCGCGATGTCCAGGTGGTGTAGCCAAAACCCGATACAAAGAAAAACAGCGCGTTGGCTATACGTATTTGCCGGGGTGTTTTGGTGAGGGCGGTAGCGGTATCCACTATAATTGTTTGGCTTGCTAAATTAGTGAATTAGTGAATGGTCAATAGTGAATGGTCAATAAAAAATATTCACTACTCACTATTGACCACTCACTAATTTAGATTTGGGGTTGAAGAGTAATTTATCTATTTTCATAATTCTTAACCAATACAATGGATACCTCAACCGCCGCATGCGCTAAAAAACCGAATAATGCTATTCTTTTCGGCGGTATTATCTTAATCCTTGGCTTGCTCATCCTCTTTGATTTTTTGCTTGGCCGTTTGCAGATGGCTTATTACGACAAGCTGTTCTATTCCCGCTTTATATACTGGGGCATTTTAGCAGTGCTGTTTTTTTATGCACTGAAAATAGAACGCCAGCCATTATTGCTTTGGAAAGAAAAGAATAACACGATCGGCTTTTTTCTGCTTTCGGTTTTTTTGCTGTATTTATCGAGTATCGGCGCAGCTATCTTTTCGGCAGTGACCGTTTTGTTACATGTGCACGAGAATGATGCTATGATGAAAAAAATAATAGCAGTACTTACCGGGCACCAGGCTATGATATTCTTTGTCGCACTCACAGCCGGGGTTACCGAAGAGGTAATTTTCAGGGGATATTTGCTTACCCGGTTGTCGCAATGGTTTAAGAATAATGTAGCTGCAGTTATTGTATCGTCATTATTATTTGCCGCATTGCACTACAAATACGGCAGTCTGCGCGAGCTGATATTTACTTTTCTTATCGGCGTGATCTTTAGCATCTACTATATCAAATACCGCAATATAAAGGCGATCATCGTGACGCATTTCCTGATTGATTATATCAACATGAATATTGCGACACATTTGAAATTGAAATAACCTAATCCTTTACATAATGGAGATACAAGTAGAGTTGACAGAACAAGATCATTTAGACTTTTACGTTCAATATGGCCTTAGACGTAATTTGATAAGCAAAGCAATTGCCATATTGCTTATTGATATAATTGTTTGCTCGATTATAGGCACAAGCAGCAGCGCTGTTTTGATTGTATTTACTATCGTCGCATGTATTTTGTATTTCTTATTTTTTCAACTTCCTTACTGGAATACAAAGAATAGATTCCAGAGATCATATCGCATAGATCCGTCAAGACTGGTAACCAAAATTTATAAGCCTTTTTCTGCGGGCATAGAGATTATTGAAGATGAAGAGAGCAGGTTTTTAAGGTATGAGTCGATCAAACAATTCGGAAAAGCAGGGCAGTACATGTATATCATCCTTGTAGATGGCAGATACCTGTTAATTCCTGAATGGAGTTTTGCTTCATATTCAGAAATTGATCATTTTATGAATGTTGTAAGAAGTGGCATATATAGTGTTAAAGGAATCGCCGCAAAGGCCCCACTTACTTTTAAGCCGGTTTATTTGGTGGGATTAATTTGCTTGATACCTCTGGTCGGTGCGTTTGCAGGCATTGTACTAATTATATTGGGTCTTGCTCATTACAAGGATAGGGTATTTGTTTTTATGGGCGCAGTTGGAATATTAATAACGGTTGCTATTTATGGTACCATGATTTATTCTGTTGAAGCCGGAGGAATAGCAGATGAAGGTTTTGCAACACTCGACCAAACTCAATTGAACGACCTCGTAAAGACTATTGAGTTTTATAAAATGCAAAATGGTGTTTATCCGGATAGTCTGAAGCAGGTTGAAACAAAAGATAGCTTCACGTCTACCGATGACCCCCTGCAAAGTTTTAAGACAAAGAAATCCGTGCATTATCAATACCACAAAGTAGGCAACAAATATTTATTGTTTTCGGTAGGAAAGGACGGTATCCCTAATACCAAAGATGATATTTATCCGAATCTCGATGTCGCGGATACCAGTAAGATTGGCTTTATAAGAAAAAAATGAGTCGTGAATTATTAACCTTTAAATTCTCCATTTAAAAGCTTTCTCATCCACCGCCCGCATAATACACAGGATACCCTCCAGGTGATCATATTCGTGTTGTAGCAGTTCAGAAAGATCATCCTTCAGATGCCATTGTTGCGGCTGCCAGTTTTCGTCGAGGTAATCAAGGGTGATTTCCCGATGCCGCATTACTTTTACCAGCAGGTTTGGGAAACTCATGCAATCATCCCATAACTCAAATTTCTCGTCACTTAGATCACTCAGAACAGGATTGATAAGCACAGTGGGACGATCGATATTCATATAGATCAAACGTTTCATAATCCCCAGTTGTGGTGCGGCAATAGCGCGACCGAAGTTGTAACGCTCGCGTATTTGCTGCATTACGTTGTGCAAATCGGCTACCCAGTCCTTTATTAAAGGTAATTCATCCTTTAAAACTGGTTCGCATACCCGGTATAGTCGCGGGTCACCGAGAAGCAAGAGATCGTCGAGGGTTTTCTTACCGGCCATGCCTTTGAGTTCTTACAGATTCTACTTCTGCGGTAATATCTTCTAATGACAGTTTTGTGCTTTTGGCTCTGAAACGCGCCAAAACCTTTGCAAATCCATTCTCGTGGATTTCGTCTATTGCTATTAAATTTAAGTCAGCCAGATCCTTTAATAGTTTGGCCGCTTTTGGATTCAATATTTCAACTTTTAAGGTCCTCATATACAAATTTGCAAATTTTGAATCCAATTTGGATATAGGGTTGTGAAAACGGTTTGCGGCTTAATATCTTTACCATTATGGAAAAGAAATTCATTTTAGGCGATATCGTAGTAATGATTGCCGATGGCCCGAAGATGGCTGTTGAAGGCTATGCGGTGGAAGATGACGGCAAGGGCGGCTTTACCGAAAGTGATGAATACGTAAATGTGGTTTATTATACTCCAGATGGCTTTAAACGTGATTCCTTTCACCAGGATCTGCTCATACATATCGATGAACTGGATAATATTGAACCGTAAGCTTCTTATGAAACCTTTGTCCCTGGCCTTTTTATGCCTCATTTGCATTAATCTTTGCTATGCCCAGAAAGCACGTGACCGGCAGCAATTTGCATCGTTGGCCGATTTTAAACTCGAAACAGGCCAGGTGATAAAGGATTGCCGGATTGGTTACCGAGTTTATGGCAAACTGAATAACGCCAAAAACAATGGCATACTATTTCCAAGTTGGTTTGGCGGCACGGCGAACGATATTGAATCTACCGATCCGTGGAGGGCCATCGACACTACTAAATATTGTTTGATTATAGCAGATGCTTTTGGTGATGGGGTATCGTCATCGCCATCAAACAGTAAAACGCAGCACGGTCCGCATTTTCCGCATTTCAGCATCAGGGATATGGTAGAGAGCCAATATCGCCTGCTTGTCAGCAAGCTGGGAATTGTTCACCTGCACGCGGTGATGGGTATTTCTATGGGGGGCATCCAAACCTTCCAGTGGGCGGTGAGCCATCCTAATTTTATGGAGGTGCTGATACCGATAGTGGGCAGCCCGCGACCAAGCAGCTATGACCTGATGGGCTATAATATCTATGCCAGGATAATTGAGAACGAGCCAAAGTATGAACACGGCTATTACAAATTGAATCCTATAATACCTGCGGCTTCTATGTTGATGGAATTTTCGTCGACAACGCCGGAGCATAAAGTGAAAACCATGTCGCGCGATAGTTTTGCCGTATGGATGAAGAATGTGGAAACTGCCAAAACCCGCGACTGGAACGATTATCTGTATCAGTGCAAAGCGGTGATCGGGCATGATATATCAAAGCCTTTTGGCGGCTCCATGCAGGAAGCGGCTAATCATGTAAAAGCAAAAATGCTGATCATCAGCTCCAAGCAGGATCACCTGGTGAACCCGATACCGGCTATTGAGTTTTCTAAACTATTGCCTGCAAAATTGCTGGTATTAGATAGTGATCGTGGCCATGTAGCGCCTGATTTTGGTGATCCAACGATGCGAACAGCTATTGTAACGGCTTTGGAAGGGGAGTGAGTGTCGGATGTCGGGAAAATTTGACTGATTAAATTTCAACAAAACGGAAACGTTGCAAACTGCCAACTACTCAAACCGGCAGTGTGAACCAAAAAGCACTGCCCTTACCTGCTTCTGTATCCACGCCAATATCGCCGTTGTGCTTTTTGATGATCTCTGAGCAAATGTAAAGACCGATGCCCAGTCCCGAGTTGCTGTTGTTGCCATTGTTTTGCACCTGGTAATAGCGGTCGAACAAGTATGGGATCTTTGAAGGTGGCACGCCTGGACCATGATCAATAACAGAGACCTTAGCCTCTGTGACTTGACTCTGTACAACAATATCAATTTTCTTGCTTTCTTCAGCATATTTTACGGCATTGCTTACCAGGTTGGTTAACACCTGTTCTATTCGTCCGGCATCAGCGGTTATTTGTAATTGACCCTCACCGGATATGTTTATAGTATAGCCTCTGGGTATATTCATCTCACTGGTGCAGTCGCGAATAAGTTTAACAAGATCGAATGTCGTCTGGTGCAGTGTAAATTGCCCCTGGCTGAACTTACTCACATTAAGCAGCCCTTCAATAAGCGAGGTGACCTTATTGACGCTTCTATTAGCGCGATCGATCATGTCGTCGAGTTTATCGGCGCTCAGATTGTTTTTCTGTAATTGCATAAATTGCAGCGAAGCTTTAAGCGTGGTAACCGGCGTTTTTAGTTCGTGGCTGGCTATGCCAATAAAATCGTCCTTTTGCTGCTGCAATAACTTAAGTTCCTGTATGTCGGTGGCGGTTCCGGCCCACAGGCGAATAGTGCCATCATCGTTATGAATGGGCTGCATGCGTACCAGGTGCCAGCGGTATTCGCCGGCTTTGCTTTTTTCGCGAATCTCAAATTCCCCGCCTGTCCCTTTTTCAAAAATTAAGTTTAGCTGATCCAGGTTGTATTGCAGGTCGTCGGGATGTATTACTGTTTTCCACCCCCAAGCCTTTGAGTCTTCAAAATTAAGACCGGTGTATTCAAACCAACGCCTATTATAAAAGTTTACGCCGCCGTCGCGTGTGCTCGTCCATGCAATTTGCGGTATAGTGTCCATTATGTTCTGTAACCGTTTCTCGCTTTCCTGCAGCTCATTGGTCCGGATGCTTACCCGTTCTTCCAACTCGTTGTTCAGCGTTTGCAGGCTTTGTTTCGATTCATTCAAGCTTTCGTTGCTTGCTATGTATTCTTCATTCAAACTCGTCAACTCTTCTATTGCCGCGGCAAGTTCCCTATTTACTTCGGCGGTTTCCTTTTCCTTTGATTCCAGCAATTTTTGCATGGCTTCTTTTTCATCAATGCCTCTGCTGATGTTTAGAAAGAATAACAACGACACCGTTACCGCAGCAATCGATGTGATAATGATCATTAATGGAGCAAGGTTGGTATACCTGTTCAAATCTTTAAGCTGAATGTGCAATATCTCCGTTTCCCGGTTTTCCATCTTGCTGACAGCTTTACGCAAACTGTCCATCATGGATTTACCCAGCCTGAGGTCTTCTACATAAATGGTGTCGCGCACTTGCTCTTTCTCTATCATGCTTGCCAGCAGGTTATTTTCATTATTCAGCAGTCGCTTGGCCATGGCTAAATAATGTTGCTGATAAAGATTGCTGGCCGTTAATTGCTGAACCTGGTTTAAAAGATTCGAGGCATTCTGATATGCACCTTTGTAGGGTAGTAAAAAATCGTCCTGGTCTGTAAGAATATATCCACGCTGGCTGGTTTCTGCATCTTTCATAACCGACATTACCTTTTCAAGCTTCAGGATAACAGCATTGCTGTGGTCAACCAGGTTGTTGCTCTCAAGAAGGTTGGTGATAAAGGTGTATGAAACGGCAGAGATGACGACCAGTATGAAAATAGAAATCGCAAACCAGTATCGTAAACTTCTATTTAACCCGCTTTTCATTAAGTGATGTAGTAAAGTAGTTATGCAAAAATAATCCGCTTAATTAAGGAAACAAGTCTGTTTTTAATTAAAAATTAAAAGCCTTAACAAGATAAGCAATTTCTAAAGAAAGTCAAAAAACGATTAGTAAATCTACAGGGATAAATCCTGGTTTAATGCCTTGTATAAAATTAAAAGATGTGAAATAAAGTCCTGATTATATTATATTTATGGTGAAGTATGCAACCTGAACAATGGCCGCCTGAACTGGATGCACTGATAGCAGCACCAGAACATCACAAATTATTGTTTGAGAACGAGCGTGTGCGTGTTATCGACGCCAATATTCCGCCAGGGAATATGACTGCCGTGCATACGCACCGGTTTGCCGCGTCACATATCGTGGTTAGCTGGTCAGATTTTATCCGGTATGATGCCAGTGGGAATGTACTGCTGGATTCGAGAAATTTAGGAAAATCATTTGCGCCGCACTCAGCACTGTGGTCGGAACCTTTAGGACCGCATTCACTGAAAAATGTCGGAGGACATGAATTGCATATTATTAGCGTGGAGGTGAAATAGTTGATAGACAGTTTGCAGTTTTGAGTTAGCAGTGTGCAGACAGAATTACGATTTTAGATTTACGAATTTCGATTTATTAAATAACTGAATCGACCTTATAAACAATTTTAATAATAAATGGCGACGTTATCCTAAGCTCAAGAGAAAATAGAAAAATCTAAAATCGTAATTCGTAAATCCGAAATCAAACGGCAGGTGCCGGGGCAATTAACCCAATGGCATAAAAATGTAGAAAGTAGAGCCTTTTCCTGGAATACTTTCAAAGTCAATCCGGCCACCTTGCTGTTCGGTGAACTCTTTGCAAAGTATTAGCCCCAGCCCCACGCCTTTTTCGTTGGCTGTGCCAAAGGTTGACCGTGCTTTAAGCGTAAACATATCACCCTGTTGCTCGTAAGGTATGCCGCGACCATTATCAGCGATGCTTATGCGGCATTCGTTGTTGACGCGCCTGGTGCTTACGTCAACCCGGCCATTTGCCGGGGTGAATTTAATGGCATTGCTCACAATATTTCGCACCACCAACTGCAGCATGTCACCATCTGCTACTATATTAATGGTTGGATCAACCTCATAGGTAAGCTCGACGTCCTTTTTGGTAGCCATTATGCGCTCCATCTCAAGCGTATTTTTTAAGGTCTCATTCAGGTTGAGGTCGCCCAGTTTAACCACCACACCATCCATTTGCGATTTGGACCATACCAGCAGCTTCGAGAGCATATTGAGCGTGCTTTGCGTTACGCGTAACAGGTCGCTTTCAACTACTTCACGCTCCTCTTTTTCCAGACCATATTCGCCCACCAGCTCAAGGTAGTTCTGGATGTTGCTCAATGGACCGCGCAGGTCGTGCGCGATGATCGACATTAGTTTGTTCTTCTCAGAGTTGATGTGTTCCAATTGCTCGTTTTGCGCAAGTATGTATTGGTGCTGATCTTCAATGTCTTTACGTTTTTCTTCTACTTGCAATCGTTCAAAGTCATAGCTGTGGCGTATGTTTCTGATGGTGAAATACATGATGAAGACCGTAACCAGGTATGCCGACGTAACATCCAGAAAGCGATCCGAACGGCTCAGGTATGTATAAGGCACCAGTTTTGGATAATAGTAGTCTATTCCGTGCATTATTAGCAGCAATATCACATTTAGACCAAACCAATATTTGTGCTGCTTTTGCGGCGAAATGAATATGATGAGAAACAGCGAGAGGGCGAAAACTACATCATTGGGCCCGCTGATACCTGAATTGTAAAAGTAATTGATGAAGAATAACGCATTGCAAATGATAGCAGTGGTAAAGATGCTGCCCCGCATTTTTCCGCGAAACCGCGACCGGTAAAAGAAAAAAGCAAACATAAATGCTGCTACCAGGCATAAAGCGGCCGCTACCAGTTCTTCAATGATCAGGTTAACCGGTATGGTAAGAGCCATAGCGATGACCATAACCAAACATAACCCATGAAATATCCTGAACTCAAGCGGAAAGTCGGAAGGATCGCCGGTAAGATTTGCCCAGCGCGAACTTATTTTGTCTCGAAAAGGTAATTCGGTATTCACTTTATATCCTTCAAATTTACTAAAAAAAACTAATCAGTCCCCGTGTAAATTTCTTTTATATTAAAATAATGTCGTCTTAGTCAGGAGACTGCGTTTGATATTTGAAGTTTTATACGGATTTATAAATGGTAGGTTGGCGGAGGTCGGAGGTCGGAGGTCAGAGATCGGAGAAAGTACTTTTAAATATTTACAACCATTCCAACCACTACAACTATTCCAACCACTCCAACCCCACACCAATCATTTCATCGCTATCAGCAACGATGTGGGATCGTAAAAGCCGATCTGAATGGCAATTTTGCCATCGGAGTTAAAGATGTCGAACAGCACCATTTCTATCTTGGCCACTTTTTGGGTTTTCTTATTGGTGAGGGTAATAAGCCACCAAGATTGTACCGTAAAAGGTGATTTATTGTACCCCAATCCATCGGGTACACCTATGGGCTTCATGGTGATATGGTACCAGGTTTCGAACACTTGTTCCCAGCCGGCTTTGGCTTCGGCAACAGTTTTTGGGGGCGGCACCGACCATTGTGCGGCTTTTGAGGTATCAACAGCATAGCGGGTCATACCATAAATTTTTGCCGAGTCGGCAAAAAAATGTCCCATAGCTGCCGTATCATTTTTTTCATACATCTGAGCAAACCGCCGCATGGTTTCAATATAGGGATGTTCGCTGTAAATAACGCCGCTTTTTACCTTCTTCTGGGCAAATGCAGAGACACTGCCGGCGATGAGTATCACGATCAACAGCTTTTTCATAACCTGTGGGTTTGGGGTATGCCGTTTAATTGGTTAAATAAATATACGGGTTTTGTTGCGAATGGTGAATGGTCAATAGTCAAGAGCGAATTTTATTTTTCTCTGGCTTTTCATAAAGTAATACTTCTGTAAGTTTCTATTTATCAGTATGGTATTCATTATATTTATATAAAACTTGAACATCATGTCGGCGTTTCATTTTGTACTGTCAGCGATTTGTATCGGCTTTGCCAACACCGCTATTGAATGGCTTTTTGTCGGTTACCTGTTTCATAAATACCAGGCGACAACCCCTCAGACCTGGCGACCCGAAAGCTATGTGAGTTATACCTATAGTACCGTATTGTCTATTGTGTTTGGATTATTGTTTACCTTCTTTTATTTAAAAATCGGTTCCCACTATGTTATTGGTCATAGTATGCTTTCCGATGCTAAGCTGGGGATTATTTGCTTTGCCTGTTTCAGCCTTATCGCTGAGATTGGTGGCTCCATTTATGTTAATCTTGATAAGATGTTTGTTGTGGGCAAATTGCTGTCGTCGTTTGTGTGTTATATTGCAGCAGCTGTTATCGCGGGTTTATTCTTTTGGTAAGTGACAAAAAACAACCCCGCACGTGCTCCGTACGGGGTTTTGAGCCATTTAAACTATTTGGATAGTTCCTTATAACTTAAACAACCTGTATCAATAACAATAGTTGGAGCAGGAGGTTTTAAAAAAAATGAAAATTTTCATTTTTCCTGTTCTTAACTCAATGCTATCCTGTGCACCAGGTACACAAAGTCATCAAGCTGCATGGGTTTAGCCACATAACCATCGGCACATCCGCATTTGGAGATCTCGTCGACTGTTTTAGTGGGTGAATATAAAATGATCGGTATTTGCCCGGTTTGCGCATTGGCTTTCAGTTTGGCGCAAAGATCGTTGCCAGAAGAGTTGCCCAGTTGATCGCCAACCACTACGATGTGTGGCCTGATGCGGCCAATGTCTTCAATAGCAGTTTCTTTTTTGCATTTAAACACCTCGTACCCGCTGTTCTCGAACGTAAATGCTGACATTTCGCGGGCGTCGCTATCTTCTTCAACTATGGCTAATTTTTTCACTTTGTTTGCAAATTGATTGAACGCTAATTTATAGAATTAAAACGGAATACAAATAAGAAACAGTGTGGTATTTGTCTTGTTTTTACGCCCGGGAATATATTGCTTGTTTTGCTAAAACATTCTGATTTTCAGAAAATTATAATAGGAATTTAAATGGATTTTTGTTTAATTTTATTGTATTGTAAACCATTCAACACTCACACTTAAACAAACACGCTATGGCAAAGTTCCTGGTCAAGGCCTCTTACACCCCCGAGGGCGTAAAAGGACTGCTTCGCAGCGGTGGTACTGCACGCAGGCAAGCTGTTGAAAAAACAATTAATGACATGGGCGGCAAGCTGGAGGCGTTTTATTTTGCCTTTGGCGACGCTGATGCTTATGTGATCGTATCGCTGCCGGACAATGCGACGGCTGCTGCGCTGGCGCTCAATATCAACACAACGGTACAGGTGTCGGTTACAAGTACCGTTTTGCTCGATCCGGAAGAGGTTGACGCAGCAGTGAAGATGTCGGTCAAATACCGGGCCCCTGGTAGTTGAATGAGCTGTTGTTATGAGAAGCCTCTTTGTTAAAAAGGGGCTTTTTACTTTTCAGAAGGCGCTTTCATACAGCTATCCGGTCAAACTGTTTTTTAAAAGATAAAATCTAATGCATTTCTAATCCTGTACCAATTCAGGGTTCGCTAACTTTGTAATAAGAAGGCACAAAGTATTCCCATACTTGTGTTTTTGTGATAAGGTTTAGGTTTAAGGCTCCTGATCAGCGATTGAGAAGGAGCCTTAGTTTTTTACCCCGGCCTTAAAACAAATAGCCTATTGAAAGCCCTATGGACCGGTTATGAATGGTTGAGCCCTGGTAGAGGGAAAGGTTATTCAATCCTAAACTATAATTCGCCTCTATTAAAACATGTTCTGATATTTGAGAACCGAGAACGCCGTTAACCCCATAGTCGTAGTTTTTAAATTGAAATCCATCAATAGCTTTTGCAAAGGCTACGTCGGTTTTTTGACCCTGCATAGTATACGTGCCCGAAAGCCCGTACCCTGCATATCCGCCGGCTCCAAAATAAGCATTGGTGGTTCTGCTTAATTCAAGTTTATATATGGCATTTACCGGAGCTTCTATATAATTTAGTTGTACTTTTCCCATGACTGGTTTAGGCGCTGTTCGCGTACCAATGGATTGAGCCTGGTTATATTGATAGCCCTTGTTACTGTAAAATACTCCCGGTTGAATCGAAAATTCATCCGTCGCATCGATATTAAATAACATGCCTGCATGAAAACCGATCATATAGGTGCCCTTGACGGCCATACCCATAGTATTGACGGATTGATTTGAAAGACTAACACCGCCTTTGAATTCCAAACGGACTGATTGTTCGGATACAACTTGTCCGGATACAATAAATGATGAACTGATCAAATAGAGTAAGAGAAGGGCCTTTCTCATAACTAAGTAAATTGTGGAGGTTTTTACGCTTTTACGAAGTTGCGTTAAAAAAGTTCGTTAATACCTAAAAATCAGCAAGTAGTGGTGTTTATTTGGGGCAATAAGCACATCATGGTTTTGTGCGGACTTACAACCCTAAAATGGGTCTGACCTGTTTAAATAGCAAAAGGCACCCAAAGGCGCCTTTTGCTATTTATGGTGCGCCCGGCATGGGCGCAAACTCTAGGGTGGAAGTCCCGAACGCGCCTTGATAGTAGGAAGCGTTAACCAAAGGCAAGGGAGTCGCGGGTGACTGCGAATCCGAAGGAAGCTGGCGGTAAATCTCCGGCCTGACGAACAGGAAGCGGATCAGGCAGTCCAAAGTGGGTGAGTTTGCCATACAAAACGAAGCCCGATACTA
>JACXTT010003837.1_pt1 | contig 22751 bp, 22 predicted proteins | sample 9270951 | NCBI WGS metagenome assembly JACXTT01 (sample SAMN15532306, study PRJNA645909) | rock metagenome | isolation source: weathered quartz diorite | place: Puerto Rico | collected 2017-06-21
TCCGTAATAGATCACTTTGTGAATGAATTTGGGCCGGAGCAGCGGCTCTCCCCCCATGATCGCAATGACACGACAACCAACCGAATGAAGCCAGTCGATCGAGCGCCTGGCGACGTCTTCCGACATTCCTTTGACACTGTTGTCAAACGCCCAGCAGTAATGACAATCGAGGTTACACTTCCACTCGGTGAAGAGATAAGACAACAAAGGACGAAACTCGTAGTGGAGAATTCTCGACTGGATGTAGGGAACGAGCCACCGGCGAAATGCACGCACCCCATTATTGGTATGGTAGACCAACCCTGTCCGCTTCAAGTCTTCGGTTCGCTTCACCTGAGGGAAGACTGGCTCAGGCAGCGTTTTCGGCTCAACCAAAGTCTTCACCGCAGTTCGCTCGGAGGTCTTCTGCAGAAAGGCCTGAAGTGGAACATCGACTCGGAACGCCGGCGTGTATTGGCCGTCTTGGTGTCCGGGCTCCGGGTTTGCTTGTTCAATCATGCCGCTCTCTCCTTAGCTATCGTTCGGGGGTGGATTGCTCAGCATTGATTTTTGTAAATGCGACGATTCAAGTTTTTGCGCTGACTTCACCGGACGCCTTGCTCCCATTGGGGGCCTGGATCTGCACTAACAGCGGAGCCGGCGCCGCCGGCTCTTTCAGGATGACTTCACGGTATAACTTGGCCATGCGCGAGTTCTCCTGCTCCAGGCGCAAGCGCTCGGCGCGCGCTCGGATTTTCTCTTCACGAGCGTTCTTGGCGATCCCTAATGTGTCCAGGTCGTGCTGGACCTCCTCGGTGATGATTTCATCCTTCAGCACCAGGGAGTGGGTGGTGCTATCTAAGTTCACCTTCTTCCCGCCGGCGAAGATCTCGTGCCGGCCATGCTCGTCATACCACTTGGTCAACGTCGCCGTCATGTGCATCTTCTCGACGATCTTGCGCCACCCGATGCCGGTGTTGTACGCACAGAAAGAGATCTCCCCTTCTTGCGTGGCATAGGGAATGATGCATCGCTCGGTGCGACGGAAGTCATAATTAAAGAGATCCTGGAACCACATGCCGGCAATGAACAGTACGTTCCAGCGATCTCGGCGGCGCTTTTCGATATCCTCCCTCGTGCGATCGGCGCCGACTTTGCCATAATCCCTGCCGGTCGCCCCGAAATATTTATCGAATTTCTTCAACAGATCGCTGAGCTTGAAGTGGGTGGGCGACTGGAAGGGATCGTAATTCTTCAACAAGGCCAGCGCCATGCCCAGGATTGACCAGGATCTGCCCCGCGCCGCGTCGTTGACGCGCATCACGTCCTTGGCGAGTTGCTTCGCGTTCAAGAATGCAGTGAACGGAACCGCTTCTTTCGTCTCCTTGTCGACCATCATGGCCATCCCCACTCCGCAGTTGGGATGGCAACCACAGCTCAATTGGCCCCAATCGGACTGCGTGCCTTTGACCAAGTCTCCCCAGTCCGAGAACGTGCTGACGAATGAGATGGGATACCAGTCTCGCGTCGGTTCGCCAAAACCGGTCTGGTTTTTCAAGTCGTGCGCCAAATGCGACAGCGTGTAACGCTGGGCCATCCGACGCTCATCCGTTATCTCCTCGTCGCGACCCGTAAAGGACACCGGCTGGAACGAACAGAAGGCGATTTTCTTGGGATTGTCCATGGCGAAGCGCACGATCGGCCCGACCTGTTCATTGTTGATGCCGTTGACGATGGTCGTAACCAACACGATTTCTACGCCGGCCTCGTACAGGTTGTTGATCGCCCGAAGCTTGACATCGAACAAATTCCCGACCCGTCGATGTGAATTTGCCGCGTTCCCGATTCCATCAAACTGCAAATAGACATACCGCAGCCCTGCCTCCGCCGCCTCACGACAGTACTCAGGACTCTTGGCAAATTCGATGCCGTTGGTAGCGGCCTGAACGCTGTTATAGCCAACCTTGCGCGAGTAGCGAACCGCATCCAAAAAGTACGGAGAAATCGTGGGCTCTCCCCCCGAGAACTGCACCGACATCTGACGGCGTGGTTTGATCGAGATTGCGTTGTCCAGCAGCGTCTTGATGTCCTCCCAGGTAAGCTCATGGACGAACCCCACTTGGTTTGCGTCCATGAAGCATGGATCACACATCATGTTACAGCGGTTGGTGAGATCGATCGTAAGCACCGACCCGCGGCCGTATTTGATTGTGCTGCTGCCATGGTCGTGCAGCCGCTCGTCGTTATGCGCCCGAATGTCGCTCCCAGGAAATGTTTCTTCGAGATGCCTGAAGAACGCCGGGTCGATCGACATGACGTCTTCAAAATGGCCATGCCTCGGGCAATCCTTGACCATCAGGATCTTGCCATCGCGCTCAATGATCTGGGCCTTAAGCTCGCCGATCCTCTCGCTGCGCAGTATTTCCTCTGGAACCTTCCCATCCAGAACCTGCTGGCGAATCTCGGGCACACAACGCGGGCACAATGAATCCGTCGTTCGTGGCCAACCCAAAGGCGGCTTTACTTTCTGATAAGATTTCAAGAGTGGCTTGTCCGACCACTTCGGGGTGAAGGATGGATTCGGCCTGATTCGGTTCACCCGATCGAACGCGGCCCATGCCCCACGCGCCACATATGTCAACCCTTTTTCTGCGTATTTTACCGGCTTGTACATTGCTTATTATCTCCTTACAGAGGACCACGAAACTGCTCCATCCCGACAGGCTTGCGCTACGCCTTGCTGCCTTCGTTTATTCTATCTGGTAGAGCGTCTGTATCGCCTGAACTGACTCGCGACGCACCGCGCCCTTCACTCCCAGGGTCTGTGGATCACGCCAATTGTCGAACATCGCTATCTGATGGACACATGCAACCGTGCAATAATCCGCACAGGCCTTCTTGGTCAGATACTCTCTCTTAAGATCCTTCTTCGTGTAACTCTCCAGAGGAATTGCAGGATAACCGCGTTGCTGGGAGCAGTAATGGACAAGCCCATCCTCGCAGATGTAGAGGTAGCGCGCGCCCGCGCGGCAGCGCCAATCGTTGGGCTTGCCATCCACCAAATTGCGCTGAAAGGAGTTCACCCTGGCATACGATTTCTTTCCGAGCTCCTTCATCTTGAAGTAGACTTCTCGCTCCACGCCCCTCAGCGGCTTTAGCGTCCCCAGGCCATCATGAATTACACCCAGTGAGCTGGAGAACCCCAACTCCACCGCGCGCCGCCCGACGGTCACCGCATCCTCAGGCGTCTTGATGCCGCCTCCGATCACCGAATTGATGTTAACTTTGAACTCCGCGAGTTCGGACAACCACACGAGCTTTTGATCGAGTACCTTCAAACTCTTCTTGGAAACCTGATCCGGTGTGACATTATCGATACTGATCTGCAGGTATTCCACACCCGCCTCATTCAGCTTTCTGATTCTTTCTCGAGTCAAGAGGTAGCCATTCGTAATCAGCCCGGCGATCATCCCGTGCCCCCGAATACGAGAGATGATCTTCTCGAGGTCGGGATGCAATAAGGGCTCCCCGCCAGAAATAGTCACCACGGTGGTGCGGAATTCAGCCAGCTTGTCCACTCGTCGATAAAGGACATCCGTGGGAATAGGCGGGGAATAACTATCGTACTCATTGCAGTAGGTGCAGGAGAGATTGCATCGTCGGGTGATAATCAGGTGCACGAGGACAGGATGGGCCGTTGACGCAAGCCCCTTGGCGAAGAGTTGAAACTCCCGCCAATGGCTCCTTACATTACGCCAGTACTTCATCCCTAACTTACCACAAAACCAAATGCTTGCGCGTTACGCGACAAACCACGTCGGTACCCCGGCGGGACAATCCGCTCCTCACCTGGGTCCGGGCCGAAACTCGAATCCACTAGTATGGTCTCAGTTATGGGTAACCGCCTCCAGCACATACCATGGCCTCAAGACTCAAGAACCATGGACCTCAAGCTACACTGAGCAATCAATATGCCGCTGAGGCTTGGCGAGTAGATCAAACGAGCCTAACCCTAATTATTATCTCAATTACGTACAATTAGATTTTTACCGTCTTGGGTTAAGACTTAATGCAAGCCCCAAATTGACACAGCCGGACTCACGGCGTATGAGTAGCTTGTTGCCTAATGACAATAAGGGCAACTCACGCACGTTCGGTTGGTCATTTTGACACGGCGCGCAGACCGCTCAAATCAATGGGCCGTCGGAGCCTCGGGAACATTTCCGTATCGTGCCGCATTGAGTCGGCTTAACAGGAATCCAATCAGAAGCATGATGACCAAAGCGGACAGAAAATGCGTTGGGCTAGCCAGCGCTTTTCTTTGAAGCAAGATCATCAGACCCGCTACAGGAAGGAAGAAGAGGACCAACAGCAGTCGTTGATTCTGGGTTCCTTTTTCGATTTTGCGAGTGAAAGGCAGGCCCCTCAATCGAAAGAGTAGAATCTCAAAGAATAGGTACCCGCCGAGCATGGCATAGATGTTATAGAGGACGGCGTGGTGCAATGGCCAGAAGAAGCTGAAGACAGCCACGCAAATCACGAAGAGGGGGAGGAAGACTACTGCCGCAATTGCCTTCTTCACGCCCGACAAGAGCCTGTCCCGTCTCATCGTGGGTGCGGCAGAGAAGATCCAGCTGCCGACATACTCGTCGGAGTAAGGCAAGAGCGATGTGATTCCCAGTGCCGCGAAGAGGAATGCCAGAACCGGCGCGGCGGTAGATATCTCCAGCCGATTCTCGATAAATGGATCGACCATCTTGCGATGATCCAGCAATGCCATCGCCAGAAACACGAAGATTATGCCGAGATTGGGATAAAACTGAATCTTAAGCTGCCGGTTACGCCGGATCATGGTCACAATGAAGTGAAAGATCGCGCGTTCTTCGCTTGATCGCAGCAAGAGCTGAAGCCTTCTGGACCAACTCCTCGATGCTGTGCGTGAATATCGAGTCGATCGGCGCTTCGACGACTGAGACAGCATGTTCGAAATGTGCTCTGAGTAATGAATCGAGACGCTCCGGACGAGAATGGCCGCGAAGAGCACAATAGCAATTACGCCACAGCAAGAGAGCAGGACAGTTTGCCGGTTGATGGTTCCGAGTCCCAATTGGATCATGTTGGCAAACCAGAGAGAGGGCGTCGCTCGAATCCAGCCCTGCGGCGCGAATTCACCTTGCGTCCTTTGCCTCTGGAGATATCGCGGGATGAGTTGATACCCAAAGAAGGCGAGGAACGAGAAGGCAATCTGGAAGTAGGCGATGATGTCTTTGAAGCGCTCGTAATTGAAGTATCGAAGCAAGATGCCATAGAGCGCGGTGATCAGCCCCGCAGTGAACAGTGCCGAGAGTATGGCGATGGGAAAATAAACGAAAGGAAAATAGAACCGAGAGCCGGGCAGAAACGTGCCCAGCACCGATGGCACCAAGTTAAGAGAAGTGCCGAAAATCAGTATGTAGAACGCCAAGTTGGAAAACTTCACCGCGAAGTACGTTCGTGAGGAGACCGGGCGCGCCCCGAGAATTTGGAAGTCATCCGGGTTGATGACCGTCGATCCAAACTCGATGAGGATGGCCATGGCCAACATTACCATCGAGTAACTCAGTAGCATCCATATGTAGAGTCGAAGGTTTCCTTCCCCCAAGAGAAAGATTCCGAGGACGGAGCTGAACAAGAAGTAGATGAAGTTGGTGAGAAGCAGGGCAGACCGCGATCCACTCCCGACACCCCGGTGACTGAGCAGGCTCGTGCTCCGGAAATCGAGCGTGAGGGAGGTCGAGAGCAGCGCTTCATATTGCCTGGCGTCGACGCCAAACCGTGATAGAACAAGCGCAAGCCGATGGATGACCGGGCCGGAGATTTTTTGCCAGTTCATCCCCATCGACTACCTCGCGCTCACCGCCTCCGAAAACATTCGGGCAATCTCCTCCACGTCGCTCGAGTCGGTCAATTCCCGGAAAACATCCTCAAGCGAACCGCGAGCGGTCATTTCCTTGAGCTGTTCGACCGGAGCATCGGCGATGATCTTTCCGTGGTCGATGATGATGACCCGGCGGCAGACCCGCTCCACCACGTCCAGTACATGGGAACTGTAGAATATCGTTTTGCCCTGCTCGGCAAGATTTCGAATCAGTTCCTTAAAGATGAGCATGGAATTCGCGTCCAGGCCCGACAGCGGTTCGTCAAAGAATATGATCTCAGGATTGTGAATGAGCGCCGAGCTGATCAGGACCTTCTGTTTCATGCCTTTCGAATAACTCGATAGCCTTTCCTGCGAGAACCTTTCCAAGTCGAAAAGCCGGAAGAATTCGCGGATTTTCCGTTCGATTAACTCTTCGGGCATGTGGTAAAGCCTGCCCACCAACTGAAGGAACTCGAATCCCGTCAGACTCTCGTAGACCCCGCCACTCTCCGGTACGTAGCCGATACGATTTTTCATCTCGTAGGCCGTGGCGCTGAGCTCTACGCCATCCATGACAATGCGGCCGCTAGTGGCCGGGATGATGCCGGTCATCATCTTCACCGTCGTGCTCTTTCCTGCCCCATTCGGTCCCAGGTAACCGAGGATCTCTCCGCGATCTACTTTGAACGAGACCCCGTCTACAGCGACGAGGTCGCCGAAGGTTTTTGTCAGGCTCGAAACTTCGATCATCGTAATTCGAAAGCGGCCTATTCTACCGAAAGCAGGAGCGAGGGCAAGAAAAGACGTCGGTCGGTGTACGGCCTTCGTTCAACTCATCCTCCTGATCCCTTGAACCTCGCCCGCCGGAGTTCGATCGGCGCCATTATGAGTAGTATACCTCTTGGGCCACAGGCTGGACGTCGATTTTGACATCGCTCGGACCCTAATGTAATCTCGAATCGAGCGTACCTTTCGCACGGAGACGGAGACGAAGATGAGCATTAAACCCGAACTGCTCGAGATTCTCGCGTGCCCTGCCTGCGTTCGTACGGAGAACGAAAAGGCTAAGGTGGTGCTCACACCAGACGGCAAGGGCTTGAAATGCCCTGTGTGTAGCCGGGTGTACCCCATCCGCGACGGAATTCCCGTGATGTTGATTGATGAAGCAGTCATCGAACAGCCTAAGGGCTGAGGGCCAGGCCGATTGGTCGAACATCCGAAACCTGCTCCTCGTCCGCCTTCGCTCCATTGGCGACACCGTTCTGATGACACCATGTCTGACGGCCTTGAAACAATGGCGCAGAGACTTGCGCATAGCGGTGGTACTCGAAAAACCCTCGGCCCCACTGCTTGACGACCACCCGGATGTGGATGAGCTTATCGTAATCGACCGCTCCTTAAATCAATGGCGGGATGGTTTGGAACGCCTTCGCCTGATTCAGCGACTGAGAAAGAAAAAAGACGATCTGGCCATCAATCTTCACGGTGGCACAACGGGCACATTTCTCACCTACGCCTCGGGCGCCCGTCTGCGCGCCGGTTATCAAGGATACCGTTACAGCTTCCTACTGAATCGCCGCGCGCCGGCACCGAATGAAATCTGGGGGAAGCCGGAGATCCATTCGGCCGAACAGCAGCTCGGTCTGTTGAAATGGCTCGGAGCCCCGATCGGCGCGCCCGCACCCACCTCACTGATCGTCACAGAAGCCCTTCGGAACAGTGCAACCCGCAGGCTCGCGCGCGCCGGGCTTCGCGGAGCCTTTGCGCTCATTCATCCCGCGGCAACCGATGAGAACAAACGCTGGTCCATCCCCAAGTTCGCTCGCATTGTCAGGTATCTTTCGACGAGCTTCGGACTGCCCTCCCTGATTGTGGCTGGCCCCCATGAGGGACATATTCTTGACGCTATAAAAGGATTCGCCGGATCCGCGGCCTACCCTTTCCGGGACCTCCCATTACGAGAGCTAGTAGCCATATCCTCCATGGCTCGGATCTTCATTGGTAATGACAGCGGGCCGGCTCACATCGCGGCAGCGGTGAGCTGCCCGGTCGTCGTCGTTTTCGGCGCGTCCAATCCGACAGTTTGGCGGCCATGGGGTAAGGGACCTTCTTACGTTGTGCGTGCCGAAACCGACCTCTCAGGCAGGAGGCTCGCTCCGGACGAACGAATTCATCATGCGACGATCGAGGGAGTCATGCGCGGGATTGATCAGCTTCTAGCGGGGTCGCAACCGGAAAATGGTCCGCCTGGGCAGCATCCAGGCGCGAGCTTCAAGCGATCGGTTCCTTAGGACTCTACTTGCCACGCCAAGAGCACATCATTGATCCCCATCGGAACCACTGGACCCCATGACTGAATTGAAACTCTCTCGTGCTACCGAAATTGTTTCGCGGTTTCGTGGACGCCGGCTGCTCGTGCTCGGCGACCTGATGCTCGATCGCTACGTGTGGGGAAAAGCGAGTAGGATTTCTCCAGAAGCGCCGGTGCCAGTGGTGGAAATTGAGCGAGAATCCGAGGAGTTGGGCGGTGCCGGTAATGTAGTAGCCAACCTTATCCGACTGGGCGCGACGGCTAGGCCGGTGGGCCTAGTGGGTGATGATTCTGCGGCGGAGCGGCTACTATCACGCTGTCAGCAGCTCGGTGCAGATCACTCGCTAATCCTTCGCGATGCCTCCAGGCCTACGACTACCAAAACACGCATCATCGCGCATCATCAGCAATTGGTTCGGGCGGATCATGAAAGCCGACAACTCGCCGACGCAGCGACCACTCGGTCGCTTCTCGACCGAGCCTGTCGGGCGCTCGAGGAGGTGGAGGGCGTGGTCATCTCCGATTACGACAAAGGCGCGCTCACTCCCGAGTTCCTCAACCGTTTCTTGCCCCGCGCTCGGGCGTCGTCCATCCCTACGTTCCTCGATCCCAAAGTCAGGCATTTTCGTCACTATCAACCCGTGACGTTGCTGAAGCCGAACCACCGTGAAGCCGAGCGCGTGACACAAATCGAGATCACTGATCAATCGTCGCTCGACCGAGCGGCCCGATCGTTACTCGGAATAATTGATTGTGAGCACCTCCTCATTACTCGAGGCGAAGAGGGAATGAGCCTCTACTCGCGAGATGCAGCGCCTGTCCATATCCCCGCCGGTACCCGAGAGGTCTTCGATGTGACGGGCGCGGGCGACACCGTGATGGCCACGGTGAGCCTGGCTTATTGCAGCGGCGCCTCTGCCCCGGAGGCGGCGATGGTCGCGAATCAAGCCGCCAGCGTGGTCATCACCAAGCTCGGAGCCGCGACGTTGACACCCGACGAGCTACTGGCAACCTTCCAGAAGTCCTGACTGGTCGAGAGGGTCACATTCGGATGCAGATCTTGCCGAAATGGGTGCCCTGCGCCATATACTCGAAGGCCTCGCGCGCTTGTTCGAAGGGGAAGACTCGATCGACTACCGGCCGCAAGCGATGCAGCGCGATGGCCCTATTCATGGTTTCGAACATCTCACGGTGACCCACGAATATCCCTTGAACACGAATGTTTTGCATCAGAATCGGGAGCACATTCACTTCGCCCGTGGCACCCGCCAAGACCCCGATCAGGCTGATGTGCCCGCCCATTCGAACGGCCCGAATGGATTTGGCGAGCGTACCGGCACCGCCCACCTCCACCACATGGTCGACGCCCGACCCGGCCGACAGCTCTCGCGCCTTCTGATCCCAATTCGGGGTCCGGTTGTAGTTAATACCATCCGAGGCGCCCAGAGCGATCGCCCGAGCCAATTTTTGATCGCTGCTCGAAGTGACGATGACCCGCGCGCCCATCATCCGGGCAAATTGGAGAGCGAAGATCGACACACCGCCCGTGCCTTGCACGAGGACCGTATCCCCGACCCTCAAGCCTCCAGATACGAGAGCATGCCAGGCCGTGAGGCCTGCACAGGGGAGGGTCGCTGCTTCTTCGTCACTGAGATATTCGGGCAGATGCACCACTCCATCTTCGTGGAGCACCGCGCCCTCCGCGAGCACTCCGTCCAGCGGACCGCCGAGCGTTGCCTGTCGCACTTTCGCCACCGTCGGCTCACCGGACAGCCATTTCTGCGCAAAGATGCCGGCGACCCGATCGCCTACGTTTACTCGAGTCACACCCTCACCCAACGCTACGACTTCACCAACTCCATCCGATAAGGGTATGAGGGGAAGAGTCTGTTTCGGATTGTAAAGACCACGAACGGTCAAGAGGTCGCGGTAATTGAGCGAAGCCGCCCTCAGCTTAATGAGGACTTCACCCCTCGCCGGCAATGCTGTCGGCCGTTCGGTGAGAGTAAGGCGATCCAGGCCGAACGAGCCTTGAATTTCGAAAACCCTCATAATTCGTCATGTCGCGAGTCGCATCTCAATTGTGTCCGCATTACTCATTTGCATTGGCCTTCACTTCACCAGGCACCACTTCCAAAGTCCTCCTTTCCCCTCGGCGAATGATCACGAGAGCAGACCTCACGCCAACCTTTTCCTCAGTCAACAGCCGGTGCAGATCGTCAACTCCTGCGATCGACTGGCCGTCATAGCCAATGATGACATCCCCCTCCACCAGGCCCGCCCGCTTGGCCGGGCTGCCATCCTCCATTGACATAACAAGAATGCCGCTTTCAACCGGCAAGCTTTGCGAGCGCACGATCCGGCGGGCTATAGCAACGTCCTGTCCAGCAACACCGATGTGACTGCGCCTGATTTTCCCGTCTTTGATCAGCTTGGCGGCAACAAACTTCGCTGTGTTGATCGCGATCGCGAAACATATGCCCTGCGCCGGAAGTATAACTGCCGTGTTTACGCCGATGACTTCGCCTCGCGAACTGACCAGCGGGCCGCCCGAATTCCCCGGATTGAGTGCTGCATCCGTTTGGATGACGCTATCGATCAAGCGACCGGACCGCGATCGCAGCGATCGTCCGAGCGCACTCACCACTCCGGCGGTGACCGTGCATTGGAAGCCGTAAGGGTTACCGATAGCCACGACTAATTGACCGACGCGGATGGACTGGGAATCGCCCAAAGGGGCCGCTACCAGGTTCGTTCCACTGATTCTGACTACGGCGAGATCGGTATGCGGATCATCGCCCACCAGATCCGCCTGGACTCGCTGCCCACCCGAGAGGGCAACCTCGATTCTTTCTTCGTTGTGAACAACATGGCTGTTCGTGAGAATGAAACCGTCGGGCGTGAAAATGAAACCCGACCCGGTTCCCCGTGCCTCCTGAGGGAAACGGGGCTCTTGGCCCCGCCGCCCTCGCAACCTTTGCTGAACTTCTATGTTGACAACGGCCGGGCTGATTCTTTCTGCGGCGCCAATGACGGCTTGTGAGTAGGCATCCAACAGCGGCCCGTCTGATGGGAGCGTTGACCCAAGCTCTTTCCCCTCCCCGGTCCCAAGTTCCCGATTCACTACCTGTCTTACACGCGGGCGCATAATAATGACTCTCCCTGCTTAATTGTTTCCAAGTAACACGCAGGCGAGCTTCATATAACACGTAAGGTTCCGTCTGTGAAGGGCAACAGATCTTGACATCGATCCTCCTGCTCTCCTAGCCTTGCAAATGCGCTTCGCGTCCGTTTCGATCGATCAGATTTGCCCAATCGCCAGCCAGTTAGAGAATGGGACCCATGGGCCCTTCGGTCAATTCGAAATTCTCAAGAAAGAGGAAGAGATGGGAATAAAGAGGACTTGCCCGATGTTTGGGTTGGTTTTGATTCTGCTGTGTACTGGCGTCCCTCGAGGAACGACGATAGTCGCGGCCCAAGGGGGTACGTCACCCGCTACTGCTAAACCTTTAACTGTTGCCCCTTGCTCAGCCACGACCGTGATGGACAGCGCCGCCACCACGGATCCCGGAACGAACATCAGCCAACTCGACGCCATGGTCTACGCGGACGCCAGCGGGAAGCCTGTCGTTTCGCCCGTACATGATTGGTATGCGGTGACGCTCGACAAGCCAGACAACATCAGGATCGAGGTAACGAGGACAACACCCTCCGCGCGGTTGGACGTCTTCCTGTTCGCACCCATTACGCGCTCGGACAAGCCCGAAGGGGTTGTGATGATTGATTCGAATATTGGCGCCACAGTTGCAACCTCGACGATCGGTCCGCGAAGAGTAGAGGCCATGCGCTACACCATCGGCATTCGAGCCCAGACCGGCTCATCCTCCTACATCTTGACCGTCACCCGCGGCACGGATACGACACAGAACCTGTTCGTTGACCACCGAATCGCTTCGGCCCAGGTGCCAGCAGGCGGACTCACGTATTTGAATCGCTTCACGCCAAGTCGGTATCCGGCAACCGTTCAGGCATTCACGGTCTTCTTCCAGAGACCAACTGCTGGCGCGCCCGAACCCACCGGCCAGGTCCTCCGGTGGATAGTGATTGTGGACCCGATGGGCAAAGGTACGCCACCCATAGGTGTCGATCCAAGCTTCAGTGTGAACGCAGCACTTCCGTTCGTGGCGGGCAATTACACGGCAACAACCGGATTGAGGCTCGGCGGACCAGGAACCTCGTCTCTTGGAGTTCAAGTACCCTCCGGAGACTTCTACGTCGGCTTTTCCGCTCCCACCCACACCGGGATTGGGTTACGGTTTGACACGGACGGCTTGCCGCTAAATGCTTCGTTCGTCTCCCGGGACAATGGGGCAACCTTCAACCCTACTCCCATTCCCGCCGTGCCAGCGGGTACGACTGCCGTAGTAGCGAATGCGTTGATTCGTGCAACCGTGGACCTCTCCGCATGCACACCTTGACCTTTGCAAGGAGATGAATGTGACAAAGAGTCGAATCTGCGTTGTCTTTTGTTTGGTAACGATTTTGGTGCTGGCGGGATTACCGTCAGGCGTCGTGACGGTTGAAGGCCAAGACGGCTCCTCCCCTGCCACCGCCAAACCCATAAACGTATCACCCTGTTCGAGTGTCACAGTTACGGACACCGTTGCAGTGTCGGATCCCGGGACGAGAATTGGGCAGATTGAGCGGGTCTTCTATTCGTTCACTCCCTCTCCCATCCACGACTGGTATGCTGTGACGCTCGACAAACCGGACAATGCCAGGATCGATCTAAGGGCGACGGACACGTCGGCCCGCCTGGACCTCTTTCTATTTGCTCCAATCAATCGCCCCAGCCAATATCCCGAAGGCTTGGTGATGATCGATTACAGTACGAGTGCTGCTGCGGGAAACAGGACGATCGGCCCCCGAAGGCTGGAAGCGGCCCGTTACCTGATCGCGGTACGCGCGCAGAGTGGCTCGTCTGCATACGCGGTGACTGTTACTCGCGGTTCAGACACGGCCCAAGCATTGTTCGTTGATCATCGAATCACTTCAGCACCAGTGGCCGCCGGCAGCCTCTGGGTCTTGAACCGCTTTACTCCCACTCGGTACCCCGCGATCCTCGATTCAATTACGGCTCTGCTGCAGAGTCCCACACGCACATCGGATCCATCGGGCCAAGTCTTGCGTTTCGTGGTAATCGTCGATCCGATGGGCAAAGGCGCTCCGCCTCCAGGAGGAACCCCCGTGGTGAGTCAGAATCTGAGCCTGCCCATGGCGGATTACGGATCCGATTTCAGGGCGGTGAGGTTCACGGGAGCGGGAGGGGCCTCCCTCGGAGTGCGTGTTCTGTCCGGAGACTTTTACGCTGGCTTTGTCGCTCCAGCTAATGACGGCATCGGTCTACTCTTCGACACAGATGGATTGTCCGTCAACGCCACCTTCCTATCACGAGACGGTGGCGCCACATTCAGTGCGGCCACGGTGAGCGAACCTTACAATCCGGTCGTCAATGCTGTTGTCGCTAATGCCTTGATCCGCTCGTCCGTCACACTTCCTGCGTGCACGCCTTAGATTCGGCACTTACCGGACCGGTGTAACTTCAATCCTGGTCGGAGCGATTTTCACTTTGGTCCTTGGAGGGATGGGAATACCTGAAGCCACGGCATCCGCCGTCACGGCCCCTCCCGGCAATATGTTGAGCCAGGGTCTAAAGTATCGGGCCGAAAAAGGAACTGGAATCCGGCCGAGCTCACCGCTGACCTTCTCGAACGTCAATCGGCCGTTTTCGACGCGAGACTGCCCGAGAGTGATTCGCAAAGACATCCTTCGATCGCGCATGATCTCCGGAATCGACTGAGCAAACTCGCGCAACTCAGCAGAGTGCTCCATCTCCGCCGGATTAATAGCGGCGAATAGATCGATCCGGTCGTCTAGAAAGCTGACCTCCACTTTTTTTATGCCCTCGAAGTCCTTCCTCCGTTGCAGCACCTCTTGCAAGTAACCGTTGACCTGGCGCTCGTTCAATTCCGCGCGGCCCGTGAGACGATTGCCGCGAGCGGCGAGAGCAACCACCTCCCGAAAGAACCTCTCCGTCTGTTGCGCGCCAGCCGGATCCACCGCGGCTTCCCTAGGCGGCGGTTCGTACAGAACCCAATCGGCGCCCCGCTCGTACAAGCGCGGCTTCAAAACAAAGAGTCCGGAACCAGCCAGCACCAACAAGCCCGCGACCGCCAGGCAGCCCATGCAGCCGGTGCCCATGCACCCTCTACCCTCCGCCATTCTTCTTCAACTGCACCCCGTTCAATTGGTAATGAGCCGCCTGGGCAATGCCCAGGGTCGCATTTTGCGCTCGGTTCAAAATGAAGCCGGCACCTTGATGATCTTGCTGCCGGAGAATCGATTCAACGCCATGGCGCGCAGGCGCCGGGTGTTGGTAAGCGCATTCTCGGCCGCCGGAGAGTTTTGGCCCGCAAAATCGCGGGCCAAGAGCTCCAGCGTGTGCAACTGGGGGCGGGTCCTTACATCAAATTCCTTGTAGCTTGAGCGGCGCTTCCTGTCGTTCTTTGCCGTCAATGGATCAATTGAGTAGAAGGCTCCCGTTATTATCGCTTCGTATTGTACTAGCGCCTGCGCCGCCTCGGAGAACGCGACTTGTTTTAACTTGTCGCGGGCATCGCTGAGCCTGCTGGAGGAAAAGTCGAGTAACTTTCTTACGCGCTTGACTGTGTCGTCTTCGTGTTCCACCGATTTCCACTCTTGCGGAGTCAGTGCCTGCCGTAATCGGGATAGTAACTCATCGGTCTCGTTCTCCTGCTCGGACGTAGGTTGCCGATCTTGTCGCCGCATGGAGGCCGGCTCAGCAACGGAGAATAAGCCTGCCACCAGAAGACCGATGACCATGCAGCGTCCCCGCATAGCTTTAATTCCGCCGCTGCCCCATTCAGCTTTTTCGCCGTTCCGTCTTGCCTTTTCCTTGGTCAACCAAGTGACGCAAAGCCGGCAAATGGTATTTAACATTCTCCATTTCCGCTTTATTTCGCAGAGGATCGGCCTGCTCGATGAATTTTTCAAAGGCCTGAAGCGCCCGCGGGTAGAACTGCAATTTGTCGTAACAGATGCCAAGAAAATAATAAGCGACCACTGCATCCGGTTTGTTTTGAATGATCCATTCGAATTCAGCGGTAGCGCCAGCATAATTCTTTTGCTCGAAGAGTGCCGTAGCTAGGTTGGCATGCGCGTTATAGTTCTGAGGCGATTTCGCGACGGCCGCCGAGAGCACCGCTATAGCTTCAGGCATCTTGCGGAGTCTCACCAGGGCCGTGCCCAGACCGATTTGGTAGACCGCATTCTCCGGCTCGAGCGCCGCGGCCCGCGAATACGCGTTCGCCGCTCGCCGAGGATCAACCTCCATCATGAGTTGGCCGAGCCGCCCGAGGATCTCCGCGCGTGTCGACGCAAGCCGGACGATCTCATCGGCGTGATAGGCTGCAGCTTCTGCGCGCCTCGCAGCGGCCGAGAGTTCAAGAATGCTCATATGAATTTCCAGGTTATTCGGATCCAGCTTGAGACCCTCTCCATATGCGGTGGCTGCCCGATCGGGATTCTTGGCGCGCAACCATAGTCGTCCGAGAGTCAACGCTGTTTCCACGCTTGGCTGCGCTAACATGACCGCTGCCAGATCTTCTCCGGCCTTCTCCCATTGCTCCTTTGCTTCCCAGAGCGCCGCGCGGCGCCTCCTAGCCGCGAGATTCTTTCCATCGAGTGCGAGGGCGCGACTGTAGCTCTCCAAAGCGGTGTCGGGTCGCTTATTCATCTCCTGCGCATGACCGAGAAGCAGGAAGACATCTGTTGAAGCCAACCGATCTTGCACTGCTCGCTGGAGGATCTCCTCTGCCCTTGCGTAATCGCCACGGTCCATCAAAGTAGAGGCCCATTGGACGCGAGGACGAATAAGATTGCCATCGAGCTCGACCGCCCGACGAAAGTGACCGATTGCGTCGTCAGGCCCGCCTTGGGCCAATCGAATCTCTCCCAGAGCGCTATGCGCGCGAGCAAATAAGGACCGAACGTTAAGCTCCGCAGTCTGGAGATCGGCCGGGAGGAGCTCCTTCTCCGTGTCGACAACTCTGCCCAAATCAGCCGAGGCCGAGTCGAACCTTTTAAGCGCAAGATGGGCCATCCCACGCTGATAGAGTGCTTCGACAAACTCGGGAATTATTTCTAATGCCGCCGAATATCTCTCAATCGCCGCGTCGAAATTCCCGGTTTCATGATAGCGCTGGCCTTCCTCAAAAATCTCTTTCGCCTTTGCCTGTGCTTGGCGTGCAGCGTTCTCAGCGGCGGGCGGATTCGTTCGCCGCTCCTTCTGCTTCGCAGCGCGGGTAGTTTGCACGATGCACGAACCGGCGACGGTCGATGGGCAAGTCGCCAGGATTACAAACAGCAGGGCGATTAGGGCGAACGACCGCATGTTTCTCCTTTGGTTTTCCGTCAGCCTCCAGCTATCCGCAGCAACCAGACTGCTGGCTCTCGTACCAGATGCTAGCACAGCGGCTCTTCAGATTGGAGCCGGGCCCTGGAGTTGAGTTTTCTCAACGCGTTAGGTATGCTTCGAAAGCAACACGAACCTCCAAGGAGGAGACAGTATCATGGTCTTGGAAGCGCTCGGGATGGTCGAGACTAAGGGATTTGTCGGCGCAGTCGAAGCAGCAGACGCGATGGTGAAAGCGGCCAACGTGCGGCTGGTTGGCAAGGAGTATATTGGCGCCGGATACGTCACCGTCTTCGTCCGAGGCGATGTGGGTGCGGTAAAGGCTGCCACTGATGCTGGAGCGGCTGCGGCGCGCCGTGTTGGCGAACTAGTCAGCGTACATGTCATTCCACGACCGCACGGTGAAGTTGAACGTATCTTGCCCAACGGCGGTGGAGTCATAGAGGGCGAGGCGCGCGGAGTGGGTGCTCTCTCCGGCGATGAAGAGCGCGGTCTACCCGGCTCACGCGGGGGACACGCCCTGGAAGGCCAGGCAGAAACCGAGGCGCGCAGGACCCCCTCCCGCAAGTAAAGAGGTTCGCCCCCCTCGCCGCTCGCTAGGCCGTAGCCCACGACCCTCGAATATTCGAGCGAGCGGTTTCTATCCCACCGAGAAGGACTCATGGTCGCAGACAAGGACCTGACCTCGATGCAGCAGGCGCGCGAATTGGTGACGCGGGCCGCCGAGGCACAGCGCGCACTGATCGAGTTCGATCAGACAAGGATCGACCAGGTCTTCCAGACGATGGCCGAGGCGGCACTAGACGAGATCCATAGACTAGCTGAACTAGCCGTCCAGGAGACTGGCTATGGGATCGCGAAAGACAAGTCGGAGAAGAACCGGTTCGCCGCTCAGAATGTCTATAACGCCTTCAGAGCCCAGAAGACCGTAGGAATCATAAGCGAGACCGAGTCCGTCGTGGAGATCGCCGATCCTCGCGGAGTCGTTGCCGCGATCATTCCTTCGACGAATCCCACATCCACTGCTATTTATAAAATCCTGATCTCAATCAAGGCTCGCAACAGCATTGTGCTGAGTCCCCACCCCAGCGCCGCGAAATGTATATGTGAGACAGCGAGGGTAATGCGGGACGCCGGGGTTCGGGCGGGTTTGCCTCCTGAGGCCATAGGTTGCATGGACAGCCCCACGCTTGAGGGAACCCAAGAGCTGATGAGGCATCGACAGACGGCCATCATCCTCGCTACCGGAGGAATCGGTCTGGTTCGCGCGGCTTACAGCAGCGGAAAGCCCGCTTTCGGGGTCGGACCGGGGAACGTCCCAGCCTACATCGATCGTTCAGCCAACGTGCCCGAAGCAGTGGAGAACATTCTAATCGGAAAATGTTTCGACAACGGGACCATTTGCTCCTCCGAGCAGGCGATCGTGGCCGACGCTCCTGTTATTGACCAAGTGCAAGAGGAACTGAAGACACGCGGGGCGTACTTCTTGAACGAGGATGAGATGCTTGCCCTGGCCCGCGTGGTCGTGACCCCTAGCTTCACGGTAAACCCGAAGATAGTGGGACGCTATCCGGTTCAGATCGCAGAAATCGCCGGTTTTTCAGTTCCACGAGAGACGCGTGTATTGATCGCGCCACTGGACGGGGTGGGGAAGGAGTATCCATTGTCGATGGAAAAGCTTTCACCGATCCTGGCACTCTATAAAGCGCCCAATTGGAAGGCTGCCGCGGAGGTGTGCTTGCGACTGCTGCGATTCGGCGGAACCGGACACACACTGGCGGTTCATGCAGGCGATCGAAGCACCGTGTTGGAATTCTCGCTGCACCAGCCGGCGGCGCGAATCGTCGTTAACACTCCTTCGCCGCATGGATCGATTGGATTAACCACCGATCTCTCGCCCAGCATGACGCTCGGCTGTGGATCGTGGGGAGGTAACATTTCGTCGGACAACATTTCGCCCCGACACCTCCTCGACATAAAACGCGTTGCTTTTGCAGTTCGCCCTGCAGCGGCAACACGACCGGCAGGAACGACGGCCGCTGCCACGACTCCGGCTGGCAGCATCCGTCGCCCGGCGGGGATGAGACTCGATCGCTCGATGGTCGAGTCATTGGTTGAAAGGATCCTCTCGTCTCGACTGAACCGGGTCGAACCGGTTTCGGGCCCCACGACGCACTCAGGAACAATCCCATTCACTCCACCTCCAGCCCCACCCGCCGCCGGCCCCGAACCAGTTGAATCTACCGCTTGCAGCGATGGTGGGCCGTCGGTGCACGGCGCTCGATCTGGCCACGGATCGCCCCCCAACTCAGTGGTGGACTTCGTTTGTGAGGATGATGTCAAGCGCGCAATAGCTCAGAACCGCACGATCACAGTGAACCACCACACAATCATCACCCCAGCGGCCCGTGACCTGGGCGAAGCCAAAAAAATCCTGGTCCACGAATAACGGCGCAAGAGCTCGCCGGTTGGGCAGGAGCGGCCCTTCGAGCATCAGAAAGATTCTCGTGAAGTTCACTTCATCCCGGATAGAAATTCCCTAAGGGAGTCCACATAGAGCTGGGAATCTACAACGTAACCGTCGTTGTGATCGCTGTGCGGCAGCTCGACGAATCGCTTGGGCTCGTTGGCGGATTCGAAAAGCGTCCTTCCCAATCTAATTGGAACTGTGCGGTCATGCGCGCCGTGCAGCATGAGAATGGGGATCCGTACTCGGGCAATCTTTGCCAAACCATTGAACTCTGACTTGATCACCCAGTCCACGGGAAGCAGGGGAATCACCAGCCGCGCCATGTCGCGGGCCGAAGTGAAAGTCGCCTCAAGCACAAGACCGGAACAACTTCGGGTTGTGGCAAGGTCAACCGCGACCGCACCGCCCAAGCTTTGGCCGTAAATTATCACGTCTGAGGGAAGAAGCATTCGCTGCTTGATCAAGTAATCGTATGCAGCGCGAGCGTCGCGATAGAGACCCTCTTCGCTCGGCTTGCCGTCGCTTCGGCCATATCCTCTATAATCAAAAATGAAGACGTTCAATCCAACTTGCTCCACCAACAGCTTGATGTGGTCAAGACGATGGGTGATATTCCCGGCATTGCCATGGGCCCAAAGAGTCGTAGGACGTACTCCAGGCGAGGGAGCGTACCATCCATGCAAACGAATGCCATCCTCGGATTCGAAGTAACAGTCTTCCGCTTGGACTCCAAAATCTACAGGTGACCAGTAGCCCTCCGGATACTTGGCCGGGAAATAGATCATTGAATCTTCAAAGGAGCGCACCGCCACCACCAATAAAATCGCTACAACGGCAATTAGCAGAATGGTGCTAATCACGCGCGACCATTTATTCGGATTTTTCTGCGTCCGGTCGATTGCCGTCCCGCGACTTCAATGATCTGCCCACAAGTCCTATTCCGCCGATGAGCATGATCAACATGATCAGGGTATTGAAGAGGCTAGTGGGTCGAAAATAGATATCCAGGTTCACGAGAATCCCCGCGAATATGATTACGACTCCGGCTAGGGCAAGCAGCCAGCCGACGATGGATCGACCATTGAAGAAAAGCATCCCCACTCCCAAAAGCAAAGGGACCAGGGACAATCCGAATGCGCTGTGATCCCACCAGCGCCAGAAGCCGCTCGTGACCGTCACCTGATTTGTGAGCAAATAGGCGCCGCTTATCGTCAGAACGAGCCCAACCAGAAAATGTCCCACTCCACCTGGAGTCCCTCCGGCGCCCTCGAAGCCCCCGGTTCTCTCATCGTTCATAGGTAGAATCTCCTCGCAAGGTCTTGAGCGCCTCCCGCACCCTACGCACCCCCTCCAATAGCCCGGCGACGTCAGCGCAAAATGAAACTCTCAGAAACCCCTCGGCTTCTGCGCCAAAGGCCACACCGGGGACGGTAATCACACCGTGTTTGAGCACTGCTTCCGCAACCTCCACAGAGCTTCCAAACCTGCCCACGTCGAGCATCGTGTAGAATGCCCCGTCGGGCACGACTGCGCGGAGCCTGAGCTGGTTCGAAATGAGCTCCAGGAACGCGTCCCGCCGGGCGCGAAAGATCTGTCGCATCTCGGCCCGAGCCTTCTCCGCCTCTTGGGTCCATGCGGCGAGCGCTGCTTTCTGAGAGACAGTGGATGCACAAGTAGTAACGTATCCGTGAAGGATGAGCGCGCTGCGCACCACGGCCTCATCACCGCACAACCATCCGATGCGCCATCCTGTCATGCTCATGGATTTGGACACGCCGCCGATCACGAGCGTGCGAGGGTAGAACTCCGATATGGAGGGTGGGCGATCTGTAGTGTAGTACAGCTCGCGGTAGATTTCGTCACTCAGCACATAGGCGCCCGTGCCATCCAAGGCCTCGGCCATCTCGCTTAGCTGTTCCCTCCCGAAGGCGCGCCCGGTAGGATTTGACGGACTGACGCAAACCACCAGTTTGGTCCTGGGCGAAAGACAGCGGCGAAACTCTAATATACTGAATTGAAAATCACCGGAAGCCGGCAATCGATAGAACACCGGCGTCCCGCCAGCCATTTCGACGATGCTCCGGTAAGCGACGAAACCCGGGTCGGGTAGGAGCACTTCGTCCCCCTCATCCACGATCGTCATCAATGCGAGATAGAGGGCCTCCTGAGACCCGGCCGTAATGATCACGTGCTCCCACGCTATCTTCAGGTGGGCGTAATCGTCTGCGACCCGCTCACGCAATGCGCGCAAGCCTGCATGGTGGGTGTAACCGTTTTGCTCCTCGCGAATCACACGCTCCGCTTCCCGCCGAATAACCTCGGGCGTAGGCAAATCAGACTCTCCGAGTCCCAGGTTGATACAACCGGCGGGTGCGCGGTCGAACACTTGGCGGATCATGCTCTTTTCAATTCCACGCAGTCGAGCGGCTGGTTGGAAGATGTTCACCGGAGCACATCCTCTAGCTGTACCGATCGGTCCGTCTTCTCGTCCCGATACTTAACGATCACTGGAGTGTAAATCGAGAGGCCCCAGGCCTCCGCGCGCGCTCCCTGTATCGCACGTGCTCCAGGCATGACAACTGCACCCGCAGGAATCTCGAGCGCCGCGTGCTCTGTTCGACGATATACGCTTTCACGCACCAAGTCATACACCGGCGTCGAGCCGGTCAGAATGGTTCCAGCCGCGAGCACCGCGCGCTCGCGAACGATCGTCCCTTCGTAGATGCCGCAGCCGCCGCCGACAAGCACGTCATCTTCGATAATGACTGGCACGGCCCCCACCGGCTCCAGCACTCCCCCGACCTGCGCTGCCGCCGACAGATGAACGCGTTTCCCGATCTGGGCACACGAGCCGACGAGTGCATGGCTATCAATCATGGTATCGGCGGCAATGTAGGCGCCAACGTTGATGTACATCGGCGGCATGCACACTACTCCCGGTGCGACGTAAGCGCCATCCCGAACGCTTGATCCACCGGGAACAATGCGTACCCGATCTGACACCGAAGTTGCGCGCACCGGGTAGGTGTCCTTATCGAAAAACCGGAGGCTCGGGCCTTCCGTCATATCCGCGAGGGCTCCCATTCGAAAACCGAGCAGGATGCCCCGTTTGACCCAGGAATTGACACGCCACTCCCCCCGCTCATCACGCTCGGCGGCCCGCACTTCGCCCCGATTGAGCGCGGCCTTGAACTCAGCAAACACGGCGCGATCCTCGGCACCGAACTCGTGCCTCTCGCGCGCAGCCAGCGATTCAATCTGGTCACGCAGCGACATGTGCAGATTCTCGCACCAGCCCAAGCTCCAATAGCACTTCGCGCAGCCGGGCCCGGCTGTTCTGCCCGATCGGGACCAGCGGCAGCCGGTATCGCTCTTCCAACCAGCCCATCATGGCCAGGGCGGCTTTGACCGGCCCGGGACTCGATTCAATGAAATTCGCTTCCATGAGAGGAAGCAGCCAGTAATGAATATCCCGAGCTTCCTCCCACTTTTCCGCGAGCGCGCAAGCGACCATCCTCGACCTCAGCTCCGGCGCTTATTTGGCAACAAGGGAGATGACAGCATCGGCTCCCAGTGAGACCAACGGTGATGTCACGGG